>Ga0209542_10006228_pt1 | contig 23301 bp, 18 predicted proteins | sample RifCSPhighO2_01_FD_184028 | JGI IMG/M metagenome (GOLD analysis project Ga0209542, IMG submission 184028) | Soil microbial communities from Rifle, Colorado - Rifle CSP2_plank highO2_0.1 (SPAdes) (version 2) | ecosystem: Environmental > Terrestrial > Deep subsurface > Rock core/Sediment ... | reverse complement strand
AGGGTACCCGGGGAAGCGCTACTACGGCGGGCAGGAATTTACGGACAAAGTAGAAACACTTGCGATTGAACGTGCGAAGAAACTCTTTGGTGCGAAATATGCAAACGTGCAACCGCTTGGGGGCGCGAACGCGAACATCGCGATGTATTTTGCATTACTGCAGCCCGGCGACACGATACTCGGGATGGACCTCTCGCACGGCGGCCACCTCACCCACGGGCATCCGGTGACCTATCTCACCAAGATTTTCAACTTCGTGCGATACAAGATGAAAAATGTAGAGACGGGTGAGATTGATTATGCCGAGATGCGCAAGGTCGCGAAGAAAGCGAAGCCGAAGATAGTGCTCGCCGGATTCTCGGCATATCCGCGCGAGCTTGATTATAAGAAGTTCGTCTCTATTGCGCGCGAAGTCGGTGCTATTTCAGTGATGGATATTGCACATATCGCCGGTCTCATTGCGGGGAAGGCGGCGAAGAATCCATTTGACTACGGCTTCGACATTATGACGACCACTACACATAAGACACTTCGCGGCCCGCGCGGCGGGATGATACTCGTGCGCGAGAGCGAAGAGCTCGCGAAGAAGATAGACAAGGCGGTATTCCCCGGCTTTCAGGGCGGTCCGCATATGCATCAGATAGCGGCGAAGGCGATTTCCTTTAAAGAAGCTTTGCGCCCCTCTTTCAAGAAATATGCGAAGCAGATCATCGCGAACACGCACGCGATGGAGAAGGTGTTCAAGAAGCAGGGCGCGCGCATGCTGACCGGCGGCTCCGACAATCATCTCATCCTGCTCGATGTATGGACATCGTTCGGCATCTCGGGTGGAGAAGCTGAGAAGCTCCTGGACCGCGCGGGTATCACGCTTAATAAGAACGCGATCGCAGATGATACAAGAAAACCAATGGACCCCTCCGGCATCCGCTTCGGTACACCGGCGATGACCACGCGCGGCTTTAGAGAAAAAGAATGCGCGCGGGTCGCCGAGATAATGATAGAAGTGCTGACCAAGCGCACCGATGCGGCGGTCGCAAAGGCGAAAGCAGAAGTAAAAAAACTCGCGCTCGCGCACCCCATCCCCGAATCATTCTATTAAACCCATTACCCGCATGCACCTCTATACCCGCCGTGCTACCATTACCTTATGATCGATGCGACCCATTCATCAGACCGCAAAACTGGCTTTTTGCGAGCATATGCTAACCTTCCTGACGCTGTCCGCGACGATGTCGTTGCTGTTATTGATAATGAGCCCTACACTTGGCGTTCTGCGAAAATAGAGATTGAAGAAGAAACGGAGCTCGGAAACCGCATCCTTGAATCGCTTGCAGTCCTCGATATATTGCCCTAATTATGGAAACCACAATCACCCGAAGCACTGAAGTACAGGCACAGATGCGCGAACTCACACTTGAGCGTCTTCAAAGGATGCCGGACACGCTTGCAGTCGCTATCGGTTCTCAAGACTTCGGGAAGAGCGATCTCATTGCGCATGTGCGAAGCGGCGACGAAATCGGCAGGCAGATAATTGACCGCGAAATAGAGTTCTTGCGCGATAGTGCCCGAGGCGCGATTTATGCGGGACAGTAGCGCTGTTTTGGTGACGCGACCAAGCTACGACCCACTCACCATCTACCTCCACGCGTGGAGCAAGGAAGCGCTTTCCATGGCAAAAAAGAAGGGATTCAAGATTTGCGACCTTGAGGGAGCGAACGCGAACCGGGAACGATTCGAGAGCTATGTGCGTGCACACGGCCCCGTCTTTATTTTTCTAAACGGCCATGGAAATGCGCAGGAACTCGCCGGACAGGATGATAAAGTAATCGTTAGCGTGGAGAGCGACGTGGGCGACGCGCTCGTCTACGCTCGCAGTTGCGATTGTGCACAAAAAGTAGGCCCGGCGCTCGTTACGCGCGGAGCAACATTCATCGGCTACCTCCGGAAGTTCGTTTTTTATCATCAGCAGGGCAATCTAAAAGATCCGCTCAAAGATTCGATTGCCGCTCTCTTTCTTGCTCCGTCCAATCTCGTTCCCTCGACGCTCTTGAAGGGTCACTCCGCCGCAGAGGCACATCAGCGCTCCAAAGAAGCCATGTACCGAAATTTCCGTCGGATGGTATCGAGTGCATCTTCATTCGAAGAACGCTTCGCCGCCCGTGCGATGTGGGGGAACATAAAAGACCAGGTTCTGCTGGGCGACGAGAATGCTTCTATAGATTCGTAATTTTAAAATCATTTGACTGATATGGGAGCATCACCACTTAATGCATATCTTCAAGATATCGCGCGTGAGCGTGCGAGCGGTATTGCTCGTGAACACGCGTATCGTCCAGCGCTAAAAGATCTCCTTGAAGCCGTTACGAGTGAACATGCGGTGAATGAACCAAGCTCTGTTGGAGATACAGCTAATCGTCCAGATTTTGTTATCAAACATGGTGACGTTCCGCTTGTATATGTTGAAGCGAAGGATATAGACGTTGACCTCACCACAATCGAAAAAAGCGAACAGATTCGGCGATACTTTGGCTATGCAAAATTGATTCTCACGAATGCATTAGAGTTTAGATTTTACAAAAATGGTATCTCTTACGGTGTTCCAATCATTATCGGGGAAGTGCGAGGCAAAACAATCATTCATAAACCCGAGGCCTTCGCATCTTTTGAACGCACCCTTCACGATTTTGCAGCGGAACCCGCCGATTCAATTCGTAGTGCAGAACACCTGGCAAAAGTAATGGGCGGCAAAGCTTCTCGTCTTCGCGATAATGTGCGTCACCTCATGGGAAATCCAGTAACGAGTGGGAAACTTATTGAAGTATATGACGCAGTAAAAGTCCGTCTTATCGGCGACCTCACGAATGAAGGATTTGCTGATATGTACGCGCAGACGCTTACCTATGGGCTCTTCGCGGCTCGCTACTACGACAAGAGTTCCACGACTTTCTCTCGCGGTGAAGCGCGCGATCTTCTCCCCGCTTCAAATCCGCTTCTTCAACAATTCTTTGACCATATCGCCGGAGCCGAGTTCGAGAAATCCCTTACATCGCTTGTGGACGAACTATGTGAAATCTTTCGCGCATCCGATGTGCATAAACTGGTACACGACCTGTATCGCAATACGAATCTTTTTGGAGAATTGGAAGAAGGAGTTGACCCCATTGTTCACTTCTACGAAGATTTCCTACGCGAGTATGACCCGAAAGAAAAAGTAGAACGCGGAGTTTTCTATACGCCGCTCCCTGTAGTACGCTTTATCGTTCGTTCCGTGAATGAAATTCTGAAGAACAGTTTTGGCGCTACAGATGGCCTTGCAGACACGGAACAAAAAGGCGATCAGCCGCGAGTGCAGATTCTCGACCCCGCAGTCGGCACGGGCACCTTCCTTTCTGAAGTGATACGCACCGTTCATGAGTCCTTTGCAGGGCAGGAAGCACGCTGGAAATCCTATGTTGAAAGCGGACTTATTCCGCGCCTTTTCGGTTTTGAGCTTATGATGGCTCCCTATACGATCGCTCATCTCAAGCTTTCCCTTCTTCTTGCGGAATCCGGTGCATCAATCCAGTCGCGCCTCAACGTTTTCCTGACCAACTCTCTTGAGCCCGCACCTGATATAGATGGTACTCTCTTCTCTCTTATCGGTTTAAATAAAGGTCTCGCGGACGAAGCGATTCATGCGGGGGACGTCAAGAAGAACAAGCGTCTTATGGCAGTTATCGGCAATCCGCCGTATTCAGGGGAGTCTTTCAATAAAGAATATAAGGGGCACGATGTGTATAAGTTTGAGCCCGGAACAAAAATAAAACTGAAAGAAAAAAACAGCAAGTGGATTAACGACGATTATGTAAAATTCATCCGTTTTGCCGAGGTGATGGTTGAGAAAACTGACGAAGGTATCGTCGGCATGATTACTGCCCATGGTTGGATTGAGAACCCTACATTCCGTGGTATGCGCCGGCACCTTCTCCAGACCTTTGATGAAATTTTCGTCCTTGACCTCCATGGGAACGCGAATAAAAAAGAAAAATCACCCGATGGTTCAGCTGATAAGAACGTCTTTGACATCAAGCAAGGCGTGGCAATTCTGCTCGCTATCAAGACAAATAAGAAAAAGGTAGGAACGCTTGCAAAAGTTAAGCGCTTTGACCTTCAGGGTTCGCGCGGAATGAAGTTCGATTTCCTTAAGGGCAATACGATAGAAAGCGTACAATGGGTTCCAATCGTTCCTTCTGCACCGAATTACGAGTTCCTAACGAAAGATGCAAATCTTGAAACAGCGTATGCGAAGGGATTTTCGGTGAGCGACCTTTTTCCTGTGTCTAGTGTCGGCATCGTTACAGCTCGCGATCATCTTTCCATTCGTTGGGCGAAGGAAGAAATGGAACCTGTGCTGCAAGATTTTCTGAATGAAGATCCTGAAACACTTCGAGTGAAATATGATCTCGGTAAGGATGTGCAAGATTGGTCAGTGGCGCGGGCAAAAAAAGACGTACAAGCAAATTTTGATCTCGCACGCATTATTCCGATTTCTTATAGACCCTTTGACACTCGATGGACTTTCTATACCGGCAACCCAAACGGTTTTCAAGTTCGTCCTCGTGCAGAAGTAATGAAAAACTTTTTTAATAAAGAGAATATAGGATTGGTAAGTCTAAGGCAGGTAAAAAGTCCCGAAGGATTCTCCCACATTTTAGCTTCATCTCTTTTGGTGGAATCGTCATATGTTTCGAATAAAACGGGAGAGATAGGTTATTTTTCCCCTCTCTATCTTTATTCTGAAAATGGAACAAAAGTCCCGAACCTCGACCAATTTATCGTAAAGCGTATTGAAGAAATTGTAGGAAAAACAGAGCCACAAGATATTTTTGATTATGTCTATGCCGCGCTTCATTCACCCACATACCGTACAAAGTATGAGGTGATGTTAAAACGCGATTTTCCTCGTGTGCCATATCCAAAAGATAAGAAACAATTTTCGGCGCTTGTGGAGAAAGGCAAAGAGCTTCGCCTCTTGCACACTATGGAGAGAATTCCTTCACTTATCACCACGTGCGATATAAAAGGCGATAATATTGTCGAGAAAGCACACTACGAAGGCGGAAAAGTGTATATAAATACCTCGCAATATTTTGGCGGCGTACCCGATGATATATGGAATATGTACATAGGAGGGTATCAGCCGGCACAAAAGTGGCTTAAGGATAAAAAAGGTCGTGTGCTTCTTGATCAGGATCTGAAACATTATCAAGAAATCATTGCCATTCTAGCCGAAACTCGACGCATTATGGCTGAAATTGATGAGTTAAAGGGAGAGCTGGCGTAATAAGATACACTATATCTATATGGAAGAGCGGATTAGAAAAGCAATTGAAAAGATTCTTTCGGAACTTGGGGTTTCGGATGTCGTGTTTACTGTCGAACGACCATCTGACCCGCAACATGGGGACTATGCGACGAATGTCGCATTGGTTGCATTCTCAAAAGCTGTGCAATCTAATAGGCCTTTTGTTGAGAAGGTTGTAGGGCACAGTATTCCAAAAAAAGAACATAGAAAAAGTTTCGGAACATATACAAGACATGGATTCGGTAAAGATTCATATGAGCTTGCTCAACAAATAAAAACTCAACTCGGCACGATTGACGGCGTTGAGAAGATTGAGGTTGCAAGGCCGGGGTTTGTAAATATCACGCTCGCGCGAGAAGCCGTGGCGTTTGCCGTTGCCGAGGCGGATGCAAAAGGAGCTGAATGGGGGAAGGGCGTCGCAGAAAAGGGAAAGCGGGTCATTGTTGAGTATTCAAATCCGAATGCATTTAAAGAAATGCACATCGGGCATCTGGTCGGCACTGTCGTTGGTGAGGCGGTGTCACGACTCATCGAGAACTCCGGCGCGACCATTGCTCGTGACACCTTCGGTGGTGACATTGGCCCGAATGTCGCGAAGGCGCTCTGGGGGCTACGCAAAAAGCATATCAGTGAGCCAACGACTGCAGCCGAGATTGGAGCATCCTACGTTGAAGGATCAAATGCCTACGAGAGTGATCCGCAAGCAAAAACGGAGATAGACGCGCTCAATCAGGCGATATATGCCAGCACTGACCGTGAACTGATGGAATTGTGGCGCAAGGGTCGTGACGTCTCGATGGCTGAAATTAGGCGTATCTGGCGACTCCTCGGCACGCGCTTCGACTTCGAGTTTTTTGATAGCGATACGACTGAAACAGGCGTGCGCGTCGTGCATGATGGATTTACCAAAGGAGTGTTTGAAAAGAGTGACGGAGCGATTATCTACGACGGAGAGAAGAAGGGCGTGCATACGATGGTGTTCATCACCTCGCATGATACGCCGACCTACGAGGCGAAAGATATTGGACTCGCGTTCCTTAAAGAAGAACGGTGGCCTTCAGACCGATCCATCATCATCACGGGCAATGAACAGACAGGCCGCCTCAAGACGGTACGTGCAGCGCTCTCTGAAATTGCGCCCTTGCTTGCGGTGAAGACAATACATCTCGCAACCGGCTTTTTGAGACTCGCTGCGGGGAAAATGTCCTCGCGCGAAGGAAATGTTATTACCGCTGATGGATTTATTCGAGACGTGACAGAGAAAGCACTCGTAAAGAACGCGGACCCGCTTATCGCCGAGCAGGTAGCTATCGGGGCGATAAAATACATGATTCTGCGACAGGCGCCGGGATCAGACATCGTCTTTGACGAGGATAAATCGCTCTCCCTTGAAGGCGATTCGGGTCCATACCTGCAGTATGCGCTCGTGCGCGCGCGCTCAATACTCGCGCGAGCGACCAACAGCCAACAGCCAACAAATAACGCCGCGCCGGCGGAGCCGGCGCGGATTGAAAGACTCATTCTTCATTATCCGGAAGTCGCCGCGCGCGCGGCGCGCGAGCTCGCGCCGAATCTCCTCACGACCTACCTCACGGAACTCGCCGCCGCGTGGAACTCTTTTTATGCGACGGAACAAGTGCTCGGCAGCCCTGAAGAGGCGTACAAACAGCGGCTCGCGCGTGCCTTCGCGAACACAATGACGAACGGCCTCACACTCCTCGGTATCCCCGCGCCCGAAAAGATGTAATATGGAAAATATAAACTTTCTTAACAAGAAATATCCTGATTTGCCTGGCTCAAAGCCCGTCGAGCATGCAGTACAAAAAGAAAAAAGGAAAGGTAATAAAACTCCACATGAAAAGAGTGAAAGAATCGAAGCCTATCTTGTTCGCCTAGAGGAAGTTTTCAGTAGGAGAGAACGAACGAAAAACGGAAAGAGACTCTCAAATCTCGATGAGGATAAGGGTTTCAATCTTTTGAAACACAAAGTTTTAGAGAAATATACGACCAAAGAAGAAGATATCCCGGAAAGCTATTGGAAATTGCAGGAAAGAATAATGCGTGAGAGAGGTCAATTGGGAGACTGGGAGAACGCTACCGAAGAACAAAAGAATGAAATAAAGAAACAAAACTCCGAGGGAGTGCTAGCAGACCAGCGTTCATCGCTTGAGCAGTGGGTCGATTATTTTGCATCTCCTGATTCAAAGTACATCCCAAGCGAATTTAAATATTGGGTTTTTCGAAACATCATTGGACTTCAAGAGTTCGATAAGGAGAAAAAGGACTTCCCGAAACGCTCCAAAGGCACCATTAAACAATTTCCCGACATCAATTATGAAGCACTAGGATATGTTATTGATGCCGTAATTAAAAAACTCAATGGCCAGAAAATAGAATTCGAGTACGATATTCAACCAGATGAGAGGTCGGCATTTGAGCAATCCCTAGCTAAAGAAGACTTCGGCAAACTCTATGCTTGGGCAAACGAATTGATGAACCCTATCCCAGAGCATCTGTTGCCCGTTACCGATGGGGAGTGGAGAAAATACGCGAAGGGATCAGAACACACAGAGTTAGTAAAAAGTATCAGAGGCAAGGGTACTGGCTGGTGCACTGCCGGAGAAAATACCGCAAATAAACAGCTTGAAGGCGGTGATTTCTATATTTTCTACTCTCTCGATGATAACCAAAAACCAACCATTCCTCGAGTTGCGATTAGAATGGAGGGAGATAAAATCGCTGAAGTGCGCGGGGTTGCCAACAAGCAAAACCTCGACCCCTATATGGGAGAAGTACTTGAGAAAAAGTTGGATGAATTTCCTGACAAAGCAATATATCTGAAAAAAGATAGGGATATGAGGCAGTTGACTGGGGTTGAGAGTAAAACAAAGAAAGGAGAAAAACTTACCCGAGACGATCTCACCTTTCTCTACGAGATTAATGCGCCCATCGAAGGCTTCGGCTACCAGAAAGACCCACGTATCAATGAGCTTCGCGAAGGGAGAGACACAGAAGAGGATATGCTCATAGTGTTTGACTACACTCCCGAAGATATCGCTCACTCGGCATCAGAAATAACCGAAAACACTAAAGCATATGTGGGCAAGCTCGAGCTGGGTATATTCCAGAAACTGCCAGAGAATCTCAAGCACATGTATACAAAGTTCCCTGAAGGGCGGGTCAAATTTAGAAATATCGAGCTTGGTACTGGGATTACAGACGGACAAGACTTCATAGATACTATGCAAGCACAGGGGATACATATTGAGTATGCAACACAGCTACTTCAGAACGATGACTTCAAGGTTGTGGGCGAGCACCGTCGTGCAGACCTCGTTGAAGTGTCGGTACGAGATCTCGGTTTTAATGGCACGACGCGTTACGACAAGATAGTCGAGCGAGCAAAAGAACTTGGACTTGAGGTTTGTCCAGCTGAAGTTGGTCCGCAGTTACGGCTCCAATACACCGACCAACCTTTTGGCGAATATTTAATTGTTGCTATGAATGCTATTAGCGGCCGCGACGGCTACCCGCACGTGTTCGTTGTGGATCGCTCTGGCGACGGGCTGTGGCTGTACGCGGACGATGGCAGGTCAGACGACGAGTGGCGTCCCGACTATCGCTTCGTCTTCCTCCGTCCCCGCAAGTAGCACTTAGTACTTAAGACACTTTGGACTTTTGCATTTAGCACTTTGAAACTTAGAACTTTATCCTTTGCTCCGCACATTTTTTAATTTCTGCTATGCTACACACCAGTCGGTGAATAGTCACCGGAGATCACGGTTTCCGGCTACCGGCTAAGTATCCGTATGCTGAGAGCGTGGGCGACCAAGGTTTCTCACGGAGGGTGTACGAAAACAAAAGTTGGTGATACTTGGTATGGAGTGCTGGAGGATTAGAACTTCTTGTAGTTCGAGATCCCAAAGACTTAGCCACACCAGCTATACAGCTCCGAGATCGGCACACGGCCTTCAAGGGGTGGAGACACGGATGGCACTCCATATATAACGACCGCGACGGCAACCCGCACGTGTTCGATGTGAATCGCAATGACGACGGGCTGTGGCTGAACACGAACGATGGCAGGTCAGACAACGAGTGGAATCCCGACAATCGCTTCGTCTTCCTCCGTCCCCGCAAATCTCACCATGCTTTGCACACAACCGCCCATAGGGGCGGTTGTGTATTTCCATTCCTGCCCTGTAAACGCTAGAATAAGCAGATTATGTCGGATATGCCCGAGAAGTCGGAGGCGGCAAAACGCGAGGAACAGATCCTTGCATTTTGGGAGCGCGAAAAGATCTTCGAGAAGTCCCTCGCGAAGAAGTCTCCGAAGGGCGAGTACGTCTTCTATGACGGTCCGCCGTTCGCGACCGGTACGCCGCACTACGGCCACATCGTCGCGAGCGTCATCAAGGACGTCGTCCCGCGCTACTTTACGATGCGCGGATACCATGTCCCGCGCGTCTGGGGTTGGGACTGTCACGGCCTGCCGATCGAGAACATCGTCGAGAAGGAGCTCGGCTTCAAGCACAAGAAGGACATCAAGGCGTACGGCGTCGCGAAGTTCAACGAGCGCTGCCGCGAGCGCGTGCTGACCTATGTGCATGAGTGGAAGAAGATTATTCCGCGCATCGGCCGCTTCGCGGACATGGAGAACGCCTATCTCACGATGGAGAAGCCGTTCATGGAATCGGTCTGGTGGGTCTTCAAGCAGATCTACGACAAGGGGCTCGTCTACGAAGATTACCGCTCGATGCATATCTGCCCGCGCTGTGAGACGACGCTTTCCCAGCAGGAAGTCGCCGAGGGGTACAAGGATGTCAAAGACATTGCCGTGACGGTGAAATTTAAAGTGAAAAATCCGGAGAAACTTGGCTTATCGGGCAATGTGTATTTGCTCGCCTGGACGACGACACCGTGGACACTTCCAGGCAATGTAGCGTTGGCAATTAATCGCGAGAAAACATACCGGGCGGTTGAATTTGGAGGTCAGTACTTGATAGCAATGATTGAACGGCTTCCGGACCTCGGTCTCGTCAGTAAAGATATAAGCAAACAATTTGCAGGGGAGGATTTAGTTGGCCTCGAATACGAACCGCTGTTTGATTACTACAGCAAAGATACAGCTCTCAAGAATCGCAAGAACGGCTGGAAGGTGTATGCAGCTAATTTCGTAACGACCGAAGAGGGAACAGGTATCGTACACATCGCACCGGCATTCGGCGAAGAGGACATGGCGCTCTGGAAAGAAAAGGAACTTCCGTTCATTCAGCATGTGAACATGGATGGCACGATGAAACCGGAGGCGAGAGATTTCGCCGGCAGGGAAGTGAAGCCGCGTTCTGACGATGACTCCGTGCGGCTTGGCACTGATATTGCGATACTGAAATATCTGCAAGAGCACGGAGCTCTGTTTTCAAAAAAGAATGTTACGCACGCGTATCCGCATTGTTGGCGCTGTGAGACGCCGCTCCTGAACTACACGACATCATCATGGTTCGTTTCTGTAACGAAGCTGAAGGAGAATTTGCTTAAGAATGCGAAGAACGTCACCTGGTCGCCCGCGCACGTAAAAGAAGGTCGTTTCGGCAAGTGGCTTGAGGGAGCGCGCGACTGGTCCATTTCCCGCCAGCGCTTTTGGGCAAGCGTCATTCCGATCTGGCGCTGTGAAAAATGCAAAAAATTAAGGGTATTTGGAAGCATTGCCGAACTGGAGACTGCAAGTGGGAAAAAAGTGACCGACTTGCACAAGCACGTTGTGGACGAAATAACTGTGCCGTGCGAATGCGGGGGAGAGATGTGCCGTATCCCTGACGTCCTCGACACCTGGTTCGACTCCGGCTCAATGCCGTATGGTGAGAAGCATTATCCCTTTGAGAACAAAAAACAATTTGAAGCGGCATTTCCTGCGCAATTTATCGCCGAAGGCATCGATCAGACGCGCGCGTGGTTCTATTACCTCCATATGCTCGCCGGAGCGCTGTTTAATAAAAACGCGTTCCAGCATGTCATCGTCAACGGGATCGTGCTCGCCGAGGACGGCAAGAAGATGTCCAAGCGCCTGCAGAATTATCCCGACCCAATGGAAGTCGTCGAGAAGTACGGCGCCGATGCATTGCGGCTCTACCTGCTCTCCTCACCGGTCGTGCAAGCCGAGAATCTTGCGTTCTCAGAAAGCGGTGTCGACGAGGTCGCGAAGAAGAACATCGGACGCCTCCACAACGTGCTCGCGTTCTATGCGTTATTTGCAGACGGCACTGAATCTTCGCGTTCGAGCAGCCACATACTCGACCGATGGATCCTTGCGCGCCTCGATGAACTCGTTGATGAAACGACGACATGGTATGAAAAATACGAATTAGATAAAGCGACGCGCCCGTTCACGCTTTTTATCGACGATCTTTCTGCATGGTATGTGCGCCGCTCGCGCGACCGGTTTAAGGAAGAGGGAACAAAGAAAGAAGCGCTTGCAGCGCTCCGCTCCGTGCTCCACACCCTCTCAATCGTTATGGCGCCCGCGATGCCGTTCATCGCAGAAGAAATTTTCCAAAAGGTGCGCGAGGACTCTGACTCAGAGAGCGTGCATCTCGCCAATTGGCCAGAAATCAGAAAACAGTGGAGGTTCTTCGGCGATCCTCACAAGAAGCTGATCGAAGATATGCAGAAAGTCCGTGCGCTTGCATCGGAGGCGCTCCAGCTGCGACAGAAGGCGGGCATTAAAGTGCGACAGCCGTTAAAACAGCTTGCAGTTGGCAGTAGGCAGTTGACAGGAAAGACAGAACTTCTCACTCTGCTCGCCGAGGAGGTAAATGTAAAGAATGTAGTTGTTGATGTCTCACTTGACGAAAATGACGTGCGGCTCGACACGGCGCTCACGCCAGAGCTCATCAAAGAAGGCGACGAGCGCGAGATGGCGCGCGCGGTCGCCGACGCGCGCAAGACAGAAGGGTTCTCGCCTAAAGACAAGGTGCGCACGGAAGTTCGTTCGGAAGGAAAATATGTTGTACAGCTTTCGACTGGCCCCGTGCGCTTCGACCTCATCCGCGATGCGGCATAAATACGAAACGCGCGGCATCGTGCTTGCCCACTCGCCTCTCGGAGAAGCGAATGCGCTTGTAACTTTCCTCACGTCTGAACTCGGGCTGGTACGTGCGCGAGCACAAGGCGTGCGGAAGTCTGGTGCGAAGCTTGCCGCCGCGTTGGTGACATTTACCGAGAGCGACGTACTGCTCGTGCATGGGAGAGAGGGTTGGCGCCTCGCGGGCGCGTTCCTCACAGAGAACTGGTTCGCGCGACTCGCTCGCGCCGCCGCCCGCGAGCGAGCGGCGCGGGTCTCGGGGCTCCTTGTACGGCTGGTCGCCGGAGAGACTCAAGACCAAGTGCTTTTCACCATCATGCGCGGCTTCTTCGGCGCGCTTTCTGAATGTCCTGACGAGGCGCACGAGAGCGCTGAAGTGCTTGCGGCGCTGCGCATACTCGCCGCTCTCGGCCTTGATGCGGGGGAGATCCCGGGCGACGCAGCCGACTTCACGCCCTCCGCGCTTGCCGAGATACGCGCCGCACGTACGGGCTATATCGCACGCGTCAATCACGGTATTGAAGCCTCCGGGCTTTGACGTGCCCCGTGAGCGTCTGCGCTTTTTCGGGGTATACTGCGCGTAATGCCCCCGTCCACTCGAGACGATACCAGTCTGCTTGAAAACGCGCGCGAGCGCCTCTACGACGAAACCGAGCAGAATCCCGATCCGCACCATCCGCTTCTCGTCGCTACCGATAAGAGAGAGCTGCCGCATACGTGGAACGACAATCCGCTCCAGTACCTCGCACGCCGAGGAGGACGGCAGGTGCATCTCGCCGGTATATTCTTCGCGGTGGCATTCCTTTTCTTCCTCATCGCAGTCGGCATCGCCGGGTACTTCTTTTATTTTGGCGGCAACGCGGTCTCGGTGGATAAGATCTCCGTAGAGGTCCAGGGCCCGACCACGATAGCGGGCGGAGAAGCCGTTCCGCTCTCGTTCACTATTACGAATAAAAACGCGGTGGCGATCAAGGATGCGATTATCGAGATTGACTTCCCGACCGGCACGAGGGACGCGGCAGATGTCCTCGCGCCGTATCCGCGGTATCTCGAGAACCTCGGCACGATGGAGCCCGGAGCAACCGTAACGCGTTCGGTAAAAGCCATTGTGTTCGGCGGGGCAGGGCAGGCGCTCACGTTCCCGATCTCCTTCTCGTACGGCACCGCCGGCAGCAACGCTACGTTCGTGAAGGACGCCTCCTATATGCTCACCATCTCTACGACGCCACTTTCAGTTTCGGTCGATACACTCACTGAAGCGGTTTCCGGCCAGCCCCTCACCCTCACGCTCACGGTCGCCTCGAACTCAACAGTACCGCTTAACAACGTCGTTCTCACGGGAGCTCTCCCCTTCGGCTTTACCGTCACCTCCTCCTCGCTCCCTCTTAGCAATTCAAGCTTCTTTATCGGGACGCTTCTCCCCGGCGAACGTTCGACAATTACGCTCACCGGAACACTCACGGGACAGGATAGTGAAGAGCGCGTGTTCCGTTTCACCGCCGGCACCGCGAAGACCGCGAACGACCAGGAACTCGCCGTCACGTATATGACGCAGGACGCCGTCGTGACTATCACTGCGCCCTTTATCCATACGACGCTTGCGCTTAACGGGAATACGGCGCCGAATGTCGTCGTGACCCCGGGCTCCCTGCAGAGTATGACCGTCTCCTATACCAACACGCTTTCAACGAGCGTTACGAATGCGACGGTCGTCATCGCGATCTCAGGATCTGCAGTCGATTACAACAGCGTGAAGTCGGCAAACGGTTTTTATAACTCCGCCGATCGCACGATCGTCTTCAGCAAGGACACTGACCCTGCGCTCTCGACACTCGCGCCCGGTGCCTCGGGCATCGGCACCTTCACTTTCTCGACGCTTCCTATGAGCGCGCTCGCACCGTCGTCAACCATAACCCTCACGACCTCGGTATCGGGCACGCGCGTGGGGCAGAGCAATGTGCCGGAACAGGTGCGTTCCTCTGCGGTTAAGACGGCGAAGGTCGCGACGACGGTCGTGTTCTCGGCGGCCTCGCTTCATACCTCCGGGCCCTTGGCCACAAGCGGCCCTATCCCGCCGCATCCGAATGAGGCGACGACGTATACGGTCCAGTGGCAGATACAGAACCAAGGGAGCGCGGTTGCCGGCGGCATCGTATCAGCGACACTGCCGAGCTACGTAACGTATACCGACCTGACCTCCGGAAGGGGTACCTTCTCGTATAACGAAGCGTCGCGCATGGTCTCGTGGAACACGGGCGACCTCGCGCAGGGCGCAAGCGCCCAAGGCGCCTTCCAGATCTCCTTCATGCCTTCGATCTCGCAGAAAGGGTCGGTGCCGTCCTTGACCGGCATCGCCTCCTTCTCGGGGTATGACCGCTTCGCGGGCGTGCAGATCTCTGTTACCGCCGATCCGGTAACGACCGAGACGCCGCGCGATCCGGGATATAGCCCGACAAACGGGACCGTGCAATAAGCTCGCAAAGCCGAGCTTCCTCCCTGCACTTGCCTCGGACAAATGTATGAGGACATACTTTGCCGCTCGGCTCGCTTGGTAGTAATCTTTACGATATAGTGTTTTTATGAACGATCAGAACCTGATGGAGAAGATAGTTTCGCTCTGCAAGCGGCGCGGGTTCGTGTTCCCTGGTTCCGAGATCTACGGCGGCTTCGCAGGAACGTATGACTACGGGCATCTCGGCCTTCGGTTGAAAGAGAATATTGAACGCCTGTGGCTTCAGATGTTTCGCGACAGCCGCGACGATATGTATGGCGTGGATGCCGCGATACTGATGAATCCGAAAGTATGGGAGGCAAGCGGGCACGTACGCACATTCGCCGATCCGCTGACAGATGGAAAGATGTTCAATACCATGTTCAAGACTTCAGTTGGCGCGGGAGAAGAAGCGCTCACTGCGTACTTGCGGCCGGAAACTGCCGGAGGCATTTTCGCGAATTTCAAAAATGTAGTGGATTCGATGCATCCAAAACTTCCGTTCGGCATCGCGCAAATCGGGAAGGCGTTTCGAAACGAGATCGCGCCGCGCGACTTCATCTTCCGCTTGCGCGAACTGACACAAATGGAAGTGGAATATTTCGTGAAGCCGAATGAATGGCGGCAGGCGTTCGAAGAGTGGCGCAAGATAATGCATCTTTTTGCCGAAGCAGTTGGCATACCGGAAGGTATGCTCCGCGAGCTCGAGGTGCCGGACAATGAGCGTGCGCACTACAGCAAGCGCACGATTGATTTTGAATTTGAGTATCCGTTCGGCCGCAAAGAACTGTGGGGTCTCGCATATCGCATCGATTTCGATCTTTCTGCTCACGCTGAAGCGTCTGGTGTCGAGCTTGCATATCAAGATGAAGAAACAAAAGAGAAATTCATCCCGCACGTTATCGAGCCCTCGCTCGGCGTCGACCGTACGATTCTTGCGATCCTCGTGAGCGCGTATCGCGAAGATGAATTGGGCGGAGAAAAAAGAACCTATCTTGCTCTCGCACCGCGCATTGCGCCCGTACAAGCCGCTGTTTTCCCGTTACTTAAAAATAAATCCGAACTTGTTGCAAAAGCGCGCGAAGTGTACCGAGGTCTCAAAAAACAAATTCCACAAATCGCCTGGGACGACAACGGCAATATCGGCAAGCGCTACCGCCGGCAAGACGAGATCGGCACGCCCTTCTGCATCACCATCGATTTCGACACCTTGGGCGAAACTCCAGCATTAAAAGACACCGTTACGCTCCGTCACCGCGACACGGGTTCTCAAGAACGCCTCACCATCTCTGAAGTCGCCGCCCGCGTCCGCTCCGCAATCGAGTAGTTCTAACAAGGTTCAACCTTGTCCTATTCTGTAGCGTACCTACCGGCTCGTTTGGCGCATTGACTACAACTTGCTTTCGTGTATACTTATTGTGTAGTTCTTTGATATTGTCGTTCACGTTCGCCACAGCAGAAAGCCCCTCAACAAGCTCGGGGCAAGCGGCCTTCAGAGGTTTTCTGCTGTGGCGAAACTCAACTATTCGGTTGGGGCCATTGGCGGAGGAAATGTCCCGTGAAAAAGGGAAATGTCCAAACTCCATTTGCAATAGAGAAACAACTCGACGAACTTCGTATTTGCGTCGAGAAAGCGTTGAACAAACTCCGTGGTCGCATCAATACTGATACGGCCCAGGGGTGGATTGGCAATAGTGAAGCTCTAGATCGTTTGGTAGAGCAATTGTTACCTCAGGTGGAGGAGCCGTCCGCGCCGAATGCGGTGGAGAATCAAGCAGAAGCCAAAGCCAAAAAGCTTCTCAGATTCATCCGCCCGGTTTCGCTCCCCGCTATCGGGAAGTTCGCCGCCGCAGAGAAGTTCCGTCCCGGCGAAACTATCGACGGCATCAAAGTCGCATGGATCGGGGAAAACCTCGAGGCCAACTTCCGCGAGAAGGTCGAGCCGGCAGTCCCGGCACTTGAAATGCGGGAGCATGAGCTGGTCATTAGTGCTCGCGACCCCGCCATCATCACCGAGCTTGGCGGAGAAGAACAGGTCGAGACTACGCTCGGTCAATTCTGGGAGTTCCTGAAGACGGCCGATCAAACGTTGTGGCATGTTCGCCACATTCGCGACGTGAATGGCGTGCTGTGGGCTGTGGGCGCGCGCTGGTTCGGCGGCGGGCTTCGCGTTGAGGCCGATTCGCTCGACTTCCCGTGTGAGTGGGATGCCGGCATTCGGTTCCTCTCTCGCTGATTCTCAAAACTTTTGACCTTTCGAAAACTTGGACCCTTTGAAACTTTGCAAAGAAATTTGCAGAGCGGAGAAGGGTCCTTTTTGTTATACTCATGTGCGAGGATGTCTCGGGCGCGACGAGCACGCTCTTCGCGCAGCGCCTCGGGCGGTAGTTACTCCAGAATCGCGTTGAGCATGCTTGCCGCGAGCGCGGGTACTTTCGTCCAAAAAAGAATAGAATCGGTGCGCGATGCTGGCGGACTTTGAGATCCCACATAAGATTCAATCCTAAGAGTATTCGAGGGATGGTGGTATGGATGGCGTGGCGCACAAACGTGCTGTGGGCTGTGAACGCGAACTGGAACAGCGACGGGCTTAACGTTGAAGCCAATTCGCTCGACAACCCGAATGAGTGGAATGCCGACAATCGGTTCCTCTCTCGCGACTCTTATCTTTTCCCGTCTCCGCCTGGAGGCGGGTTTTTCGCTAATATGCCCTTCTTCCATCCACCCACCATTCGTCCGATTTCTTCGATATCTTTCCCTAGTGCGATAAAATGACTCTGCGCCATGAGCTCTGATTCCCATGCGATTTGGATAAAGAAACGAACGGCATCAATGGCGCGAAGCGCGTCATCAAGTGGAGGTATCTTCTGGCTGACTGATGCGTATGCGGCCTTTCGGAGCGAATCTAACAGATCAAGCCATAGCGCATCAATCCGGTCGCCGATGCCGAAGCGCTCCGAGCGTGCCATCTTGCGATGAACGATGAGCCACGTTTTGTAGGCGGTCTTGGCGCGCTCGATGACCGGCAAGAGTGCCGGGGGGGGTCGCTTCAAAGAATTCAATTCACTCATACGTATGAAGATATCATTTCTGTCGAAAATTTGCTCGCGGCGTGGAAAGAGTTTAAGCGCGAGAAGAGCAAGCGCCCCGATGTGCTCGAATTCGAGAGATATTTGATGCGGAACATCTTATCACTGCACAATGATCTCGCGACAGGCACATACCGACATGGCGGCTATCACCACTTCAAACTAAGCGACCCCAAGCCGCGCGACATCCACAAGGCGAGCGTGCGCGACCGGCTCGTGCATCATGCACTATACCGAAAGCTGCACCCGTTTTTCGACCACACATTCATCGCTGACTCCTATTCGTGCCGGCTTGGGAAGGGGACACACAGAGCGATGAACCGGTTCCGGACATTTGCTCGGCAGGTATCCAAGAACGACACACGCACCTGCTGGGTCTTGAAGTGCGACATCCGGAAGTTCTTCGCATCCATTGACCACGAGACACTCCTGCGCATCTTGCGCGCTCGTATTGCTGACGGGCGCCTGCTCACGCTCCTCGCCAACATCATCGGCAGTTTCCGCTCAACATGGCCAAAGCCAGGCATTGGCCAAATAGGCCTGCCGCTCTGGAATCTCACCAGCCAGCTCCTCGTGAACATCTACATGAACGAGTTTGACCAGTTCGTGAAGCACAAGCTGAAAGCCAAGCACTATGTCCGATATGCCGACGACTTCGTCCTCCTCTCGCACGTCAGAAACCAACTGAACGCACTATTGCCGCGCATTACTGCATTTCTAAAAGCTGAACTGAAATTAGAACTACATCCGGACAAAGTTTCCATCGAAACGCTTGCTTCCGGTGTCGACTTCCTCGGCTGGGTGCATTTTTTTGACCATCGAGTGTTGCGGACAGCGACAAAGAAAAAAATGTTCCGCCGCATAGAAGAAACAGAAGGCAGAGTGAAAACGGTGCAATCCTATCTAGGCCTCTTGAGCCATGGGAATACTCGGAAACTTCGAGAGAAAATCGAACAGATGTGCTAGGATGACGGGATGGGTAAGGAGATACGCATTTCTATCACCTCGGGGACTATCTTCACTGCGCTCCTCATCGTCGCCGGCGTGTATGTCTTCTGGCTCCTGCGGGATCTCGCTTTATTGGTCTTGACGGCCATCGTCATTGCTTCGGCTATCGAGCCCGGGATCGCCTTCCTCATCCGGCGCCGTGTGCCGCGCTTCGTGGCTGCGCTCCTGATGTACGTGTTTGTCTTCGGCGCTCTCTTTTCCATTCTCTATTTCTTCTTCCCGCCGATCGTCGCCGACGCAGCGAAATTCATTTCCGTCATGCCGCAGTATCTCAATACGATCAATATCGCGGCCTCCCTCCCGGGCGTTGCTGACGCGAGCAGTCTGGTGAGCGGAGGGAACGGAGCGCAATCATTCGTGCAGACGCTCCTCTCGCTCCAGTCCATCTTCACCGCGACCTCGGGCAACGTAGTCCAGCTTATCGCCACTTTCTTCGGAGGCATCTTTTCGCTCGTACTCGTCATCGTGCTTTCGTTCTACTTTGCGCTCCAGGACACCGGCGTGGACGATTTCCTCCGCATGGTAATGCCGGTGGCGTATGAGGAATACTCGGTCGATCTCTGGAAGCGCGCGCAGAAGAAGATAGGGCTCTGGATGCAAGGGCAGATACTGCTCTCGGTCATTGTCGGCATCCTCGTGTATCTCGGACTCCTTATCATCGGCGTGCCGTATGCGCTTCTGCTCGCTGTCTTTACCGCGCTCGTGGAGATCATCCCCATCTTCGGGTCCCTGCTCTCGGGTGTGGTGGCAGTCATCGTCGGCTACTCCGACGGCGGCGTCGCGATCGCCGCCATCGTCGCCGGCCTCTATATCGTCGTGAACCAGTTCGAGTCGAACCTCATCTATCCGCTCATCGTGAAGAAGATCGTCGGCATCCCGCCCCTCCTCGTCATCGTTGCGCTTATCGCGGGCTACACGCTCGCCGGTTTCCTCGGCGTCCTCCTCTCGGTACCGGTCGCGGCGGTCCTGCTCGAGTTCCTGAACGATTTTGACAAGCGCAAACGCCGCGAAGCCCAGAAACACGCATAAATTTTTATTGGGGCATGCCTGTCTTAAAAAAAGCAGAGGTAACGCCTGATATTTTGAAGACTCTTTATAGTAGTAGACGACTTTCGAACTGGAGAATAGCGGATCAGTTCGGCGTCTCTAGAAGTCACGTTTTTACGCTTTTACGTCGTAATAATATAGCTGTACGTACACGCGCTGAAGCCCACAGGAAATACAAGAGAAGTCCTTTCAATGGACGTCTTGAAGATAAAGCATATTTGCTAGGATTTGCTATAGGAGATCTGCGTGTTCGTGCCCAGCATGAAAAAAGCGAAACCATTGGGATTGCCTGCAGTAGTACGCATCCAGCGCAAATAGCCCTCATACGAAGTCTTTTTTCGCTCTATGGTCGCGTCTGGGTCGGCAAAACAAGCAATAGTGGCGTTGTAGCGTGTGAAGCATTTGTAGATTTATCTTTTTCTTTTCTTTTGCCGAAAGAGCGCTCAATTGACTGGATATTCGAGGCCCCCTCGCATTTCTTTGCTTTTCTCGCTGGTTTTACCGATGCGGAAGGAAGTATTTTTATCAGCAGTCAAAAGAAAGCTATTTTAACTTGGGGCCAGTATAATCAGCACCTATTGAAACTGATAAAGGGTTACTTGCATGAACTTGGCTACCAAACAGGCAGTGTGTTAAATGACCATCTCAAAGGATACGTTGGGAAAGACGGTTACGTGCGCACGCAAAATTATTTTCATCTTACCTGCGCCAAACAAGAGTCTCTTACCGATCTGCTTAACGTGCTCAAACCGTATATTAAACATACTGAAAAGCAACGCGCTATTTCAAAAGCACTAGCTTTTTTGAGTAGAAAACGTAAGAATGCAAAGACATGAAGAATTCTCACGAAGTAATATTCGTATCGACAGCAATTCCATATGTAAACGCAAAGCCGCATATGGGACATGCGTTGGAATATGTGCAGGCTGATGCATATGTGCGCACACAACGGCTAATCGGAGAGGATATCTTCTTTCTTACAGGAACGGACGATAATGCTCTTAAAAACGTCCAGGCTGCCGAAGCGGCTGGAAAACCGACTGCAAAATATATCGAAGAAAATGCCAAGAAGTTTATTGATTTAGATAAGAGTCTTAGTGTTAAGTACGATGATTTTATCCGCACATCTGTTGATCCGCGTCATCGTGCAGGCGTAGAAAAGCTTTGGCGGGCGACGAATTCACAAGATATTTACAAGAAGAGCTACCGAGGTTTCTATTGTGTAGGTTGTGAGGAGTTCAAAACTGAAAAAGATTTGATAAATGGTGAATGTCCTGAACATCCGGGCAAGCCGCTCGAAGAAGTGAAAGAAGAGAATTATTTTTTCAAGCTCTCTGCATATCAAAATCAACTTTACGATTTAATTAACTCGGATACACTCGTCATCGTGCCTGAAAGTCGCAAGAATGAAATGCTTTCTTTCATAAAAGGTGGTCTCGAAGACTTTAGTGTGTCACGGTCTGCAAAGCGTGCGCGCGGTTGGGGTATTCCGGTGCCCAACGATCCGGACCAGTATCTTTATGTATGGTATGACGCCCTTGCCAACTACGTAACTGCACTCGGCTATGCTAACCGTGATGTTTCTTATCAAAAATATTGGGAATCCTCACAGAAAAGAGTCCATATTATTGGGAAAGGGATTAACCGATTTCACACGATTTATTGGCCTGCGATGCTGCTATCTGCAGGCATGCCGCTTCCCACGACGGTTTTTGTTCATGGCTATATCAACTCCGAGGGACAGAAGATGTCAAAATTGCTCGGGAACGTTATTGATCCATTCGAATACACGGAGCACTACGGCACCGATGCGGTCCGCTATTATCTCTTGCGGCACATGCATCCGTTTGAAGACAGCGACTTTACGCGAGAACGTTTCGAGGAAGCGTACACTGCCAATCTCACCAACGGCCTCGGTAATCTCGTCGCGCGCGTGATGAAGCTTTCTAGTCAGTATCTTGATGAAACTCCAAAAATTCCAGAAATAAAACAAGTTATTCCAGAAATACAGAAATATGTTGATGCTTTCGAATTCAATCAAGCACTGGATCATCTCTGGTTCAGAATCGGCTATCTAGACGGACTCATTCAAGAACAAAAACCTTTCGAGGTTATAAAGACCAATAAAAATACAGGACAAAATCAGCTAACATATTTACTTACACAACTTGCGGAAATCGGCGTATTACTCGAGCCATTTATGCCAGGAACAAGCAAAGAAATAATTGATGCAGTCCGCGCCAATCAAAAACCCGAGAATCTCTTTCCGCGGATATGAATATTCGTTATTTCGACGCACACTGCCACTTACAATTTTACGACTACGCCGCCGATAGCGGCGCGCTTATCGCGCGGATGCGCGACGAAGGTGTTGCGGGCATCATAGTCGGCGTTGACCGTGAATCATCAGAAAAAGCAATCACGCTCGCAGAAAAACATGAACATCTCTTTGCCGCAGTCGGCATCCATCCCAATAACCGCGAGCCGTTTAGCACAGACGTTTTTCGCCTCCTCGCAAAGAAAGAGAACATCGTCGCGATAGGGGAGTGCGGACTGGATTATTATCGAGCTGGCCAGTCAAAAGAAGTTCAGCAGGAGTCGTTGCGTGCGCATATCGCACTTGCCGCTGAGCTCGACAAGCCGCTCATCATTCATTGCCGTCCCTCCTTCGCCAAGGCTTCGGAGGGCAAGCCCTCTCACGACGCGTATCATGATTTAATCTCTATGTTGAAAGAAGCGAAAACTGCGCACGGCGAAGTTGTGCGCGGCGACATACATTTCTTCGTCGGTGGCGCGGCCGAAGCCGAGGCGCTTATTGCGCTCGGCTTCACCGTTTCTTTTACGGCCGTTATCACCTTCGCCCGCGACTACGACGCGGTTATTCGCGCCGTGCCGCTCGCGAGCATACTCTGCGAAACCGACGCGCCGTATGTCGCGCCCGCCTCCCGCCGCGGGAAGCGCAATGACCCGCTCGCCGTTGTCGAGGTCGCCTTGAAGATCGCAGAGATCCGCAGCGAGGACCCCGAAGCCGTCCGTGCCGCCCTCCTCGCGAACGCCCGGCGGCTGTTTGTTCCTGATCATGTTTAATCTCTTACCCTATTCCGGGCCGTATCTACGAGCTCTTTTGACGAATCGCCGTGTTAGTTCAATAAGTAAGTGCAACACTTCAGGTAATCTGAAGCGGTATGACATATCAGCATCTGGGCGTGGAGGAACGTGAGGAAATACAGCAAGGATTGTG
>Ga0209542_10006225_pt1 | contig 23305 bp, 24 predicted proteins | sample RifCSPhighO2_01_FD_184028 | JGI IMG/M metagenome (GOLD analysis project Ga0209542, IMG submission 184028) | Soil microbial communities from Rifle, Colorado - Rifle CSP2_plank highO2_0.1 (SPAdes) (version 2) | ecosystem: Environmental > Terrestrial > Deep subsurface > Rock core/Sediment ... | reverse complement strand
CGGTGGGTTACGGCAAAAACCGCCTAACTTCCAGCCCAGGGTGCAACAAAACCCGTTGCACCCGTTCGGCGGCGTGAATGTCCACTGGACATTCACGACAACCCCGCCTCACCCTACATAACATAGTATTTAATACAACTCGAGACATCCTGATTGCGGATCAGACTCGAAAGCCAAGAGATCATCGCGACGTTGCTTGAGTATTTCGAGAACATGGCGAGTCGCAGTATTCCCGCATTTCAGCCAGACGATTTTCGGTGGATATCCAAACAACAAGCTGCGCTCGTTGAAATCGGAATCCTGGGTCACGATCGCAAAGCCGTTTCCTTTGGCGTACTCCCAGATCGCCCGGTCATCGGCCCGCTCCATGCCGAGCAACCGCACATGCGCCGAGCCGGGATACATCTCCGCCAGCGCGGCAACCAGATGATAAGAAAGATTTTGGTCGAAAAGGAGCTTCAAGCCTGCTTGCTGATGAGCCTGTGCTCACGGTCCGCAGCAAACTGAAGACAAGCCTGAATATCTTCGGCGGTCAATTCGGGAAAATCGCGCAGGATGTCTTGCTGGGACATGCCCGAGGCAAGCCACCCCAGCACGTCATACACGGTGATGCGCATATGACGAATGCAGGGCTTGCCGCCGCGCTTTCCGGGTTCAATGGTGATGATCTTATGATAATCCATATTGAACAAACTATGCCGGTTAAGCTGAAAAATCAAGCTTTGATTCGATCTTGATGCGATTCTTGAAGAGTGAGAATGCTTTAACACAGCCGAAGGCGGCTCGACAGATTTAATCTCCCCTCACTCTAGCCCTCTCCCTCAAGGGGAGAGGGGATTAATTGTTCGGTGGGTTACGGCAAAAAACGCCTAACCCACCCTACATGAACTTTTAATTTTTCTCTTTCAGCAGGATTCGGATGTCACTCTCAAGATCCTCGACCGTGACATCATTCTTCACCAGCAACCGTAATTTCCCCTTGGCATCCTTGACCAGAATCCCGGTGGAATGATCCACCAGAATTTGCCCGGGCTTGCTCAGGGGGTTCTTGCTATAGGCCACCTTGTATTCGGCCGCGACCGCGGCGATTTCCTTGTCGGTGCCGGTGAGACCGATAAAGGAGGGATGGAACTGCGGGACAAAACCGGCGAGCTGTTTGACTGTGTCGTTTTTCGGATCGACGGTGACGAACAATACCTGCACGCGTTTGGCGTCATCACCGAGCCGCTGCATGAGCACGGCGAGTTTCGCCATCGTCGGCGGGCAGACATCCGGACAGTGGGTGAAGCCGAAGAACATGACCACGACCTTGCCCTGGTAATCCGCGGCCTTCGCACGCTGGCCGGTGTGCGCGGTCAACTCGAAATCGCCGCTGCCCCAATCCACGCCGCTGATGTCGGTAGACTTGAACGTCGGTGTGGGCGGCGAGCAGGCGGCAATAAACAACGCCGCGAGAAAAAAAGCCACGATCTGGAAATGACGGGATTTTTGCATGAAGGGAAAAAACAAAAACCAAATTAATGGACAGGATTAACAGGATTTACAAGATTAAAGTCAGTAATTTTAGCTTTACAATCCTGTTAATCCTGTAAATCCTGTCAATTCAATCTATTTAATAGCCGTCGTGGTGCGCAACGCTGCGCTTTTGCGCACCCTACAAAACTATTGTGGCTTTTGTTCTAGTCCTGTAAATCCTGTTAATCCTGTCCATTCAATCTTTTTTAATACAGGGCGGATTGCAGCGCCTCGTGGATATAAACGCGGTAGTGGTCGACCAGCAGCAGCGCGAACAGCAGCGCGAGGTAGTTGATCGAGTAGCGGAAGGTCTTGCGCGCCAGTTCATCGCTGTAGTTTCGGTACAGCCGCACGGCGTAATACAGGAAGCCCGCGTTCAGCACCACCGCGCCGGCGAGGTACAGCCAGCCGCTCATGTGCGTGGCAAAGGGCATGATCGTTACCGCCGCCAGGAGCACGGTGTACAGCAGTATCTGGAGCTGGGTGTATCGGCGACCGTGGGTGACCGGCAGCATGGGGATGCCGACCTTGGCGTATTCCTTTTCGCGGTACAGCGCGAGCGCCCAGAAATGCGGCGGCGTCCACAGGAAAATGATCAGGAACAGCAGCAGCGCGTCGGAACTGACCTCGCCCGTGATCGCGGTCCAGCCGAGCACCGGCGGCGCGGCGCCGGCGGCGCCGCCGATGACGATGTTCTGCGGCGTGGCGTGCTTGAGATACACGGTGTAGACGATCGAATAACCAATGAGCGAGGCGAATGTGAGCACCGCGGTGAGCGTGTTGACCCACAGCGCAAGAATCGCCATCGAGGCCACGCCCAGGATCAGCGCGAAAACGAACGCCTCGCGCGTGGTCAGCGTCCCGGTAGGCAGCGGGCGGAAGCTGGTGCGCGTCATACCCGAGTCGAAACGCAGGTCGAGAATCTGGTTGATGGCGGCAGCGGACCCGGCGGCAAGCGCGATGCCGAGCGTTCCGAGCAGCAGGGGCAACGCCGGCAGGCCGGACGGCACCGACAGAAACATGCCCACCACAGCGGTGAAGACGATCAGCGAGACCACGCGCGGCTTGGCCAGCTCATAATATTCACCGGCACGGCTGCGGCGCGAATTCGCGGCAGTCAGTGGCTGCATTTTGCTCGTGGGTTCCATTGGGCGGGCTATTTTACGTGGTCAAGATCAAACATGGTATGCCTCAAATCAAGTCGGGCGCGCTTAAAAAACCCTGAGATTTCCGGCATTTCCGCCATCTCAACCGATGCGCGAGACGCGCAGCAGGCGCGCCAGGTCCTTGCGGATGCCGTTGCCGTCGGCGTCGGCAGGATAACTCATCATGAGGTTGCCAAGCGGGTCGACTAAATAAATACGGTTCAGGTTGTCGAGCGGGCTGCCCGCGGGCAGCGTGAACTGGCGCGCCAGCACATCGACGGCCTCCGGCGGGCCGACGACTGCGCGCATGCCGGGATAATCCTTGATGGCATAATTCAGCCAGTCGCGCGCCCTGGCGTCCTTCACTATCAACATGCTTTGAATACGTCCGGCCTCTTTCCCCTGCGCCGCGATAACCTGGCGCATCTTCACGAGGTTGCTTTCACATGGGCGAAGGCATTCGGCAGCGCTGAACGCGATCAGCGTCCATTTGCCGCGCAGCTCGCTAAGTCGGACGGCCTTGCCGTCGAGCAGAATCAGCGCGACATCCGCGATGGGGCGCGCGGGCTGCACCAGCTCGCCGTGATTGCCGAACGAGGTGGGTCGCCAGCCAGTGAAGTACAACCCATAGGCAACGACCACGGGCAGGGCGAACAACGTCGCCAGCAAAAGAATCTTGCGGCGCGCGCCGAATTGGTTGACGGATTCGCTCATGACTCCTCTTCCTTCTGCCGGCCTGTGCCACGGCGACGCAGACTCATGAATAAATACAGGGTAGACAGCGCCGCCGCCAGCATGAACCACTGAAAGGCGTAACCCTGATGCACTGAGATCCCGGCATCGAGCCGGCTCCAGTCGCGGGTAAAGCCGCCGGCCGCGTCCGCGGGATCGAGCAACACCACCACCGGCTGCACCGGAAATGGCACGGCCGCGCTATAACGCGCCATGTCCATGTTCTGCCACACGCGCTGCCAGCCCGGTTCCGGCTGGGCCAGCGTGAAATATTTTTCCGACGGCACGGTGGCCACGCCGGTGATCTGCTGCAAGCCCGTGGGCGTCTCGAACGCCGGCAGGCGATCGCGGCTCTCGCCGAGCGCGATCCAGCCGCGGTTGACGAGCAGCCGCACTTCGCTGTCCTGAAGTTTGAGCGGCGTGATGACATGATACCCGACACGCCCCTGATGCACGCGGTTGTCGATGAGGATCTGGTAATCGGTGTCGTAATGTCCCTTGGCGACCACGCGGTAGAATTGAAGCTCATCCGGACGCTGCACGCGCGGCTCCACCTGCACCGCCGGACCGTTGGCCCGCGTATCGTACTCGGCTTGCATCGAGAGCTTTTCCTCCGCCCGTTGCAGCTGCCAATAACCCAGATACAGAAACAGCGGCAACAACACCGCCACCGCAACGCTGGCGATCAATCCCGGCCGGAAACGCCGTGAAGGGCTCATGCCTTGATGGAAACCGCGCGGAAATTCATGGGTGCATTGAGTATAATGCAGATTCCGACATTTCCCCGGATATCCCGATGCTGATCAAGATTATCGTCATCGTCATGCTGCTGCTCATCTTCGCCAGCCTTTTCTCCGCCCTGGTTTTCCTGTTCAAGGACAAGGGGCGCGGGAAACGCACGGCCCGGGCGCTGACCTGGCGCATCGGGCTGTCGATGACGCTGTTCCTGTTGCTGATGGCCGGTTTCTACTTCGGCCTCATCCCGCCCCAGGGGCTGGCCTTGTTACGTTAAAAAAATAGACAGGATTAACAGGGCGAAGCGGAGATGTCGCCGATGCCCTTAACGGGCATCGGCGCCGCTGAGCGCCCGCACAAGGAAGTGCGGGCCGGGCTGAACGAAGCCTTTGTCGCGACGCCAGGGAGGGCATGTCTGCCGTCCCTGGCGTGACAATGAAAACTTCGACATACTCGGCCCCGCCATCCGTGGCGGGGCGCTCGCCGGGACGAAGACACGTTAAGTGTCTTCGTCTCATTCCGGCTCGCCCTGTTAATCCTGTCCATTAAAAATCGGGATAGGGGATGACCGGTGATCCCGGTCATTCCCCTCCCACACCACCGTACATGCGGGTCCGCATACGGCGGTTCGGAAGTTGACGGCGATTGCCTGAGCGTTCGAGATCGTGAGTCGCCGTTGACACTTCGACACTTCGTTCAGTCACAGTGGCTTCACCGCTGCCTCCAAACGTTAGCTCCGGTTGCCCGGACGTCTGCCGCCTGGCGTCGTCGAGATGCACGGTCTACTGGCTCTCCTTCCGTTTGGCCCTTCGTGTTTTCACACTACTACGGCCGCTGCTGACTTCTCGCTGACACCTTGCGATGCTGCCCTTTCGGGCATGGGGCGAGATCTCCCCAGATAAGAACACCGACCGTCACGACACAACCGCCGGATTTACGCCACCGTTGCTTGGCCACTGGAGCTTCGCGATCAGTTGCCCGCTCGCCCCGAACGGCACCGCCTTTAGTATCCGGTTTCTGTTCGTCGGCTCGTCGTTTCGTTTCCCGCTTCCTTCCCACGCTCGGTCGCCCTCACGCAGTTGCGGTTCCCTTCCTTTCGAGTGGCCTCTTCAGGGGAGGACTTGCACCTCCAAGTCAGTGCCCATGCTGGGCGTACAACCAAAAGGCCGTCACCCGGTGCGGATGACGGCCTCTTATTCTAATGAGTTATCAGTTCAGACGGGAGTTGACGTAGTCGATGGCCTGCTGGACGGTGGTGATCTTTTCCGCCTGTTCATCGGGAATTTCGCAGTCAAATTCCTCTTCCAGCGCCATTACCAGCTCGACCGTATCCAGGGAATCCGCGCCCAAATCATCCACGAAGGAGGCGGCGGGCTTGACCTCGCCCTCGTTAACGCCCAACTGCTCCACGACAATCTTCTTGACGCGCTCTTCGACACTGCTCATGGGTGATCATTCCTCCAAGAATTGACGTTGCTGCCCTCGTGCGGGCGCCTAGTTAACACCATTTGTACAAAACCGTCCAGCCGATCATTTAACCGGGTTTTTTCAGATAGATATCCACTTTAGTTCATGTACATCCCGCCGTTCACGTGCAGGGTCGTGCCGGTAATATAGCCCGCCGGCGGCGAGGCCAGAAATGCCACGGCCGCGGCCACTTCTTCGGCCAGCCCCAGTCGCCCCAGGGGGATCTGCTTGAGCAGCGCCTCCTTCTGCGCCTCGGGCAGGGCGCGGGTCATGTCGGTGTCGATGAATCCCGGCGCCACCGCATTGACCGTGATGTGGCGCGAACCCACCTCGCGCGCCAGCGCCTTGGTGAATCCGATCAGGCCGGCCTTGGCGGCGGCGTAATTTACCTGCCCCGCGTTGCCGATCGCTCCCACCACCGAACTGATGCTGATGATGCGCCCCGAGCGCGCCTTGGTCATGGCGCGCAGACAGGCCTTGCTCATGCGGTACACCGATTTGAGGTTGGTATTCAGAATGACGTCCCATTCCTCCTCGGACATGCGCAGCAACAGATTGTCGCGCGTGATGCCGGCATTGTTGACCAGAATTGTCGGCGCGCCGCCGGATTTTTCGATTTCGGACAGAACGGCGGCGATCGATTCCGCGCTGTTCACGTCCAGCATCATTCCTTTTCCCGCGACGCCCTTTGCTTTCAGCGCCGCGCTGATCTTTTCCGCGCCCTCGCTGGAGGTCGCGGTGCCAAACACCTGCGCACCCTGCCGACCCAGCTCGAGCGCAATCGCCTGTCCGATGCCGCGGCTGGCGCCGGTGACCAGCGCGATCTGACCTTTCAACAACATAAAAATAACTCCAAATAAAAAAATAAATGGACAGGATTTACAGGATTAACAGGGCGAGCCGGAAAGAGACGAAGACACTTAACGTGTCTTCGTCCCGGCGAGCGCCCCGCCACGGATGGCGGGGCCGAGCATATCGAGGTCTTCGTGGCCACGCCAGGGATGGCAAGCATGCCGTCCCTGGCGTCGCCACCGGAACTCCGATTTACCCCGGCCCGCACATCCCTGCGCGGGCGCTCAGCGGCGCCGATGCACGTTAAGTGCATCGGCGACAACCCCGCCTCGCCCTGTTAATCCTGTCTATTCCGTTTTTCCAACGACGTTCAGTGCTTCACGAAGCGTGGCTGGATCGTATACTGGCAACGTCTCGACGGTTTTCACGATACGCTTGTTCAGGCCGGCCAGCACCTTGCCCGGACCGCATTCTACTATCCGGGTCACGCCGGCGGCGGCCATTTTCTGAATGGTTTCGACCCAGCGCACCGGCGATTCTATCTGGCGCACGAGCGCATTTCTAATCGCTTGCGGGTCGGATTCCGCCTGCACGTGCGTGTTATGGATCACCGGTATTTGCGGGCGGCGGATGTCCGCCTGTTTCAGCCGCTCGGCCATCTGCTGCGCCGCCGGGTGCATGAGCCGGCAATGCGAAGGCACGCTCACCGGCAACGGCACGGCGCGCTTGGCGCCGGCGGCCTTGGATTGTTCCACGGCGCGGGCCACGGCCGCGGCGGCGCCGGCAATTACGACCTGACCGGGCGAATTGAAATTCACGGCCTCGAGCACCTCGCCCTGTGCCGCCTGCTCGCAAAGTTTGCGCACCGCGTCAGCGTCCATTCCCAGAATCGCCGCCATGGCGCCCTGTCCGGCCGGCACCGCCTGCTGCATGAAGCGCGCGCGATCCGCGACCAGTTTCACGGCCTCGGCAAAACCGAGTGCCTCGGCGCACACCAGCGCGGAGTATTCGCCCAGGCTGTGGCCGGCCATGGTTTGCGGTCGTGGGCCGTTCGCGGCCAGCCACGCGCGCCAGGTCGCCACGCCCGCCGCCAGCATGGCCGGCTGTGTGATCTCGGTCTGATTCAGTTTTTCCTCCGGTCCCTGTTCCACCAGTTGCCAAAGGTCTTTACCCAAAGCCTCGGATGCTTCGGCGAAGGTTTGTTTGACAATGGGAAAATCAGCGGCCAGCGTATTCATCATGCCGACCGACTGCGAACCCTGACCTGGAAACACGAAAGCGAGCGTCATATTTAAATTTTCATTAACCGCAGATGAACGCAGAATTATATATCGCAGATAAACGCTGATTTACAGATATCAGACTTTGATCAATCTGCGTTCATCCAGATTTCATATCTGCGTTTATCTGCGGTAAAAATTATTAGTATTTGAGTAGTACAGATCCCCAGGTAAAACCGCCGCCGAAGGCTTCCATCATGACCACATCGTCCGATTTGATGCGCCCGTCGCGCACCGCCTCGTCGAAGGCCAGCGGGATCGAGGCCGCCGAGGTATTGCCATGGCGGTCCACCGTCAACACCACGCGATCCATGGACATGCCCAGCTTCTTCGCGGTCGCGGCAATGATGCGGTGATTGGCCTGATGCGGTACCAGCCACTGGATATCGGATTTCTTCATGTGATTCGCCGCGAGCGTTTCGTCCACGATGCGCCCGAGCGTCTTCACCGCCACCTTGAACACCTCGTTGCCTTCCATCTTCATGTAGGCCGTGCCATTGATCACCTTGTCATAACCCTTGGAGATGCCGGCGGGAACGCTCAGCAGGTCCTTGTACCGGCCGTCGGCATGCAGGTGCGAGGAAATAATCCCGGGCCTGCCGGAAGCCGCCAGGATCACGGCGCCGGCGCCGTCGCCGAACAGCACGCAGGTGGTGCGGTCGGTCCAGTCGGTGATGCGCGACAGGGTTTCGCTGCCGACGACCAGCGCGCACTTGGCCGACCCGGTGCGCACGAACTTGTCCGCGATACCGAGCGCGTACACAAAACCCGTGCATACCGCCTGCACGTCGAAGGCGGCGCAGCCGTGAATGCCGAGACGTTCCTGCAGCAGGCAGGCGGTGCTGGGAAATACCTGATCGGCCGTGGTGGTAGCGACAATGATGAGGTCAATGTCTTTGGCGGTAATGCCGGCCGCTTCCATGGCGCGCCGCGCGGCCTGCTCGGACATGGAGGCGGTGGTCTCGTCTTTGGCGGCGATATGGCGCTCGCGGATACCAGTGCGATCAAAGATCCACTGGTCCGTCGTTTCGACCATCTTTTCGAGGTCGTGGTTGGTAAGTATCTTTACCGGCAGGTAGCCGCCAGTGCCGATGATGCGCGAATAGGCCCCTGCCCTGCGGCTCATGCCCGCCACCTCCGAAAGACTACGCAAGACAATTGCTCCTTGTTGTCGGTGGCCTGTGTCAATTCGCCGGTCGCATCCCCACTTCGTGGGGGGCGCCCCGGAGCGTCGCCCGAGGGACCCGCGCAGCGGGATCGGGCAGCGGAGGGGACGCCAGCGACCGCGATCGGGACGCCTGCATCTCGCGCAGCGGTCGCATCCCCGGAGGGGCCCCTGCTCCGCGCTGCGCGCTCGCCATCTCCGCGGCTCATGCCACTACACCCTTTTCCGCCATTGCCGCGAGCTCGCGCCCGATGCGTTCGGGTACGTTATTTTTTACTTCGGCGAGCGCCTCGAGGATGGCGTGCTCGAAGGCGAACGCATCGGCCCCACCGTGGCTCTTGATGACGGTTCCATTCAGGCCGATGAAGGTGGCACCGTTGTAACGGCGTGGGTCCACGCGTTTTTTGAACGCGTGCAGCACCGGCAGCGCGACCAGCGCGGACAGTTTCGTGAGCAGGTTGCGCTTGAATTCCTGCTTGATGAAATGGGTGATCATGCGCGCCAGCCCCTCGCTGGTCTTGAGCATGATATTGCCGACAAAACCGTCACACACGATCACATCCAGGTCGCCAGTATAGATCTCATCGCCTTCGACGAAACCGGCATAGTTGAGACAACTGGAACGCAACAGTTCATGCGTCTTCTTGACGATCTCATTTCCCTTGATGTCTTCCTCGCCCACGTTGAGCAGTCCCACGCGCGGGCGCGTCTTGCCCTCCAGCGCGCTGACCAGGATTGAGCCCATGATGGCAAACTGCAGCAGCTGTTCCGGCGTGCAATCCACGTTGGCGCCCAGGTCGAGTACGTGCACATGATCGTGCATGGTTGGCAGCGTCGTGATGATCGCCGGCCGGTCGATACCCGGCAGGGTCTTGAGCACAAAGCGCCCGGTCGCCATGAGCGCACCGGTGTTGCCGGCGGATACGGCCGCCTGGGCCGCTCCCTCCTTCACCAAGTTGATAGCCACGCGCATGGAAGAATCTTTCTTGTTGCGCAGGGCCTGGGCGGGAGGTTCGTCCATGCCGACGATTTCAGAGGCGTGATGGACGGTAAACTGGTCGCTCGCGGCCGCGTGATGGCGCCTGAGTTCGGTTTCGACGGCCTCACGCTGGCCAACGAGAATGAGCTTCAACGCCGGTTGATGTTTCAGCGTCTGGAGGGCCGCGGGCACGGTGACACCGACACCGTGATCGCCCCCCATGGCGTCGAGGGCAATCGTGATCATGTCCGTCAATTCCCTGTACGGTTCCGGTTCAAGCCGGAACTATTCCGCTTTAGTGTCCAGCACCTTGCGGCCGCGGTAATAACCGTCGGCGGTGACATGATGCCGGCGATGCGTCTCGCCGCTCGTCTTGTCGACCGAAAGTGCCGACTTCTTGAGTGCGTCATGTGAACGACGCATACCGCGGCGTGAAGGTGATACTCGGCTTTTCTGTACGGCCATGGTAAATCCTCGTCAATTAAAAATAATCGGCACTATTTTGTCTTCTTCAATCTGCTTAGAACTGAAAACGGGCTCTTCCCGCCGCGTCCAACATGATCTGAAGCGGCGCTGGCGACGCTCGCGGCATGGACCCTGGCCGGGCACCGGTCCGGTTCGTGCATCGGCACCATCGGCAAGGCCAGCAGCAATTCGTCCTCGACCAAGCCGCTCAATGACAGCGGTTTGTCCGCCACCAGGATATCAGCGTCGCCCTCCTGCCGCTCCAGACGCTCTCCCGACTTCAGCAGGATGAGCCATGGCGCGGCCTTGAGCTCCAGATCCATCGCTTCCAGACAGCGCTGGCAGGTCACTCGCAGGTGCGCGCGCAGCGCACCGTGCACGATAAATATCTTCTCGCCTTCCTGCCGCTCAAAGGCAAGATCGACCATGACGTCGCCCGAACCTTCCAGACTGCCTTGCGCGAGGCGCGGCATGCTCTGCAGCGGGAGCGTGCCGGTCAGATACGCGCCCCTTTCCGCGAGCTGGATCGGATCTATGGTCCCCGGTAAATGCCCGTGTGACTCTTTCCAGGATGACGCCATGATACCCTCACAGAATCGGTCGTATCCGTTGCGGGCTTAACCTCCGGAATCGGACGGTTTTGCGGGCAGGCGGCCAGATACAGGCCGCGCATCATATATTTGCTGCAAACTTGTGTCAAAATAGGGTTTTAGACGCATCAGCAGGCAGTAAATGTTATTGACAGTACCGCCCCCTTTCCGTACAAAACGAGGCACAGCGCCATGGCGGGCGCCGGCAGGTCAGCTCAGCGGAGTTTCAGCTTGATCAAAAAAATTCTGGTTGCCAACCGCGGCGAAATCGCGGTGCGCGTGGTGCGCGCCTGCGCCGAAATGGGCATCAAATCCGTCGCCATCTACACCGATGCCGACCGGCATGCCTTACACGTCAAAAAAGCGGACGAGGCCTATAACGTCGGTCCGGACCCGGTGGGCGGCTACCTCAACGCCCATCGCATCGTGAACCTGGCGGTGGCCACCGGTTGCGATGCCCTGCACCCCGGTTACGGCTTTCTCTCGGAAAATCCCCAACTGGCGGAAATCTGCGCCCGCCGCGGCATCATCTATATCGGCCCGACCGTGGACGCCATCCGCCGCATGGGCGATAAAACCGCCGCGCGCGCCGCCATGATCGCCGCCGGCGTGCCGGTGGTGCCGGGTAGCGAGGGCAACCTCAAGAACATCGCCGAGGCCCTGAAGCTGGCCAAAAAAGTCGGCTACCCCGTCATGCTCAAAGCCACCTCGGGTGGCGGCGGGCGCGGCATCCGTCGCTGCAACAGCGAAGACGAACTCAAGCGCGCCTACGAGCGCGTCGTCTCCGAAGCCACCAAGGCCTTCGGGAGTGCCGAGGTGTACCTGGAAAAGGCCATCGTCAATCCGCGCCACATCGAGGTGCAGATACTCGGCGACAAGCAAGGCAACGTCGTCCATCTTTTCGAGCGCGACTGTTCCATCCAGCGGCGCCACCAGAAACTGATCGAAATCGCCCCTTCCCCGCAGCTCACCGAAGAACAACGCTCCGCCGTGTGCGACCTGGGCGTGCGTGCGGCCCGCAGTGTCAATTACCAAAACGCCGGCACCGTCGAATTCCTGTTCGACCAGGACGGCCAGTTCTATTTCATGGAGATGAACACGCGCCTGCAGGTCGAGCACACCGTAACGGAACAGATCACCGGCGAGGATATCGTTCAGGAACAGATACGCATCGCCGAGGGCCAACCCATTTCCTTCAGGCAGGAAGACGTGCGCCGGCGCGGTTACGCCATCCAGTTCCGCATCAACGCCGAGGACCCGAAAAACGATTTCCTGCCGAGCTATGGACGCATCACGCGCTATTACTCGCCGGGCGGCCCGGGCGTGCGTACCGACGCCGCGATCTACACCGGTTACGAATTCCCGCCGCATTACGACTCCATGTGCGCCAAACTCACGGTCTGGGCGCTCACCTGGGACAAGACCCTGGCACGGGCACGGCGCGCGTTGCTCGACATGGGCGTGCACGGCGTGAAGACCACCAAGCCCTTCTATCTGGAGATCCTCGCCACACCCGAGTTCCAGGCGGGAAAATTCGACACCGGATTCATCGAAAAACATCCGGAACTGCTAAACTATTCCGTCCGTCGTCCGCCCGCCGATCTGGCCGCCGCCATTGCCGCGGCGATCGCGGCGCATCACGGTCTGTAGGAGACGAGCGACATCCATGGCGTCCTCATCAAAGAAAGTTCATGTCACCGAAGTGGTGCTGCGCGACGCGCACCAGTCGCTGCTCGCGACGCGCATGCGCACCGAGGACATGCTGCCGATCTGCGACAAGCTCGACAAGGCCGGTTACTGGTCGCTCGAGGCCTGGGGCGGCGCCACCTTCGACGCCTGCCTGCGTTTCCTGAAGGAAGACCCGTGGGAGCGTCTGCGCAAGCTGAAACAGGCGCTGCCCAAAACGCCGATTCAGATGCTGCTGCGCGGCCAGAACCTGCTCGGCTACCGCCACTATTCCGACGACGTGGTTGAGGCCTTCGTGAAGAAGTCGGCGGAATGCGGTGTGGACGTGTTCCGCATCTTCGACGCCATGAACGACATGCGCAACATCGAGGTCTCGGTCAAGGCCGTGCTCAAGGCCGGGAAGCACGCGCAAGGCGCGATCTGCTACACCACCAGCCCGGTGCACACCACCGGACATTTCGTCGACATGGCGCGCCAGATGGAAAAAATGGGCTGCCAGTCCATCGCCATGAAGGACATGGCCGGCCTGATCACGCCGGCGCGCACGGTCGAGCTGTTCGCGGCGCTGTCCAAGGCGGTCAAGGTACCGCTCGCGTTCCACTCGCACACCACCGTCGGCATGGCCAACATCAGCATGTACCTCGCGGTCGAAAACGGCGCGCGCCACGTGGACACGGCGATATCGTCCCTTTCCTGGGGCACCAGCCATTCGCCGACCGAAAGCATGGTGGTGGCGTTCCAGAACACGCCCTACGACACCGGCCTGAAGCTGGAGCTGCTGCAGGAGATCGGATTCTATTTCCGCGCGGTGCGCAAGAAGTATCACCAGTTCGAAAGCGAGTACGCCGAGATCGACACCCGCGTGATAGTCAACCAGGTGCCGGGCGGCATGATCTCGAACCTGTCGAACCAGCTCAAGGAACAGGGCGCGTTGAACCGCATGAACGAGGTGCTGGCGGAAATCCCGCGCGTGCGCGAGGACCTGGGCTTCCCGCCGCTGGTGACGCCGACGTCGCAGATCGTCGGCACCCAGGCCGTGCTTAACGTGCTCACCGGCAAACGCTACAAGAGCATCACCAACGAGGTGAAGCTCTATCTTCAGGGCCGCTATGGAAAAGCGCCGGGCAAGATCAATGAGACCGTGCGCAACATGGCCATCGGTGACGAAGAGGTCATCACCTGCCGTCCGGCGGACAAGCTCAAGCCCGAGATGCACCGTCTGCGCGATGAAATCGGCGAGCTCGCCAGGAGCGAGGAAGACGTGCTCACCTACGCGATGTTCCCCGAAATCGGGCGCAAGTTCCTCGAGGAGCGCGCCGCCGGCACCCTCAAGCCGGAGGAACTCAAGCCGCCGAAATCCGCCGAGGCCGCCAGCCTGCCGGCCTACGCGCCGACGGATTTCAACGTCACGATGCACGGTGAGACCTATCACATCCGTGTCACCGGCGCCGGACACAAGACCGAGGAACAGCGTCCATTCTTCGTTTCGGTCGACGGCGTGCCGGAGCAGATTCTCATTGAAACGCTCACCGAGACCGTGCCGACCGAGGCCGGCATGGTGGACACGCGTCGTGCCTCCAGGGGATCGAAGCGGCCGAAGGCGTCGAAGGAAGGACATGTCACCAGCTCCATGCCCGGCACCATCGTGGACATCCTGGTCAAGGCCGGCGCCAAGGTGAAGGCCGGCGACCCGGTGCTGGTGATCGAGGCCATGAAAATGGAAAACGAGGTTCCGGCGCCGGTCACCGGCATGGTCAAGGCGGTGAACGTCGCCAAGGGCGACAGCGTCAACCCTGACGAGGCGCTGGTCGAGATAGAATAATATTTTCTTCACGCAGATAAACGCAGATGATGAATACAGAAGAACTCAGATTTGTAAATTCACATTTCAGAAAATCCGCGTTTATCTGAGTTTTCATCTGCGTTCATCTGCGGTCCCAATTTTTAATGCCTTTAAAACTAATTCTCGCTTCGTCCTCGCCCTATCGCCGTGAGCTGCTGGAACGCCTCAAGATTCCCTTCGAAGTAATGGCGCCCGAGGTGGACGAGACGCCGCGTCCCGGCGAGACCCCGGAAAAACTGGTGGAGCGGCTGGCCATCGAAAAGGCGCGCAAAATCACCGGACAAAAGGCGGGTACGCTGGTGATCGGATCGGATCAGGTGGCGGTCTACAACGGCAGCATCGTGGGCAAGCCGCACAACCATGACAAGGCCGTGGAACAACTGCGGTCCGCTTCCGGCAAAACCGTCACGCTCTACACCGGTCTGGCGCTGGTCAACGCCGATACCGGACGCGTGCAGCACGAAGTCATTCCCTATCGCGTAACGTTCCGCGCACTCACCGACGCGCAGATCGAATCTTATCTGCGCAAGGAACAACCCTACTCCTGTGCCGGCAGCGTCAAGTCGGAGGGATTGGGAATCGCGCTGCTGGAGAAATTCGAGGGCGACGACCCGAATACGTTAATTGGTCTGCCACTCATCCGCCTGGTGCGGATGCTCGAAAACGAGGGGATTAAGATAATATAAAAACGAAGCAACCGCAGATTAACGCGGATGAACGCAGATTACAGCAAGAAATAAACTCGAAGTTTTATGTTTTGATCCGCGTTTATCTGCGTTCATCTGCGGTTCCAGAATTATTTCAACACTGGGGTGCGGCCGAGGAGATCGGTACCAATCGTCTGCGCCATGGCAGTGCCCAACCGCCGCGCGAAACGATCGAAGACGTTTTCGCGATAGGTGTAGTCGACAATTTCTTCCGCGCCGATCACCTCGCGTGCGACATAACTGGCCCCGCCCAGACTGTCCACCAGTCCCATCTTGATCGCCTCTTCGCCGGTCCAGAAAAGTCCCGAGAACATATCCCTGGTTTCCTTCAGCGTCTTGCCGCGGCCCTGGCGCACCGTGTTAATGAATTGCTGATGAATCTCGTCCAGCATCAGCTGGGCATGCTTGGCTTCCGCCGGCTTCACCGGCCCGAACGGATCGAGAAAGCCCTTGTGTTCGCCCGCGGTCATGAGACGGCGTTCCACGCCGACTTTTTTCATGGTGTCCACAAACCCAAAACCGTTCATGAGCACGCCGATGGATCCGACGACACTGGCCTTGTCGGCGTAAATTTTGTCCGCCGCCGCGACCGCGTAATAACAACCGGAAGCGCATACATCGCCGATCACGGCATATATTGGAATCCGCGGATACTTGGCGCGCAGACGTTTGATCTCATCATTGATGTAGCCGGCCTGCACCGGGCTGCCGCCGGGACTGTTGGCGCGCAGGACAATGCCTTGTGCGGAAGTACTTTCGAACGCGGCACGCAATCCTGAGATGACGTTGTCGGCGCTCGCCAGGCTGTCAGCGCTGATCACGCCTTCCATCTCGATCAACGCCGTGTGGCGCGCCGCCAGCCCCTTGCCGCCCCAGTTGTTCGACTGCGCGATGACCAGGATCAGCACCAGATACGCGGCAAAGAACAGCTTGAAGAAAATTCCCCAGCGCCGCGCGCGGCGCTGCTCGGTAAGCGAGGCAAACGCCAGGCGCTCGAGCAGATCGCGCTCCCAGCGCGGGGGGCGTCCCTCGGCGCCGGATGACACAGGGGCGGAACTAGTGTCGTCTGTCATGGAAATAACCTCATGAACCGCTATCTGAATTTACCAAGTGTATATCATCCCCCGATTCGAACAGGACGTCGCTATTGTCCCCGATTAATCGAAAAAACGCCCTCAATTCGCGGCTGCGGCAGATGACGGACCGCTCGCCTGTTGCAACCACGCATAAACCTCGTGGAAGGAATCCAGACAGGCCAGCGGGCTGTGTTCCACGAGCAGCTCGCGCCCGTGCACACCATACGTCACGGCCAGGCTGTCCATGCCGGCATGGCGCGCCATCAGCATGTCATAGGTGGTGTCCCCTACCATCAACGCCTTGTCCGCCTCCATGCCGGTCTGTTCCAGAATATCCTCCAGCATGCGCGGATGCGGTTTGGAAAACGCCTCGTCGGCGCAACGCGTGGCGCAGAAGAGATGCGCCGTGCCGGTATCGCGCAACACGCGGTCCAGTCCGCGGCGCGCCTTGCCGGTCGCTATCGCGAGCAGATAACCTTGCGCCACGAGCGACTCCAGCCCCGCGCGCACGCCGGGGAAAAGCGGCATGTCGGTCTGGTCGAGATGCAGAAAATGCCGGCGATAGCGTTCCACCACCTGCGCGCGTGTGTCGGCATCCACCTGCGGCAACAACGTCGCGACCGCCTCCGCAAGACCGAGGCCGATGACATGACGCGTGGCGTCTTCGCCGGGATGAGGCGCACCCACATCGTCCAGCGCCGCCGTGAAACAGCGCACGATCTTGGCGATGGAATCCATGAGCGTTCCGTCCCAATCGAAAATAATCAATTCACGAGGCAGTTTCATGCGCGAGGCGTTCAAGCAAGGAAGAAAGTTCGGCGGGAAGCGGGGCTTCCACATCCATTTTACAACCGTTCACCGGATGCATGAATCGCAGCCGCTGGGCGTGCAGAAACATGCGCTTCAGCCCAAGCCGCTGCAGGCGCCGGTTGAATTCACGATCGCCGTATTTGTCGTCCCCCGCAATCGGATGGCCCAGATGGGCCGCGTGCACCCGCGCCTGATGGGTGCGTCCGGTGAGCAGCCGGATCTCCATGAGCGAGGCCGATCCGAAGCGTTGCTGTGGCGTGAAATGACTCGCCGCCTCCCTGCCGTCTTCGGAAACCTCCACCATGCGCTCGCCCGACCGCGGACGGTTTTTCTCCAGCGACGCCCTGACCGCGCGCGCGCCGCCGCGCCAGGTTCCGGCGACCAGGGCGAGATAGCGCTTCTCCATCTTGCCGTCACGCAACATCCGGTGCAGCGCGATCAATGCCGGCCGACTCTTGGCCAACAGCAGGCAACCCGAGGTTTCGCGGTCCAGGCGGTGCGCCAGTTCCAGAAATGGTGCCTGCGGTCGCAGTCCACGCAGGGCCTCGATCAGCCCCACGCTGACGCCGCTGCCCGCATGCACGGCCAGCCCGGCCGGCTTGTTGACCACCATCAGGTCGTCATCCTCGAACAGGATGCGCGGCAGCAGCCAGGCATATCCTTCCGCGGCCTCCGGCCCCCCGGCCTTGAGCGGCGGGGGCGCCTGTCGCAAGGGGGGTATCCGCACCACGTCCCCCTCTTCCAGGCGGTAGTCCGGGCGCGCCCGGCCTTTGTTAATTCGCACCTCACCCTTGCGCAGGATGCGGTAAATATGGCTCTTGGGAACACCTTTGAGGGTGGCGATCAGGAAATTGTCGAGCCGCTGGCCGGCGCGGGTTTCATCGATTTCGAGGTAACGGACGGCGGGAGTGGCGGGGTCTACGGCCTTTTTCATGCCGGGGCGATAATAACAGATTGCTGGGGAGTCCATTCGTTTGCTATAGTACGAATGTGTACTTTTAGTGAATTCTTTGAATTTGACACAAGTGCACGAAATGCAACGGATTTTCGCGCCAGGTAAAAGCCGGCGCGGGCTCTACCGCACCGTTGCCCCGGCGCAGCGCCGGTTAGCGAGATGCATAAACGCGACTGGAGCCCAAAAAGGGTGACACGCCTCTCCCCTACTTCCTGTAGAGGCGTATGGATTAGACGCTCATAAAGCGAGCACCTGCCGACACACACAGGCAGACGACGCGTGGGACAGCAAAACTGTTCACGGCGTGATTAAAGTCTGAATTTGCCCAACCCGCGCACAGCATCAGGCGCGGAATCAAAGCAGAAGGCCGTCAACCCTACATTAGCGGTCTCTGCACCCTGTCGGCAGGACGACGTTCCGTCATGTCGCGCTGAAACAACAGCGCGGGCGGGATTGCGCGCCAAACCGGGCGTCGGGGACATCAACAACAATGAAGCGTATTCTCTTTAACGCAACTCATCCCGAAGAGTTGCGGTTGGCTGTGGTCGACGGCCAGAAACTGATCGACCTCGACATCGAATCCTCGACCTACCAGCAGAAAAAAGGAAACATCTACAAGGGCAAGGTCACCCGCGTGGAGCCGAGCCTGGAAGCCGCTTTCGTGGACTACGGTTCCGAACGCCAGGGCTTCCTGCCCCTCAAGGAAATTTCCCGCATTTACTTTCAGGGTTACAACGAACGCACCCCGATGAGTCAGGTGCGTATCAAGGACGTAATCCGCGAAGGCCAGGAATTGCTGGTGCAGGTGGACAAGGAAGAACGCGGCACCAAGGGTGCGGCGCTCACGACCTTTGTCAGTCTCGCCGGCCGCTATCTGGTGCTCATGCCCAACAACCCCAAGGGCGGCGGTATCTCCCGCCGCATCGAGGGCGAGGAACGCGCCGAGCTGCGCGAGGCCATGTCACAGCTCAAGCTGCCGGACGACTATTCCGTCATCGCCCGCACCGCCGGCATCGGCCGTTCGGCCGAGGAATTACAGTGGGACCTCGATTACTTGATCAATCTGTGGGACGCCATTTACAAGGCCTCCCAGGAACGCGCCGCGCCCTTCCTGATCTACCAGGAAAGCAACCTGGTGGTGCGCGCCACCCGCGATTACCTCAAGGCCGATATCGGCGACATCATGGTGGATAACCCGGAGATCCACGAACGCATGTCGAAATTCATGCAGCAGGTGGCGCCGCAGTTTCTGGACAAACTCAAGCTGTACAAGGACGAAACGCCGCTGTTCTCGCGCTTCCAGATCGAACACCAGATCGAGTCGGCCTTCTCGCGCGAGGTGCGCCTGGAATCGGGTGGCGCGGTCGTGTTCGACAAGACCGAGGCGCTGGTCACCATCGACGTCAACTCGGCGCGCGCCACCAAGGGCGCCGACATCGAGGAAACCGCGCTCAACACCAACATGGAAGCGGCGGAAGAAATCGCCCGCCAGCTGCGCCTGCGCGACCTCGGTGGCCTGATCGTCATCGACTTCATCGACATGACACCCGAGCGCAACCGGCGCGATGTGGAAAACCGCCTGTTCGAATCCCTCAAGGTGGACCGCGCCCGCACCCAGGTTGGCCGCATTTCGCGCTTCGGACTGCTCGAGATGTCACGCCAGCGGCTGCGTCCCTCGCTCGGCGAATCCTCCAGCCTGATCTGCCCGCGCTGCCGCGGCACCGGACATATTCGCAGCGTACAGTCCTCGGCGCTTTCGATCCTGCGCATGATCCAGGAAGAGGCCATGAAGGAAAACACCGCCGCGGTGCACGTGCACCTGCCGGTGGAGACGGCCACGTACCTGCTCAACGAGAAACGCATGGAAATGAGCGCGATCGAATCGCGCATCGGCACACCCATCATGATCATTCCGATGTCGGACATGGAAACGCCGCACTACCACATCCGCCGCCTGCGTATCGACGAATACGAAGCCGAGGCCGACGTGCCGAGCTACGAGATCGACCTGGTCGAGGACGAGGAAGAGGAAGAGCGCAAACCCGCTCAACCCACGCCGGTTTCCGCGGAAGCGGAAAAGCCGGTTATCGGTCCGCTCACGCATGCCGCCGCGCCGCCGGAACGCCCAAAGCCTGCCGCCAACGGCGGCGGCGTCATCAAGAAGTTCATCACCGGCCTGTTCGGCAAAAAAGAAGCGGAGGAAAAGAAACCGGCGGCCCCGGAAAGCCGTCCCGCGCGTCCACAACAACCGGGTCGCGGCCATGGCGGCGGGCGTCCGTATCATCGCCCCCAGCACGGTCAACGGCATGAGCGTCACGCGCGTTCCGACCGTCGTCCCGGCGGCCAAGGCCAGGGTCAGGACCAAAACCGTCCGCGCCCACCGCAGCCGCCACAGGCCGGCGGCGGTTCCGGCCCGGGACCAAGTCCCGGCAACGAAACCAATCCGCCTCAACGTGAACGCCCTGAAGGTGGTGGCGGAAGACGCCGGCGTCGCGGTCGTCGTCGTGGCCGGGGTCAGGAAGGCAGGCCGCCGCAGGACCGGCAGGACATCAACGTGCGTAACAATGCTCCTGAGCCAAATGGTCCGTCTGACAGGCCGGCACGGGAATCACAGCCCCCACGCGAAGAAACGTACAAGGCGCCGGCCAGCACGGCTGGTGGCGTGACGGAATCCTTCATGGAAACTCCGTCTTCGGTTTCATCCCGGGACAAGCCGTCGGAACAAAATGACGGATGGCATACACCGTCGGCGAGTCCGTCTGAACATGAAGCACACCATGATTCGGACAGCCGTGAATCCTCTCCCAAGCCGGAAATGGTTCAGATCGAGACCCGGTCCGACACGGACAACGGGAACAAGTAGGAAACAGGCCGTCAAAACAAAAGGCCCGCGCAAGCGGGCCTTTTTATTTGGGTATTTGGAATCCCTGGAGTCCAGCGTGAAAAGTCTAGTAATGCTTCCCCGGTCCATCCCCACCACTTCACTATTGAAAAACAGTGGGAATGGCTCTTTTCAACCTATTCCGTTGAAAAACTCGCTGTTGAAATGATCCGGGGCTGAAGCAGTTGGGGTGTTCGAACTGGCGGGCGAGGATTATTTTTGTTTTTTGTGTTTCTGCGATCTGGAACTCTTCGGTTTCTTCATTTTCCTTGACGTTACGCGGGGATCCAAGGTGGTTCCGGCGCGGGTGGTGCGAGCCACTTCACCATTCTTCGTAAGTTCTGGGCTGTGGCGGCCAGCAGGAACTCATCCTGGGCACCACTGAGACCGCGTAATCGCAGCCGATCGAGCTTCAATATCCGTTTGAGGTGCGCGAAGAGCATCTCGACCTTCTTCCGGTCCTTGCGGGATTGCTGGTACGCCTCGGTCTTGGCGAGGGCGCGCGCCACATCGCGGGCGGATTCATGGGGGCTGCGATCAATCTTGCGAATCGCCATGTTGGGGCTGCACCGGGCCTTGAGGGCGCAAGGCTGGCAGTCGTACAGACTGGCGCGATAGCGAAACGGATCCTTTTTCCTGCTGCGCCACGCCGTCTTCAGAAATTTGCCGGCCGGGCAAACATACCGGTTGTGCTCGGCATCAAAGATGAAACTCGATCGCCCGAAGGTGCCGTCCGACCGCTCGGACTTGTCCCACACCGGCACGTGCGGTTCGATCTTCTTTTCGTCGACCATCCACCCGAGGAGGGCCGCCGTGCCATAGGCCGTGTCACCGATGAGGCGCTGTGGCTTTTTGCCAAGACGATGCTCGACGCGGTCGATCATCGTCTTGGTGGCATTGACCTCGTCGGATCGATACGCCGGTGTGGCCTCGACGTCCACCACGATGCCGGCGTGCGTATCGACCAGATAATTCGTCGAGTAGGCGTAGAACGCCGGACCACCCGGGGCGGCCGTCCACTGCGCCGCGGGGTCGGTCAGAGAGATATTCTTGGGCACCTTCTTCTCGCCATCCGCTTCATCCAGCGCCGCCAGATACTCGCGCACCGGGCGGCTGATCGCGCTGACCCGGGACCAATCGATGTCGTTGCCCGGCAGGCCACGCTGACGGTTGGCGTCCGCCTTTACCACGCTGGCGTCGATGGCGAAGCCTTCTCCGCCCACCAGACCTTCGCGGAGGCAACGATCCAGGACACGTTCAAACACAAAGCGCAGCGTGTCGCTGTCGCGGAACCGGCCGTGCCGGTTCTTGGAGAAACTCGAGTGATCCGGCACCGGATCCTCCAGGCCCAGCCGGCAGAACCAGCGGTACGCCAGGTTCAGATGTGCCTCCTCGCACAGCCGCCGTTCGGAGCGGATCCCGAAGCAGTAGCCGACGATCAGCATGCGGATCAGGAGTTCCGGATCGATCGAGGGCCGGCCGGTGTGGCTGTAGTAAGGACTGAGGTGCTGGCGCAAATCGCTGAGATCGAGGAATCGATCAATGCCGCGCAACAGGTGGTTGGGTGGAACGTGATCGTCGAGGTGGAAGGAATAGAACAGTCGGTTCTGATTGCCGCTGTGGTGACCCATCATCTGGATGAACTCCGTGCGTTGGCTTGTTACTCAGACCTTCGCAGCGTGTTGTGGTTCAGGGTTTTTCAACAAAATAGGCCGTAAGTGGACAGACTATCCTCTCCAAGGGTGGACTAACCTTGCTTTCATGCACAGATTCCCCCTGTTACGCCCTGTGCCGACTCTCACCGCTGGCGATACCGCCGGCGATGAGATGCGCCGTGCGCAACGGCTCCGGCAAGCGGCTGTGGACCGCGAAGCGTTTAATGAGTTCGCTGGTTTTTTCCAGTGAGATTCCCGCCCGCTGCACAAACACCCCGGCCACGGGCTCCATCGGCCCCAACTGCTCGATCAGCGCCCACTTGCGCCGTCCGCCCGGCACCCGCTGCAGCAGCGCGCGGCGGATGGCGGGGAAGCCTGGCTGTTTGCGCGCTATGGCGATGACCGGCACGCCCAGCGCCTGATGCAATTCGCCCAGGTCGATGACGTTGAATCCGGCGAAGGCAATACCCTGCAACAGAATCGCCTGGGCGTGTGCGGCAAAACGGGATTGCGAAACCAGACGGATCAGTGTCCGGGTGGAATTCGCGCCGTCGCGCCGCACCTTGCCGCTCAGCACGCCCTCCAGCCGTGCCCCCGCGTACACCGCGCCGACCACCAGCACGTCGCCACGATGCGCGCGGTCGAAAGGCGCATCGTCAAAGCCAATCACATGCGATATCCGTCGCGGCATGGCCATAAGAGTTAAATGACCCCCGGCAAAGCCGGGGGCTTATTGGGTGAGCGCCTCAAAGGCGCCAATAACACCGTGAGCCGCCTGAAGGCGGCGGATTTTTTCTCCTTCCCCCTTGAAGGGGGGCGAGGCGGAA
>Ga0209542_10006224_pt1 | contig 23306 bp, 25 predicted proteins | sample RifCSPhighO2_01_FD_184028 | JGI IMG/M metagenome (GOLD analysis project Ga0209542, IMG submission 184028) | Soil microbial communities from Rifle, Colorado - Rifle CSP2_plank highO2_0.1 (SPAdes) (version 2) | ecosystem: Environmental > Terrestrial > Deep subsurface > Rock core/Sediment ... | reverse complement strand
ATGCAGTGACGTTAACTATTTTGTCTAATCGCTCAAGAGCATAGCTCTTGGCGTGCCAAAAACCAATGGTTTTTGAGCATATTAACGTCACTGACTATATCACTTCTCAGCTTGAATGCAAAGGTACAGCTTCATCGGAGGGAAAGGAACTTTTTCTAACAATCTTCCCAAACGAGGCCCAAAAGAATGATTCATAAGTGCGTGTGGCAATACGCCATAGCGACTAAAACATATTTTTTTAAACCCTGCTTTCTTCAACAAATCTCCCAGATACTTTTTTCTTAAGTTCACATACCCCTTCTCTCCCCGCCAAGTCAGGTCTTTTTCTATTGCTAATTGAACATAATAAAGAACGTTTAGAATGTTCGGCTCGGTAAAAATCACCTGCCCGCCAGGCTTTAGCATGCGATAGAGACTCGCAAAGCAACCTTCTAAATCATCTATGTGATGAAGAACATGAAAACCAAGAATTACATCAAACTGCCTGTTCCATTTATCATTCACAGAGAAAAGGTCTTGATTTACCACAGAAAGCCTTCCCTGATAGAGCCGAGCCACCTTCTTCAAACGATTCACCATGTGACTCGAGAGCTCCAAAGCAGTAATTCTAAACCCGCTCTTTAACAAAGGAATCGTAAAGCGCCCACTCCCTGCTCCAATTTCTAAAATCTTATCCTTCTTTCTTAACCCTGCCTTGTGAATTGTACTCTGTACCACGTGATTCACAAAGTTAGTATCTTTGTAATCCAGATAACTATGCGCCTTGGCATAATAGGTGATTTGATAATCTTGATTTGCGCTCATGAAACCTGGTCTTGCAAACACCCTTTTAAATGTTCCCCCGACCTTACGATCCTAAACAAGTACACTTGGTTTACTCCATGAGAAGTGATGCCCAGCAAACAGAAACGAGGATCCTTTACATGAACTAAATCATGAATGAAGGCCTCATTTAGATATAAGGGCTCATTCCCCCAGATAAAGGATTCCTTTTCGAATAGGCGCAAACCATATGCTGGATGATCATCGGAAGTCAAAATGTATGTGATGTTTTCACTTAGGCTGATATTATAGAGTCGATCTACACTTTGACTTTCCACTGGTTTGCTCTCATTGGAAAAATCGAAAAAGAGGACGTTATCCCAATTTAAACCATACTTTGCCATGTACGTAACTGAGCGCATGCCCACCAAGATTGCCTTGTCTGGGTTTTCCATCCGTTCTGCCAACATCTGATACGCGCCATCAAAAGGAACATACCGATCATCCGCATTCCGATGTGCGGCAAAAAGCGTGCTACCTACTAAAAAAATGACTAACACCCAAGGAAGGGCCTTCAAGCAAGTGTATTTTTTATGCGAAACCCACTCATACAAGAAAAGAACCCCCAAAATTAATGCTGGAAGCGTGTAATGCAATGAATACCGATGGATGTCCTTATTCCAGATGATGTGCATGGCATGAAAACAGAAAAAACCAATGAACCAAAAAATAATAAAGCGGTGCACTTGCTTGCCCTTGAACAAGAAGTACAAGAGACCTGCGACAAACAAGAAGAAAAACAGGACGGTAAATTCAGGTATCATGTGCCAAAACATCTTAACGGTAAATGAAGAGAAAATATTTGATACATGCAGGTCATAATAATATACTCCCTCTGACTTTGCTGTGAAAATCCAAGGGAGAACAGCGAGGAGAAAGATGATAAAATTCAGCAAAAAGAACTTGTGCTCCACGAAAAAATTCAAAATCCACTTTTTCCCCATTTTACCTTTCTTGTATTTAAATAGATGACTCAGCCCTAGAAAAACAAGGAATAAACCATACAAGACGACGATGAAATCCTTAAAGAAAAACCCTGTAACCATGAATAGCAGGATGTAAGGCACATACATTTGCTTTCTCTCCTTCAAGTAACGCAGGAAGAAATATGCTGACGCCATCATGAAAAGATCCAATGCCGGATCTATGAATGCGATTCCTGAATAATAAAACACGTTCGGTAAGAAAAGATACGCCAACCCTCCAAACCATGCCGCGTCTCTCCTTCCTGAAATGAACTGTATGGTCTTGAACAAGAAGAACGCTGTGAGTGATACTAAGACCAGAAGACTTAAGCGAATAAAGAATAATTTGTAACCAAAGAAAAGAAGACTCCCTGTGAATAAGTAGGCAGGCATGGGAGTATAACGAATCAAAATCCAGAAATTAGGAACATAAGACGAACCTGGATGCTGAAGAGCAAGGATCCTGTCTAAAAGATAGTTTACAGTTCCAAAGAAAAAAGAAGCCAGCACGAAGCTACTTATTATAATCTTCCAAAAATGAGCATGAACAAGCTCTCCTATTTTTTGGACATCCAACTTATAACTATGCTTAAGAGCGAGCAATCCAGCCACAACAGCGAGAAACAATAGAGCACCCCAAGCAGGGTATAATGATCCGAAGATACCCTTCATCCCATTCTCTATAGGTTTATACAGGTACGCCGCTCTTCCGATATGATAATCCTCATCCCCAGGATAGGTTAAGGGTTTAGTCAAGAGAATGGCCTGTGATAAGAATAATACGCCGAAGAGAATGGCCCACACTTTAAAACTGCCGACAGACTTTCCTAAACCTCCCATGCTCTTAAAACTTAGCTTCCTAAACAAAAAAACAGATACAATGATAACCGCAGCGAGTATGAGAAAGTACAGGATACGCATCTTGACACCCTCAAAAACAAGCCATACCGGATAGAGAAGATAATTCAAGAATAATACTATGAATAAGAGAAAACTCAAGAGGCTCGCTTTTTGCCAGGTATCCTTTATCATACCCTGGTAATTTAAGCTTTCTTTATAAATTTTAACACCCCTCCGAAACTCTTAAAAAGCGCCTTGCTTTCTGCCTATCTATGGCCCAGTACAAGATCATCTTCGATAAAGAAACCTGCATTGGAGTACTTGCGTGCAGTGCGGCAGCGGCTAAATTCTGGATCCCAAAAGACAAAAAAGTCGACTTGAAAGGGGCCACATACAATGAGAAAACGAAGAAGTATGAACTAATTATTGATGAGAAAGACTTTGCTGTGAACCAGGAAGCTGCGGATGTATGCCCTGTGGAAGCCATCAAAATCGAAAAGGTAGAAGACAAAAAGAGTAAATCATGATCAAACTTCTCTTCCTTGCCGATCGATCCCTTGTAGAAACCCGACCAGAATACCGGTACGCAATCGTCAACCAAGCCCTGCGAAATTTCACCTTTGGTTTCACTGACCACACTATCATCGATGAATTTTGGTGGAGTTCCGACCCTGAAGAGGTCTTAAAAAAACTTAAGGTTACGGACATTCCGCTGTTTTGGAAATCCTACAACCGCCAAGACACTCCTGATTTTCGAAAACAACTCACCAAACCCTACCCAGATGTAGACGAACTCGAACAAGCACGAAAGAAAAAAATTATCTTAATTCTGCTTGCCCATGACTATAAAGAATTGGCTTCTGCGAGCCTGGAAAAACTACCTAAACTAGATGATGTGATCTGCATTCCGCGAGACACTCCAGATTACGAAAAAAAGATAGAAGAAGCCATCCAAGGCGCGCTCAAAAAACGCGCGGTAAAAGCGATTGAAGCCCTAATGGTTTCCAACCTACAAGAAGACTTGGAAGCGGCGGAGAAAAACCATATTAAATCCATATATATTGAACGCAAAGGAGTTCCCCCTTTAAAACGAAAAGAAAAAATAAAGAACCTTTCAGAGATCAAAAGCTTTTTATAAAAAGATATCTCTTACCTGTGTATGGCTGAAATCCTCTTCAAAGAAACCTTCGAGGCCTATGTTAAAAACCTCGCGGGCAGCACCCTCGTTCCTCACGGAAAACCCAAAAAACATGTCCTTTCCGCGAGAGACCTCAAAGGAGAAATTGGAAAACAAACCATCCTTAAAGACTATGATGGAACGATCGACGTGGTCCATGTCCTTGGAACCCTGAACCAATTCTCTGGCCTTGGAAACGTGGTCGTCATAGAAAGCCAAGGATATAAAATCAACCCACAAACTGCCGGTCTTTCAGAACAACCTCTCCCCGAATAAGGACATCATTCACATCGCTTCCTTGGGCAGCGTACACCAAATTCGACACCACATTCTCTCTTGTGCAAGGCTGAAGATGTAAACCCAGACTCAGCAAAATGAGATCAGCTTCTTTACCTACTTCCACACTCCCCACCTCCTTCTCTACCCCTAAACACACTGCATTCTCCACCGTGGCCATATCCAACACTTTTTGTGCAGTAACTGCTGCCGACATCCAACGATGCTGCTTATGGAGCAAGGCACAGACTTTCATCTCCTCGAACAAGTCCAAGTTGTTATTGCTCACAACTGAATCTGTGCCTAGGCCTACCGTAACTCCTGCTTCCCACATCTCCAACAAAGGCATTACCCCACCAGACGCCATCTTCATATTCGAAATCGGACAATGAATTACTTTTGCCTTTTGCTTTGCTATCAACTGGATCTCTCCCTTGGTGATCCAGATGCTATGCACCAATAACATGCGCTCATCCAAAAAACCGATGCTGTCCAAGTATTCAATTGGAAGTTTACCTGTCGCCTTCAACACCTGATACCGTTCCAGCCTTGTCTCACCGATGTGCATCATCTTGAGCAAGTGGTGCTTTTGTGATAAGGCTTGAACCTCTTTTAGAAAAGACTCATCTTCTGAATACTCTTGGTGTGTGTGCACGGAGTGAGCGCTTAACACGGGCGTAATCTGAGTATTCTTTAACAGATCAACAATCTTTGCATTGCTCTTGCTCGCCGAGTAAAACAGGCGCAAACCACTCTTCTTTAAAATCGGAATGACTTTCTCCGGGAACAAACGATACGAATCCAATAGAGCCGTCGTACCGAAACGGATGGCTTCCTTACAACCCCTTGCTACGCTATCCACCACGTCCTGCTCTGAAAAATGGTTTTCTCTTTCCTTAATCTGATAAAGCCATTGCTCCAATTCATGATCGTCAAACAACCCTCGCAGCCCCCCCATCCCTAGATGAGTATGCGCATTTATTAGACCCGGTAACAGTATTTTGTCCTCTCCTGATAGAATTTCTTCTCCTTTTGCAGATAAGTTTTTCCCGATCTCGATGATCTTACCCTGCTGTATACGCACATCCACACCCTCCAAGATTTCTCTTGATTTATTCTGAGTGATCACGAAAGTACTGTTCTTAATGAGCATGATCGCTGAAGCCAGGATAAGGTTTTAAATATACTCACAAAGCTTTATAAAGGATAATCAGCAGGAAAAGAATCATGACTAAGCTGCACAGAACTGCTGTTCTGGAGCTTGGACACTAAAAAATGTCCAAGCTGTCCAAAGAACGCTTGTCGCAATACTTTTTTCTAATCCTACTTTTCCTGGTTCTATGGCTTAGCTATAGCATCCTTGAAATCTTCATCACTTCCATCCTCCTTAGTGTTATATTAACCTACTATTTTTACCCAGCCTATACTGCATTACTCAAATTCATCAAAAACAAAAGCGTATGCTCCCTGATCATGATCCTGCTCATCCTGCTCCTGATCGTTCCCCCCATGCTCTACATTCTCCTTAAACTTACCAATGAAGCCATCTTAGCCATTCAAAACGTCAAAACCGTTTATGGACCGTTCCTACATAAACTTCTCTACCCTTACCTCAACGCCCCCCTCCCTTTCACAGACCTTGTTGCTCAAATCGGCACCCAACTTGTCACCTTTACCAAATCCAATGCCCAAAGCATCGTCAGTAGTGTCTCCAATGCCATTCTTCAACTCTTCATCTTCTTCTTTGTCATGTACTACTGTTTCAAAGAAGGGCCTGCGTTCTTTAGCCATGTACAAGATGTTCTTCCTCTTAGAAAACAGCAGAAAAGCATCATGATCCAAGAGCTGAAAAGAATGATCCATGCCGTCATCCACGGCCAATTCACTACTGCACTTCTTCAAGGCATCATTGGCGGTATCGCTCTTTGGTTACTGGGCGTACCCAGCCCTATATTCTTAGGATTCGTCATGTTCATTTTTAGCTTCCTACCCGTTGTGGGGTCTGCACTCATCTGGATTCCCAGCAGCATCTGGCTCGCACTTGAAGACCACACCTACCGAGCCATTGCCCTTGCCGTGTTCGGACTTGTTGTGCTTTCCAATATTGACAACTTGATCCGACCTAAACTGATTCACAACAATACCAACTTGCACCCTGTACTCGTATTTTTAGGCGTTCTCGGCGGACTTAATGTGTTCGGCTTTAGCGGCATCCTACTCGGACCCATTGTTTTATTAATGCTCACCGTATTGGTACGGTTTTATCGGGAAGAACACGCAACATGAAACACGCCTGGCATGTCACTCTGTATCTGGTCTTGCTTTTCTTAATCACCCAACTCCTAGGCCTATGGCTTCTCAGCCAAAACCTTCACGTGATGCAAATCGATGGACGCATTCAACTGCAACACACTGACACTAGTTTAGGACCCAGACCCCAGACTCAAGGTGCCGGAAGCTTTCTCTACATTGCCAGCGCCGTCATCCTTGGAACCATTTTACTCCTGTTCCTGATCAAATATCGCAAAGTCCAACTCTGGAAATTCTGGTACAGCCTAGCCTGTTTCTTAACCCTAAGCATTGCATTGGGTGTTTTAATGCCTAACTCCTGGGCCTTCACCCTTGCTGCGATCTTGACATTCCTCAAAATTTTCCGACAAAACTTGTATACTCACAACTTAACTGAAATCCTAATCTATGCTGGGATCGGCGTATTTTTGACTCCCCTCCTAGACTTAACTTGGGGCACCATTCTCCTGATTGCTGTAGCTCTATACGACATGTACGCTGTCTGGCACAGCAAACACATGATCGACATGGCTCAATTCCAAACCCAAACCAATGTTTTTGCAGGCTTATCGATTCCCTACAAAACGGCCTCGAGATATAAAACTACCCAACCCCCTATAATACTATCCCGATTGCCCAAACAAAAAACAGAATACAAAAGTGCCATCCTTGGAGGCGGAGACCTGGCGTTTCCCCTGTTGTTCACCGGTGCGGCCATGGAACACCTTCTACTCAAAGGATTTACGATTCCACAAGCCCTTAGCCACAGTGCTGTTATCGTAATCGCCAGCAGCCTGGCCCTCCTCTTACTCTTAATCCTGGCCAAAAAAGACCGCTTTTACCCGGCTATGCCGTTTTTGGCAGCTGGGTGCTTTATAGGATATGGACTCACTCTCCTTCTCTAAATCGATGACTTTAAATTACATACAAGTTCTATTTTTAGCCATGAAACTAACCCCAGAAGAATGGGAAACCATGATTCGAAAAGCATTGGTTGAACAGAGACAAACCCAGAATCACCGCATCGAAACTGACGCCGTACTCGGGAAGATAAGAAGGTACATCAGCATCCCCATCCTTATCGGCGCCATCTCCATTTACCTCTACTACTATTACTTCGGCTCTCAACTCTTATTCCGGAAAATCCTTGAATGGACCATTGCCGGAACGATCTTTGCCACTATATTGGCGGCACTGGGAAGGAAGAAAAACTAAAAGATATATAACCCCCTTCTCATTGCTCAGCTTATGAAAGAACGAAAAATAATCGCTTACGGCGATAGCTTAACCAAGAATAGCTATCCAGGTCGTTTGCTTTACTTAACTCATCAATACTTACGTGAAAAAAGAGATTCATTTCCAGTTTCTGTGTTCAGATATGGTATGTCCGGTGCTTTTTTCAGTGAGAACACTACAGGACCTAATGCGCTGAGCATTGTTCTAAAGGAGAAGCATGATGCATGCATTGTTTTAGGAGGAACGAATGACCTGGAATGCACCAGCAGTATTCTCCCTGAAATAGAAATAAGAGAAGCGCTCGAATCCCTTTATCAAGGGCTCGTCTCGGTTTATCAGCGATTAAGAGAAGGAGGAATTGAGCCAGTTTTGGTCACGATCCCCTCAGCCCTAGGACCCCTTGGCTTAGAAGAAGTAGTGGATGCCGCTACCGACGAACGGGCTAGAAAAGGGGCGAAACTTGTGAAGTCCTTCTCTCTTAAAAAAGTAGAATGGAGAAGAACTATTAACGACTGCTTAAAAGAATACGCTGCTCGGGAACGGTTACATTGTGCTGATTTGTTTACCGCCACTTCAACCGAAGAAGGATTCTTAAGGGGAGAATATGCCCAGGATAAGGTTCATTTCAACGAAGAGGGCTGTCAAGTTATGGCTCAAGTCATCTTTGAACAAGGAGTGAAACCTTTATTGGGAAGATATATAGAAGAAATGCGGACTACACCTTAACCTTCATAAAGTCAAAGGCACAACGGCTGTTCTGGAAGAAGGTCTTGATTTCTTCTTCCATGACTTCCGCAGTCTTATACCTCTGCGAGAAATGAGTGATGATGAGCTCATTGACATTCGCGTTGGTTGCGATGAAACCTGCCTGCTCCGTAGTTAAGTGTTTGTACTCCTCTGCCTTTTCCTTTAAGTCTGCTGTGTAAGAGGATTCACAAATTAATAAGTCCGCATCCTTAGCCAACTCTAAACAAGCTTGCGTGAAGACTGTATCCCAAATAACACTGATCTTCTTACCCTTTACCGTGTGGCTTACATCTTGCGGACTTATTGTTTTCCCCTTAAGCTCTACACTTACTCCATCCTGCAGCTTACCCAGCAAAGGCCCTGATTTCAAGCCCAAGGCACCTGCCTTATCCATGTCCATCTTTCTCCGATCTTTTTCGATGAAAGAGAAACCGAGACAGGGAACACTGTGCTCGAGCCATGTACATTCAAGATAATAATCTTCGCCTTCAAAGAAACGCTCGACTCCTTTTGGATTCAACTCATGCAATTGAATGTCAAACTTCTGATAAAAATATGTGCATTGGAGCAGATGATCCATCTTTTCCTTAGACCCTACTGGGCCAAAAATTTGAATCGATTTATCTTCCTTTTCCACATTACCAATGGTTTGCAACAAACCGATGAGACCTGCTACGTGATCCCCATGCCAATGACTGATGAGCACTTTCTTTACCTTGACCCGGTTGATGCCGGCAATGTTCATTTGGCGCTGAGTGCCTTCGCCGCAATCGATGAGAATGCCCTCTCCTTTATGCTCTAGGTAAATGGCAGAGACGTTCCTTTCCTTGGTCGGCACCATACACGACGTGCCTAAAAACGTGATTTCCATCCCTTACTGTAGTAGAGGAAGGTTTAAAAGGGTTGTCGTACGAACAGTCCTATGAGCAAAATTCTAGCCGTCCGCGTCAAACCCGGTGCCAAAAAGACTGAGATTTTATCTAAAGAGGATATTTGGGAAATAGCGGTGGCTGCGCCACCGGACAAAAACAAAGCGAATAAGGAATTGATACGATTTCTTTCTAAGCATTTGAAGAGAAAAGTAAGAATCAAAAGCGGACATAAAAGCCGAGACAAACTACTTATTCTTGAGTAAAGTACTCCTCAACACGTTTTTAGTATGCATCTCTGCCTTTACTTGACCTTGAATCGAAGGCATACGAAAGTGTTTACTCAGGCGCGGGCCTTGCTGACCTTGATAATTGCTATCCAAGTCCACCCCATAAATACGATCTGGAACCTCAATCATTCGCTCATACACCAGACGACAGACGGGCTGTGCATGACGAAGGACGATGTTGCTGCCGAATGGACGCACTTCTAATACTCCTGTCGTACCGAGGATTTCCCCGCTCTTCCCGTATCCAAAACCAGGGTCGAAGAAACCAGCATCGTGACTTCTAAACTCACCCGACTCACTATCAAACGATACAAGTTCAGCTGCAAACTCCGGTGGAATCCTGACTTTCTCCTTTGTACAGAAAATGTAACAAAACCCTTCTGTTAAAACGATGTGGCCATCTTCCGGTGTACGAATAGGCTCCCAGAAATCATGAATGGGGTAATGATTGATCTTATCTAAATGTATGACTTCATTGGTTGTTTTGGTCACCCAACCACTGATCTCGGCACTAAGATCAATACTAAGCAAAACCCCTTTATCGATGCGAATGTCTCTTCTTGGAACAGGCTTCCCATTCTTGTCATAGAGCAAGTGGAACTTATCCATCTCCAGGCTCAGCTGCAGATCATTCAACCTGGAATCACTGTTAAAGAAGCGCATCTGATTCAAGGTCTGACCCTTTTTTATACCGATTAAGAAGCTTTTACTTAAGACTTGCAAATATAACTTACCTGAATAACCCTTCTCTACCTTGTCAAAACGAGGATTGAAATCCGTGACGAGACGCGTGATCAAATTGATTCTGCCTGTGGAGCTCTTATTGTTCGTAATCGCCCACATATCCAAGTCGAAATCCAACGCTTCACTTAACTCAATGAGATAAGGAGCATCCTTCTCCAAGATCAACTCGTTATCGGACAGGTCAATCTCATAAATGGCGTACTTCTTTAGAAGATCGGCTACGCGCTCGCCTTTTTGTGGCAAAAACATTCCTTTAATGCGATACGCTTTGGAACCTACTCTTAAATCTAAACTGGCCGGCTGAATTTGACCATCAGAAACAGGCTGCTGAGCCTTAATACGCCCTGCCTCAATCATGCTGCGAATGATCTGTGATGAAAACGCTCCCTGCATAAACCCCCTCTCGACACCATTCACCTTCTAGGCGTCTTATCGTATGAGGAAGTAGTATACCATTAATAAATGTTTTGTTTGAAGAAAAACATTTCCTAATTAAGATTATAGAACAATTGGCCTTTTTTATCTAAATTTTTAATATACATAAATAGCTACTAATAGCGAAATTTTTATATAAACAGACATATCCCTAAGCTTGGGGGTATTGAACTTGCTGTTTTTACACTTCTAGCTAACCCACTCATGCTCAGCGACATAAATAACGAATAAACTCGTTTATGTCGCAGGTATATCGGAGGCTCTGCCTCCGCTACAACTATGGAAGAAAGCGACTTTGACGAACTCATGCGGATCCAACGATTCATGGCCAGCCGCATCGTGCAAGAAAGCGAAATGGACGCCAAGATCAAACTACTTGACTTAATCAATGAAATGCACCCCGACAAGAAAGGGCGCATTAGCAAAGAGAAACTGCTTGTGGAAGCTGAACTGCAAGGCTTCAGCGAAAACGAAGTCGAACGACTGATTGCTGAGCTGAAGAGAGACCACTTTATTGTCGAAGAAGAAGGATTCTTGAGAAAGATATGATAACAAAAATGATTCGGAAAATACGATGTGACTGTGGCGGCATACTAGCCTCTAAGATCGTCCGTTTTAAGAAATTTGAGACAAAAGCCCTTGTTTGCCCTAAATGTAATTATACAGGACTCAGTATGGAGCAGGCTAAGAAATATGTAGAACTCAAGCAATTGCACCAAACCATTGATGCAGAAAGGAAGATTATCAAGATTGGTAATAGCATGGGTATAACCTTGCCAGACGCCCTCAAAGAATTCGGCGTCAAAGTAGGACAGAAAGTCAAGACGGAAGCCTTAGGGCCTAAATCATTTAAGGTGGAACTGATTGGGTGAAGCCAAAGAAATAGCCCTGTATCATGCTGTTGTTTTACAGCGCTAGCCAAACCCAAAAAGCGTTCTTTGTTCAGAACCTTTCATGATGTCATCAAAGTTCTGATTGAAAAAGACTAAGACTGTATCTGCAATGGGCTTCAGCTGCTTATCTAGATAATGATCGTAATCAATCTTATTCTTACTCGGCCAAGGTTCTGGACCATTGAGGGTCATCACATATTCGATTAAGTTGCTTTCCCTGTTTTCCATCAAACGAGCGGCCTTCACATGCGGCGGTGTTGTTTTCGTATACTCGCCTAACTCTTTACGAATTGCTTTTCTATACATGAGTAACTGATCTAATTTTCCTGATTTTAAATCCTTCACAAAGGAACGAACATAATCCGCCACTTCCTGCTTGTGAAAAACCTTATCGAACAGTTCATGCTGAAATTTTTTCGCGAGATCTGTCCAGTCCCTCCGGACCGCTTCTAACCCCACAAATTTCACTTCTTCCTTCCCATCCTTCATTAATAAACCTGCATAGCGTTTTTTGGAGCCTTCTTCACCACTGCGCACCTTAGGCATTAAGAATCGGATGTAGACTTTCTCGAACTGCAGATCCAAACAGCTTTTGCGCTGATACTCTTTTTTAACATGCTCTTCGAAGAAAGCATCAATCTTGCCTTGTACTTGGTTTCCAACCTTCTCTGCTTCCTCCACTGAAGAGGCCTTGGAGTTGATGAAGACGGAATCCGTATCGGAATAAATCACTTCATAACCCATCTCTGTTATTTTCTTTGCTGTTAGCTTGATCACATACTGACCGAAATGTGTTATACCATTTGCCATGGTGAATGAATAAAAGCGACACATAGGACTTGCCAAGACACCCCAAAAGCTGTTCATCAATGTTTTTATTGCGTAACTGGCCACCTCATTTTTTTCTTTCTTAGCTAAATCTCTTTGCTTCCCCAGACGCTCAATCATCAACGGAAGAATACCGTCTTCGTTTCTAAAGCACGCACCGTTCGGCGCTTTCACCAGGTTCTTTCCTTGACAATCTTCTACGAAAGAATAGGGATCAATGTTAAAGGTACGAATGATACTCGGATAGAGACTTTTGAAATCACAGACGATAAGGAAGTCATAGATTCCAGGCTTGGACTCCATAACATACCCTCCCTTGATGCGCTGCTCCCGACTTTCAAAGCCCAGAGATGGAGCGACAATATTTCTCTTCTTCAACTCTTTGAGGTAAACCGAATCAAATGAAGCCACAGACGCTTTTATTCTGTCTAAGGGCATGCCCGTCAACAAAGAACGTTGAATGGACAATTTTAACGTGCCTGTTTTTTCCAAGATGCGAAAAACCAACTCAGAATCTTTTAGGTTGTAGTCCACCAATTTTTGCTGATCCTCTTCGTAGAACTTTTCTACCTCTGCACAGCGATCTATGATGCCCCCATGAATTAATTTGCCCTCGCCCAAAAACGCCTGAGCGGCGGTTTCAAGCTTGTAATCCTCTAACTTGATGAAAGACCACTTGAGAAGAGCCATCCCGTCCAACACCATACGGCCTGAAAAATCCGCTGTGCTGTCCTGAAAAAAGGATTCGAACCTACGGATCTTGCACTCCCACCCTGTACGACCTAACTGGAAAGGGATCTTATATTTTTTGAAAAGCTCCTGAATCCTAGAAAGGTCGAAATCAATCACATTCCAACCTGTAATGATGTCAGGATCTAACTTTAATAAGAACTCGCTGAACTTTTTCAACAACTCCTCTTCTGAATCCACTGTGATGGTGTGCTTAAGATTCTGCTTGGAGACAATGATCACCTTTTGGAAATCCGGCATATACAAGGAAATACAGAAAATCTTTTTCATGGTGCGATCCATCTCGATGTCTATCGACAGAACCTTTAGATTGGCAGGAGTGTAGTCACATGACTTCAACGTGGGGTTTTCATAAATTCGGTCTACCTGAGAACCTTGCTTGTACTCTCCCCCTATGTCCACTGCACCCTGCAATTCTCGATCAATCAAGAAACGAATGGCGAAACGAATGTCTGCCTCATAACAGACGATGCCTTGCTCTTCTAATAGATGCCTTAAATCTGGAACCTCTCTAGGGATATTCATTACCACCTTGCAAACTTGATTTCCCTTGAAATCCACTTTATTGGTTGTCTCATGATCAAACAACTGCAACTTCAACGCTTTATCAAGATCTGACTTCTTGATGTAGAAATACGGCCGGGATTCACTTATGGTTAAGAAGGACTCTCCATTCTCCAGGCGACCAAACAAGTAGACTAAGGCCTTGTTGTTTTCTATCCGATACGTAGGATACAGAATGAAACCTTTCATACCCTCTTAAAAGAAAATGACCTATATAAACGTGGTGCTAGCGACCCATTCGACTTGAAAAGAGCTTTGCAAACACGATGCTTGCAAGTATGGATAGTACATCGCTTAGCAAGGTATATACTGGATTCAAGAACAAGGTCATGAAACTCATTAAGATTCCTAAACCATTCAACACGAGCAATGGAATTAACACCTTCATAAAAAAACTCCCTCCGGGAAGCTTATCTTCAAACGTTATAATCAACCACCCGTATGCCCCTCCTAAAACCGCACCGACAATGATCCCAACCGGAAGAAACACCAGGCTTGCAACCAAGCTAAAGCCACTTGCCGTTAGACTTGCTGTGCTCAAAAAAGAAAGAGGAATGCGCAAAACAAAAAAGATCAAACCCACTACCACCCCACTGATTGCCCCCTCCTTGAAAGAGCTCTTGGATGAGGAAGGCAAGTACTGGTTTACTGTATCTGAAACCTGCTGCACGGCTACTCCGCCTTGCGCCCACCTTGCTGCTTCCTCCACTTCTTGAGGTTGATAACCTTGACTTAACGCCTGCTGCTTTAACTCCTGCATAGAATAGGAAGAAAGATTCTGCTTGAAATAATTAATGAGCTCTTGATTGGGCATGAAAAACCTCTTTTTTTAATTCCTGCCTTCCTTCTCTTTTAAATATTCCGCTAGAAATCAATCAAACCGTACATACTCCCAATCCCAAGACTTATTATCCACCCCTTTCTGTGGGGGAACAATCCAGTTTGCTATCCGGCCGAGCGTCCAGACTTTACCCATGCACGAAGCTACATAAGCATAGTCTCCATCAGATGGGAACCAGTTGGGCCGTCGATGCTCAAATTCTTCTGCTGAGATAGGATTCCCTTCTACATCGTAATGCTTGCCCGCATGCATACCTCGATGACGATTAAATCGAAGGCTCGGCAGAACAATCCGCTCACGTAAACCACGAACTTCTAGTATTTTATTCCAACCTGCTGCAATCTGTGTACATTCCTTCAGGTATGCTTCTAACAACAAGTAATTCATAGCCCTTCTAATCGGAATTTCTTTTTGAACCAACTGAACTCCTTCTGCCACATCGACTGACACTATCCCTTCCAACGCTCTTGGGTCTGAATAAATTCCATCACTTTCTCTGTATCTTCCCTTCAAACCGGTTGCAAAATAATTCGCTGCATTCGTGGAATCCTCTCCTCCGAACAGCTCATAAGAAATAGTTGTCCACTCGTTCACATACTTTTGAAAAATATCTAAAGGAATTGCGCCTACTCTGCGAGGGTCAGTCCCTTCCTGCATGAGTTGGGCTGTTCGCTCTACCACTCTTGCTAAACCATCCTTTCCGACTTGTAAATGGTGTGCTTCTTCTGTTAACATGAATTGGGTTGTACGCGCCAATGGATCGAAACCACTCTCGGCTAGAGCAGCCAACTGATACTTTCCGTCTCTGTCTGTAAACATGGTAAAACAATAAAAAGCCAACCAATCATTAATCGGATTGTTAAAAGCTCCTAGAATACGAGGATTGTCCGCGTCTCCTGACCTTCTCTTAAGAAGATCCTCAGCCTCCTCTCTCCCATCTGCTTGGAAAAATCGATGCAATAAATATGCCATCGCCCACAAGTGTCTACCCTCTTCCACATTTACTTGCAATAACGAACGCAAATCGTACAATGAAGGCGCTGTGTGCCCTAAAAGCCTCTGCTGCTCCACTGAACCTGGCTCTGTATCCGCTTGATTCACAATAAGCGTACGGAGCTTGCTTCTCAACTCCCCCGGAACCGTATTCCACACTGGTTTACCCAACTCATCACCAAACTTAATCGTGGAACGTTCTGGATCTGGCTCCGCCAAGAAAATGCCCCAACGATATTCGGGCATCCGAACATATCCCCACTTCGCCCAATTACCCTGACCTACTCCTTCCGCAGTTCGTAAATAAATTTCTGCTTGATTCAAATCAGATGGAATCGTCGACTGCCACCATTTCATAAATCTTGGATGCCAAGATTCCAAAGCACGCTGAAGTGTTTTATCTGATCCTAAATCCACATTGTTCGGAATTTTTGCTGTTAGATCCACACCCATACAAACACGTATCCCCCTATTCTATAAAAAGCTTACTTTTCTCTGTTCGAAAACCATATAAGCAACCCCTTTATCTCCCTTCCATGCTGGACTGGGATAAACAACGCGACCAAATGGTTTCTGAACAGATCCAAACACGAGGCATCACCAACAAAAAATTGCTGGACGCCTTGCTTAAAACACCCAGACACCCCTTTATTCCTGAAGGACTCAGAGACATGTCCTATGAAGATCACCCCGTCAGTCTGGGCCACGGACAAACCATTAGCCAACCCTACATCGTTGCGCTCATGCTGGACCGCCTTGAACTCACTGGCAAAGAAAAAGTCCTCGAAATCGGCACCGGAACCGGCTACCAATCCGTACTGTTGTCCCGACTAGCCAAAGAGGTCTACACCCTCGAATTGGTTGCACCCCTTGCCGAAAAAGCCGTTGAACTCATCAAACAACTCAAACGAAAAAACATCAAAGTATTCAACAAAGATGGAAGCAATGGCTATGAAAAAAAAGCCCCTTATGACCGCATCATCGTAGGAGCAGCCAGCAAAGAAATCCCCCCCGCATTTCTCAAACAGTTGAAAGTCGGAGGCATCCTGATCTTGCCCATCGGCAACCGCTTCCATCAAGAGCTGAAGAAAATCAAGAAAACCAAAGAAGGATTTGAAGAGCAAACACTTTGCGGGTGTGTGTTTGTGCCTCTCGTCGGGAAAGTCAAGTAATGTCCTGTTCTCGTCTTGAAACTTTCTAGTTAAGGAAACCTTTAAAAACCCCCTCCAGCTCCTTCTCTCCATGGATCAAGCCCTTATCCAGGAATGCATCAGCTGCAAGAAAAACATTGCCAATGACCGAGGAACGACCCACTTTGCCTGTCCTAAATGCGGCGAATATGAAGTCATCCGATGCTTCACCTGCCGAGAGATTGTAGCGAAGTATAAGTGCCCCAAATGCCAATTTGAAGGGCCGAATTAAGTTCTAACGAGAGAACCATTTACAATTTTAACTGAATATAATGATGGATTTATTTCTCTAGTCGACTGAATCTGCACAGGGCCATTAAGGGAGTCGAAGGACTTCAAAGCTAATATCTTATCGACTAACGCTTTGCCTGTTACTGACTTGCCATTCGATGCCTTAGCAGCCAGGACGACCATATCATACCCAAAAGCTGCAGCATGAAGAGGAGCTTCACCGTATCTTTCTCTGTATGCCTCACTAAAAGCAGCGCCGGCCATTCCTAATGTCAAAGGATACGCTAGCGTATAAACACCTTCTGCGGATCCTCCAGCTGTGGCACGGATCGGCTCTAAACCTAGATTTGGAGAGGCCTCAAAAAAGATAGAGTCTAGCTGCATTTCCTTTACTTGCTTCATTGCATTTACTACTTCTGTCGGAACTGCTCCCACAAACAAAAGCGCTTGTGGATTTTTGGCCTTGATTTTTAACAGCTGCGTACGAAAATCAGTCGTGGCTGGATCAAAGGTTTCTTCGACTACTATCTTGACATTATTTTCCTTTGCCTTATCGCGAATCGCTTGCGCAACGGATACTCCATATTCATCGTTCAAATACAATAATCCTAAAGAGGTGTATTCTGATTTTAGAATATCAAAATGAGGATAGGCGTAGTCTTTTTCTGTAGAATAAAACCTAAATGCATACTGGCTATTCTCTGTTACTCCCTTGGCCGCCACCATGGTCATGAGTAAAGGCATGCGATCCCTTTCTACTAAAGAAATAAGCGGCACGCTTACCCTGCTAAATGCAGAAATTACAATATTCACTTTGTCTTGCTCTACTAGTTTTTTATAAGCGGAAAGACCTAAAGTAGGAATGGCTTGGCTGTCTTCATACTGTATACCTATGGTCATGCCCTCCTTAGCCAGTTCCTCCTGAGCAAGTTCCATTCCATTCTGAATGGCTTCGCCCCAAATCGCAGCTGAGCCTGAAAGCGGGAGAATGGCACCGACTTTGAGCGATTCTTTTGTCTGGTTTTCTATCTGTTGTGAGTCAGAACAGCTTATGAGGATCGTTACCAATAGCAAATACGTCAAGGCTCGTTTCGATTTCATTTTGCTATCTATTAGTAATAAAATTATTTAACTTTAACCCCCCACTTAGTGTAGAGTAATAATCATTATATATAGGTGAAGGGATTTATTGAATATGGATCCTGCCATCCTTGAAAAAATCGGGTTCACTCGAACTGAAAGCATTGTGTACCTCACACTCTTACAGACTGGGACTTGCAAGACCGGAGACCTCCTAAAGCAAGCCGGGCTGAACTCAGGTAAAATATACGAGATCCTGGAAAACCTGAAGACCAAGGCACTGGTCAGCGAGTCCATCATCAATCAGGTCAAACACTTTACAGCCGCACCTCCTGCAAAGCTCTTAGAATACGTAGAAAAAAAGAAAATAGATCTTGAGAAAGAAGAGACAGCCATCCGATCAATGCTTCCACAACTGAACGTTTTAAGGAAAGTCACCAGCCAACGGGTAAAGGCTGTGACCTACTTAGGCCTACAAGGGATAAGAACCGCATTGGAAGAATGCCTCGAGAGCATGAAACCTTCTGAAGAAAGCTTAGTCATGGGAGCTACCGGCAAAAAAGACCCCAAAATCAATGCATTTCTCCTGCGATTCCAACTAAAACGAATCCAACGAAAAATTACCATGCGTATGATTTTCTCGGAAAGAGCAGCCTACTTTAAGCAGTTTCAGACACTTGCTTATACAAAGATTCGGGTATTAACGGGCTTAACTCCTGTCACCGTAGATGTCTTTGGAGAAGACAAAGTCCTCATCCTGAACTACGCTGAGCCTACTTCCTGCATTTTGATCTATGATAAAAACACTGCTATTAGCTTCAAGTATTTCTTTGAGCAATTATGGAATATTGCCAAACCTTAGAAGGTCCTGCGTTTTTTAAGGTTTCTGGCAGAGTTTTTTCTCTATCTCTCTTTGGAATAAATCTGTAAGAATCTTGAACTGTACCTTATACGCAAGCCATTCATCTCTTAATAACTCCTTGCCCTCATAGTTTATCGCGTTACGTACAAGGCGAATGGTTTCTAGCGACTCCCAACTCAGTTCCAGTTCTGAATGATATATACAAATATGCGCATTGCCGCATTGATGGTTCGTTGTCTTAATTTTATCGAAGAGCAAGAAAGCGTCCATTAGCTTCCTCAAGACGTCATAACGCGATTTGAACAAAAACGAGTAATGCCGCTTTTTCTTCTCGAATGCTAACTCAATGTCTTCCAAACCGGCCAGATCTTCTTTCGCACTTTTTAACAAGGATTCTGTCAAATATTTATCAAACTCTTCCTTTACACGAATGATCCCCTCTTCTCCACATTGCGAATAAACTTCCTGTAGGTTTTTTATTTTTTTCATATAGAAACCTCTGCCAGATCATGGATGCTCCCTTTGACAAAATACCCTTTCACGATGTTGTTCATTATCCCTGAGCGTATAGATCTGATCTCCTCTTTTGATTTAAAAATATGCACTTGTATCTCTCTACTCAGGCCTTCCCACCATGAAACAGTCTTAAGCTGGTCCAGATCTCCATAGATAAACACATCTATATCGCTGTCAGTATACCAATCTGATCTCGCAAAACTGCCAAAAATAACCACTGTTTTGGCTTTTTGTAAAGATTGAAGAAAAGCCAAGAAGCCTGTCTCATACATACACGTAAGTGCATACAACTTTTTCTTAATTTTATAACAGGGATTATCGTAATTTGCAATAAAATAAGGCAATCTTCCTTCCAGTTTTACGTGCTTGATCAGACCCTCTTTCACCCATTTTTTTAGCCAATGAAGGGCCCTTGGCTCACTTATTTTAGCTGCTTTTACTAGTTGGTTGAAATGCCAGTGTTTAGTCTGCTCGTTAAGAAATAACTCCAATAATTGACGGTCTTTAGCTGGAGAGGGCATTTTACTTATGCTAAGCATATGTACTACTTAAAGATTTCGGCAAACAATTTATAAACCAAATCAAAGCTCTGCTTGTTTATGGCAACGGTCGTCATCACCTTCAAAATCATGCCTGAAAGTCCTGAAATAGACTTAAGTGCCGTTGAAAAACAAGCTAAAGACAAAATCCTAGCCCACGCAGGCCCGGGAGACACCAAAACCGAGATCGAACCCATTGCCTTTGGACTGAAAGCCCTGAAAATCACTTTCTTAATGGATGAACAAAAAGGCGGAACCGAACCCCTCGAAGAACAGGTCAACACCATCGAAGGCGTACAGAGCTGTGAAGTCATTGATGTACGAAGAGCCGTAGGATAGATTTTTATACTAGTCCTTTGTTTTCTTTATTAAAATTCATTACGAGGTGCTCAAGGAATGTACCATTTCTTAGCATCTCGTTTTAGAAACGAGGTGTAAACATGTTTGGAGACCCTAAAAAATGCGGATGGATGTGTATCATCCTAGGATTGCTTGTGTTGCTGAATCAACACTACTTTATGTGGAACTGGTGGACCTTTATCGGTGTCATCTTCGTTCTGAAAGGCATCTTCTTGATGAGCTGCTCGGATAGCTTATGCAGCATGCCTACTAAGAGAAGAAGATAAGTTTTCTTCTTATTTTTTCTTTATGTTTAAAAAAATAAAATCTAAATCTGTGTTCTGCCCAAATAATCCAGATCTCTTTGTTTTAACACACCCAATTCTAATGCTCTTTGCTCATAATCCCTAGGAACCTCTTCTCTGAGTTTCCTTAAACCTTCACCCGCCCGAATGGCCATGGTCCAATTCCATCGATTCCGTTTATCTTTGGGTATTTCTGCTACAAAGGCTCGAACAAATCGGTATTGTTCTTTCGCCTCTTCTTCTCTTCCCAATCCTCTAAGAGCATCCCCTAAGTGAACATGAGCTGGAAGTAAATCTGGAGATCGACTCAATGCAACCTGCAGCGCTTTTTCTGCCTCATCAAAACGACCCAATCGAATCAACGAGAAGCCAGCAAAGTTATATGCCAATACCCCTCCTTCTCTTAGATCCTGAACTCGATCCAATTCCATCGCCCTACCTAAAGACACTGCGGCTCGTTCAAAAACCGTTCGTGCTTCTGCGTCCATTCCTTTGACCACCCGAGCTTCCCCCAATCGATTCAAAGCATATCCTCTCCTCATAAAAGCAACAAACTCATCCGGACTGCATTCTGTCGCTTTTCCTAGGTCTTCTGCTGCCGCATCAAACAAGATCTCTGCAAAAGGATATTGTCCTTGGAGATGACACTCACCAAACCCAAGGCTTGCCATTCCTCGATGAAAATAAGCCATTGACACTAATTTGTCCTCAAGTGCACTTGATTCAATCGCTTTAGTTAGAGCAGCCATAGCAGCAGGATATGCAAGAGGTAACCCCCCTGATCTACCTAGATCGGCACATGTACTTCCTTCATAGAAAGAAACTTCTGGATTTCCATGGTCCAAAGTCCTTACTTCTGATAACAACTCTAAAGCGTTCCCATACTCAGCGACTAGTCCTTGAGGATGCATTTCCTGTGCACGTACTATGCACTCCAACGCTGCAACCACCTTTGCATCTGAACTCATTAGACCTAGAGAAAGATCTCTGTTTAAATACATTCATACAAACTTATCGGCGAAGCTTTAAAAAGTACAATCCAATCTCAAAGAGACATGACCTAAATCCGCGCTCCCATCTGCTCTGTACTGGATCATGTTGACCATGAAAAATCAGGATAATTACCCTTTACATTTATATATTTACTTGTAAAGGGTAATATTTATATATAAGAAGACCTTCCTCTCTTTATGGTCTACGTTTACAAAAAAACCATCCAAGGGAGACCCTACTATTACCTACGACTGTCTCAACGAATCAACGGCAAAATCATTGTCAAGGACCTAGCTTATCTAGGATCAGACTTGGCTCAGATAGGACCTAAGCTGGAGAAACTGCCCCTTCTTTACAAAAAAGAGATAAAAAAAGCTCAGTACAACATAAAAAAATTCGTCCAATCCGAGCATTACCTTAAAAAAGCCGGGCATGACAAGCTAAAAGAGAGCCCCTACTTAGACAGAGACTTACTCAAACAGATAGAAGCCCTTAAACTTCACTTCAACGAGCGATTCCTGCGCATAGACCGCCAAACAATTGAGGAAACATACAAAAACTTCCTCATCGAATTTGCGTTCAACACAACTTCCATAGAAGGAAATACCATCACCCTAGCCGAGACAGAGCGGCTATTAAGGGAAAACCTCACCCCAAAAAACCGAACCGTGAGAGAGATTCATGACCTGCAAAACACAGAAAAAACCTTCTTCTATATGCTTAACAAGAAACACAAAATAGACCCTGCCTTTATCATTTCCCTCCACGACCAGCTCATGGAAAACATTGATCAAAGAAAAGGCTACCGGACACATGATGTTCGCGTACTTCACTCCCGTTTTACAACCAGCCCAGTAAATTATATCCAAATCGACATGCGTATCCTCCTGGATTGGTATGAAAAGAACAAAGAAAGATTCCACCCCTTTGTTACGGCAGGCCTATTCCACCAGAAATTCGAAAAAATACACCCTTTTGCGGACGGTAACGGAAGAACTGGGAGAATGCTTATGAACTACATGCTCTTACAAAAAAAGTACCCACCCTTGATTGTGCGCAAATCCAAAAGAGCAACTTATCTAGACACTCTAGCTGATGGAGATAAACTCGATCTCACAGACGCTCAACCACAGCGTTTTAAACGCTTCATTACTTACCTGGCCGAAGAATTAAATGAAGGATACTGGAACCATTTTTTAATATAGCCAGGAAGCCAATAATTGAGCAAAGATTGTTCCAAACGGTGCACTACCTTTAAAAACGCCCCCTTATTCTAAAAATACATGACCCAAATCCGCGCTCCCATCTGCTCTGTACTGGGCCATGTTGACCACGGCAAAAGTAGCTTGCTGGACGCCATTCGAGAAAGCAACATCGTTGCCAAGGAAGCAGGGGGAATTACGCAAGCCATTGGCGCCAGCATCATCCCCTTATCCACCATTCAAAAAATATGCGGACCTCTTTTGGATAAACTCCAACTCAAATTCAGCATCCCTGGCCTGCTGTTCATTGACACACCCGGCCACGCTGCCTTTACCAACCTACGAAAACGAGGTGGCAACCTAGCCGACATTGCCATTGTCGTAGTCGACATAAATGAAGGGTTCAAACCCCAAACCTTTGAAAGCATTGACATCTTGAGAAGCTACAAAACCCACTTCATCATTGCGCTTAACAAACTGGACTTGCTGC
>Ga0209542_10006223_pt1 | contig 23308 bp, 18 predicted proteins | sample RifCSPhighO2_01_FD_184028 | JGI IMG/M metagenome (GOLD analysis project Ga0209542, IMG submission 184028) | Soil microbial communities from Rifle, Colorado - Rifle CSP2_plank highO2_0.1 (SPAdes) (version 2) | ecosystem: Environmental > Terrestrial > Deep subsurface > Rock core/Sediment ... | reverse complement strand
GGTGGTTCGTCAGGTGGAGGCGGTGGTGGTGGAGGGGGTGGAGGTTGGTAGAAAATCCCTCAAAATCCGATTTTTGATTCAATGATATACGGAGGGCGTTGTTTGATTTCATCATATATCCGCCGTATATATTCGCCTAGTATCCCAATTGAGAAGAGCACAAGACCGCCGATAAACATAAGTAATATAAACGTAGATGCAAATCCGGGAACGCGCGTATAATTTTGTGTGAAGAATTTCATATAAAAGGCAATAATGATACCCAGGAAAGAAAGCATAAGAGAAAAAAACCCAATGAAAAACATGAGTTGAAGTGGAATATACGAAAAAGAAAAAATACCGTCGAATGCAAGTTTGAACATTTTTCGCAGCGTATATTTGCTCTCTCCTGCTGATCTGGCGTTTCTTTCATATTCGATACCGCATTGTTTATACCCCACCCAGCTTCTTATCCCACGAATGAAGCGATTGCGCTCCGGAAGAGAGTTCATTGTTCGCACCATGCGTTTGCTCATCACGCAAAAATCTCCACTATCCAGAGGAATATCAGTATCCGCAATTTTTTTAAGCAACCTATAAAACATGCTATACATGCCTCTTTTAAAAATGTTTTCTTTCCGTTTTTTTCTCACCGCATATACTGCGTCATATCCTTCCTCGAGTTTTTTAAAAAAACGAGGGAGAATTTCTGGAGGATCTTGCAAATCTGCATCAAGTATTGCTATGGCCTCGCCGATTGCATGATGTAGTCCTGCAGTGACTGCAGTTTGGTGGCCAAAGTTTCGGGAAAAGTTGATAATTTTTACCTCCGGGTATTTTTCATGGAGTCTGGAGAGCATATCAGGAGTGTTATCAAACGAACCGTCATTGACAAAAATGATCTCATACTTGTTTTTCAACGTGTTCATGACTCTTGCCGTTTGTTTATAGATATTTTCAATGTTTTCTTCTTCATTGTAGACGGGAAATATAATCGTATATCTCATATGTGATAGAATTATACAATATGTTTGACATAGTCAGGAGTATACGATTTATCAAGAAAAACCTTTCAAGACAAGACATTCTGATTATTTTTTTGCTTCTTTTTGCCTTTTTTGCGACGCGTCTCACCAATCTTGAGTCATTTCCTATTTTTTCCGACGAAGGAATTTATATACGTTGGGCAAAGGTGGCATGGCATGATGCTTCATGGCGCTTTATCTCACTCACTGACGGTAGGCAGCCACTGCAAACATGGGCGACAATTCCATTTTTGAAGCTATTTCCTGACCGTGCGCTTTTCGCTGGAAGACTTTTTGGAGTAGCAAGTGGTTTTGTAGCCATGATTGGCATATTTTCGCTATCTTCTTATCTTTTCGGAAAGAAAACAGCGTATATAGCTTCCCTGCTTTATATCATCACGCCGTTTTACCTATTTTTTGATCGCCTCGCGATGGTTGACTCGCTGGTGAATGCGTCTTTTGTGTGGATATTGTTTTTATCGCTGCTTCTTATTAATACTCTTCGCTACGATGTAGCGCTCTTTTTCGGCTTTATTGCGGGAATGTTTATGCTTGCCAAATCTTCAGTGAGTCTTTTTCTTGGACTTTCTATATTTGCGCCGCTTACTATCTTTTCAAAAAGTGTTCAAAAAAATAGTAGAACAATAATAAATTATGTTTTTTTGATGCTCATAGTTATTATAATTGTTGTACTTTTTTATAATATACAGCGACTTTCTCCGTTTCTCCATTTTGTGTCAGAGAAAAATAATACATTTGTTAAGACATGGGATGAATTTGTGAGCGAACCGTTCTCTGCCTTTTGGTATAATTTGCGCTATACGCCTCTTCACACTGCTTACAACGCGGGATGGGCTACTACCATCTTGGGAATTTTGGGATTCGTGTTTTTTTACCGGAAAAATAAACGCATGAGTCTGTATTTCCTCCTATGGATATTCATTCCCTACGTCCTTACAACTTTTTTCATGAAGGTATTATTTTCTCGGTATGTTATTTTCCTTATAGCTCCTTTTATTATCTTTGCAGCGTATTTTCTTGCAACAAAGGTAAAAAAAACCCTTATATGGATCGTTGTGCTGATTCTCCTATATAGTTTCACTGTTTATTTTGATTACACGATTATGTTTGATTACAAAAGTATTCCATTCCTGTGCGATGATCGAGGACAGTATATAGAAGGATACCCTTCAGGGTATGGGGCGCGGGAAATTATCGAGTATGCGCGTTTGAAAGCGCAAGAGAAGCCAGTGATTATTTTAGCCGAAGGAAATTTTGGGATGAGTGGAGATGTGCTTGACGTGTTTTTGAAAAGAGGAGATCGCATAGAGATCAAAGGTTTCTGGCCGCTTGAGAAGAAACATGTTATTGAAGCACAGAAAGAAAAGAAAATGCGTCATGTTTTTGCAGTATTTGCAAAATCTGTGGATAATGTGAATGAATGGCCGCTTGAGCTTATTCAAAAATACGAAAAACCAGGCGGCGCAGAAGCAATTTATTTTTTCAAGGTTTTGTGATTATTGTTTTTTCTCCAATAGAGCAAAAAAATATACAGAGTAATAGAAATAAAAAAGACCCAAGAGATGTAGTTGGCGATTTTTCGAGTGAAAGTATCTTTGAAGAAAAACTGCGCACTGTGTTTGCCTTGAGGAATCATTATCGTTATCAATTTATATTTGTTTATATCATTAATACTGATGTTATTTCCATCTACATACGCGTACCAACCAGGAAAATAGTATGTATTCAGCTGGAATACAATAGGCGTTTGTGCGTAGATCGTGAATCGTTTATCTGTAAAATTATTTTTTTCTATTTGAACGTCACTCTTCCCGTCAAGTATTTCAAAGGGTCCGGAGGGAAGCCGATTTTTTTCAATATCCACAGTTGTTGTATTGAGCGGCGTTTTTTTCGTGACCACACCTTTTGGTATAAATTCAAACGATGATTTGCTGATATTCCATGCAATTTCTTCAAATGAAGTGAGTTTTGAATCTTGCGTGTAAATAAATCTTTGAGGTTTGAAGTAGGGAGAATAGCGTATGATTATTATGGCGATAAGAAATATAACAGCGACATAACGTGCAAAACGTATTTTTGTAAGAGACGTTAAAAAAAAGATTGCGTAAGCTCCCATGGCGCTTATGAAAAGACCAGAAAATGTGAGAAAACGCCATGGAAACTGCAAATAATGGAGGAATGTAACGTTGTCCCAGACAAACGATGAAAAATATGTCGTCATAAAAAGACTAAAAACCGCGAGAAAAGTTATCAAAAAGAATTGCTTGAGCGTATGGGAAAATACCCGTGTTTTTGCCCAGTATATAAGCGAGGAGATGATAGCAAGAAGGGCAAGAAATAGATGTATTTTCCCCAGTTGAAACGTCATGCCATCATAGGGGCCGTTGATTGAACCTCCATATCCCCATGGTGAATAAATGAACTGTTGGGGAAATATATAGTGGATTTTATAAGAGGCAAGTTCTTTTGTGAGAATCGCATCAACAAGGGTAAATTTTCTCTCAAACAGAGAAGGAAGCCAAAAAAATGCAGATATTCCAAGAGCAATGATCATTCCACACGCATAGGTAATCAATTGTCGTAGTTTTTGTTTATTGGTGATGATCGCAAATACAATGAAAAACCCAACAAAAAAAAGAGTGGGAAACGCAATAAGAGGATGAGTAAGAATAAGAATAGCAAAGGAAAGCCCGATAAAAATCGCACTGCGCAGGGATGGATTTTTCTTCCCGTTCCATAAAGCTATAAAAAGGAAGGGAATAATCGCCATGCTAAAGAACTCGGCAAACGCTCCTCGTACATATGTAAGTACTGCATGGTAGAAAAAATAGGTATAGAGAACTGATGCTAAAAACCCGTATGTTTTACCGATAAGTCTCTTGACAAATAAGTACGAGCCGTATGCCGCCAAAAAAAAACCGACAATAATCATCAATTTGATTGACCAGATGTATGAGGCGCCAAATAAACGGAAAAAAACTCCAATATAGTAAATAAACGGCGGGTAAAAGTTAAAAAGCGGGTATCCAAAACCAAAGCCCAGCATATCAACCCATCTGGGATATATATGTCCTTGTCTGATCCCCTGATCCAGAAGGTACAATCGCGCTATATGTTGATTATCATGCATAGAAAAATAAGGAGCTTTAAAAAGTGCAAAAAAGCTTGGAATTGTTATAATAAAGATAAGGAGAGCTTCAAAAAGGGCTGAATTTTTTTTAATGAGGCGAGCTATGTTATGGAACATAATTTACGAGACGTCAAATCCCGCAGTTTCTTAAGCGTTTCAAGCTTAATGATGCAAACAACATATTCTGCTGTTTTAGGATTTGCCGCATTTCTTATTTTAACAATAAAATCTGGCGTATATCTTTTGGGAATTTATAATACTGTTCTAGCTATGATGGCCTTTTTCAACTATTTTACTAATCTTGGTCTTGCCGCTGCAATAGTACAAAAAAAAGACGTCGAGGAAAAAGACCTGCATACAGCTTTTCTTCTCCAATTTGCTCTTTCAATTATAGCAGTTGCGGTGGGGTTTTCCTTGACAAACAAGCTTTTTGTGCTCTATCCAGATCTTCCAAGAAACGCCGTCTATCTGTACTGGTCAGTACTTGCCTCTTTTTTTCTTCTTTCCCTCAAGACAATTCCCTCCATTCTCCTGGAGAAGAAAATACAAATATATAAAGTAGTATTGGTCCAGGCAGTCGAAAATACTGTTTTTTATCTGCTTATTATTATTTTTTCACTCCTTGGATTTGAAATATTTAGTTTAATCGTCGCTGTCCTTTTTCGATCTCTGGTTGGTATTGTGATGGTATATATTTTACAGCCTTGGTCTCCTCGACTGATATTTTCTCCTTCATCAGCCAAAGCACTCTTAAGCTATGGGATTCCTTTTCAAGGAAATTCTTTTCTCGCTCTCGTCAAAGACGATCTTCTGATAATGTATCTTGGAAGTGCGATCGGACTTACTAATCTAGGATATGTTACTTTCGCAAAAAAATATGCGGAATTTTCCATACGAATAGTCGTTGATAATTTCAATAGAGTTTCATTTCCACTTTTTGCACGGTTCCAGAAAGAAAAAGAGCTTCTGACTAAAAGTATGGAAAAAGTACTCTTTTATGAGTCTCTGCTTATCTTCCCGGCCATTGTCGGAGTGCTGTTCGTTTTTGAAAGTGTCCTAAAAATCATTCCCGGTTATTTCACAAAATGGGGAAGTTCTTTATTTTCATTTTACTTCTTCTCTTTTTCTGCCTTTTTCATCACTCTTACTACTCCTTTTATCAATTTATTTAATGCAATAGGCAAGGTAAAATTAAGTCTATATTTTATGATTATGTGGACTGCTTTTACATGGATTCTCGTACCAGTTGGCATCAAATTTTTTGGTCCAAACGGCATATCAATTGCGTTTTTTATTCAGTCCCTTTCATTTATATTTGTTATAGCGATTGCTCGACGATATGTCCAGTTTTCATTTGAAAACTCGTTTAAGACTTCTTTTTTTGGAGTTTCAGTCATGTTTTTTTATCTTTTGATTGTCCGATTACTTTTTTCGCAACTGGGAGAACATGTATATACATACTTTATCATCTCGGTGATCGGGGGCGCTCTTATTTACTTTTTTATTGTGTACAAAAGAAAAGGAAATGCCTTGTATCGTGAAATACGAGAGCTTTTAAAAACGTGAGCGTTCATCATGATAAGAATATGAAAAAAATTGCTATCCTTACGGTCAATTATCGAAATTATACAGTCACTCGTGAATTTATTGATTGTTTTGCACCAATTAAAAGCGACGACTTTCATATTTTTATCGCAGATTTATCAGAAAGAAAGGAGCAATTGCCAGAAAGGCCATGGTTAAGTGTTATTCCCGCAGAGAACAAAGGATATGCACATGGGGTGAATGTTGGCATTGAGGCAGCTTTGAAACAGGACTTAGACCATTTTGTTGTCATAAACAACGACACGCGAGTGGAAAAAGATTTTGTGAAACATGTAAAAAATAGCCTCATGCATCACCCCAAATCACTCATCGGCGGAAAGATTTATTATGAGAAAGGGTATGAGTATCATGATAAGTATGCGAAGGAGGAATCAGGTAAAGTGTTGTGGTATGCCGGCGGCATTGTTGACTGGAAAAATGTATATACAGCGCACAGAGGGGTGGACGAGGTGGATCATGGTCAGTATGATGCGTTTATGCAAACTCCATTTATCACCGGCTGTCTCATGCTTTTTGACCATGCAGTGGTTTCTGCGATAGGATTGTGGGATGAGCGGTATTTTCTTTATTATGAAGATGCTGATTATTGCGAGCGTGCAAAACAAAAACATATTCCTTTATACTACGATCCGTCAGTTGCCATCTGGCACAAAAATGCGCAATCAACCGGCGGGGCGGGATCATCTCTGCATCAACATTATCAAAAAAAGAACAGGTTTATTTTTGGTTTAAAATATGCTCCTTTTTACACGAAACTTCATTTACTGAAAAATGCTCTTTTGGGAAGATAGCGAACTATGAGCAAGACAATAATGGAAATTACTACTCCTACCCAGAAGATTTGACTGCGAAATTGAAGTGTTTGTTTCGTCCAATCGCCGTATAGGATAAATGGAAGATATGTGATGCATAGTATAACTGTAAATATAGTAAGTGCCATTTTCGTCCTTCTGCCACAAAAAGGAAGAAAAACAAAAATGTTGAGAAAATACCATGGAAAAACTCCATTTTTGACTATGAGATAGAGAAGAATGATTCCACATAGAAAGATGCTTGTTGTAATTTGTATACGTTTTTTCATGGGAATCAAAAAGCCAAGAAGAAATATCGTTATATATTTGATGAGTATTGACAGCAATAAGAATACCCCTCCAAGCAATTTTTTGTTCTGTGCCATAATAAAAAAGAGGAAAATAATACCAAGTGTTACGGCAGCCAAGTCATTGTGAGGTGAAACGAGGCCCTCCATGATGACGAGGGGATTGGTCGCAAAAAAAAGCGCATGTTTTTTGTTGCTTTTTTCAAGTATATAGGTGCTGATGACGTACAACGCCCCAAACGTCATTTTAAGAAATAGAAAATTGAGTAAAAACTTGTGTGCCGAAAGAAAAGAGGGAATGGAGGAAATGATCAGCCAGAATGGTCCATAGGGGTAGGTGCGATGTGTCCAGTGCATAAATCGAAGATACGGATCGCCCGGGAAATCAAGTGCCTTATAAAGATACGGATTTTTATGATAAAAAGTCAGTATTTTTGCATCAAAGATATAGTTAAAAAAATCATGAGAAAGAAATGGGTAGGAAAAAAGCAAAATAAGGCCAATTAACAAGCTGATATGAAGCGGTCGAAATGACAATCGGTGGGCATATATATTCCAAGCTCCCAAAGAAATGATCAACATTACGAAGAAAAAAGTAGATAAGGGACGTTTATAATAACCGATATATACCATACTATTTCGAAAAGTCGTCCACAGTGGGTGGTTGATGAGGGTGATATTGGGATCAACCAGTACATATGAATAGAGCATAAGAAGAATAAGATTGATGATAAAAAGAAAAATAAAAACTTTCTTTTTGATAGAATAAGATATATGAGCCATGATATCAGTATTATAATTCATACGTTCAATGAAGAGGAAAACATACGTGAGTGTATACAATCTGCGCGTCAGTTAAGTGATAGGATAGTTGTTATTGATATGGGCAGCCGAGACAAAACGCGAGAGTATGTTTTGAGGGAGGGATGTGTCCTTTATGATTTTCCTTATACAAAATACGTGGAGCCGGCGCGGAGGTTTGGGATAGCAAAGGCTCAAACAGAATGGGTGTTTATTCTGGACGCAGACGAGCGCATCACTCAACCTCTTGCAGATGAAATAAAAAGCCTTCTTCATCTTTCGACTCATTCTCACTACAAAGTACCCAGAAAAAATATATTTAGCAAGAAAAAATGGCTTGTACATGGGGGATGGTACCCTGATTATCAAGTGCGTCTCATTAATAAGAAATATTTCGTGAGCTGGCCATCAAGAATTCACGCGGTACCTCATATAAGGGGTACGTGTGGGCTACTGCGAAATCCGCTCGTGCATTATTTTCATCCCTCGTTTGAAAACATGGTGCAAAAGACGGTGACTTTTGAAGATATTGAGTCAGATCTCCTTTTTGAGGCAGGGAAAAAAGTATCAACTGTTACTTTTTTGCGGAAATTTGGTGGTGAGTTGTATAAGCGTCTTGTCGTGCATAAAGGATTTTTAGATGGAGCTTTTGGTATCATTGAATCAATCTATCAGGCTTTCTCAAAAACGATTACGTATATTTTCCTCTATGAAAAATATGAAAAAGAAAAAGATCATCGTGTACGATCCGTATCTTGATACGCTTGGTGGAGGAGAGCGACATATTCTTTCAATCGCTAAAGTGTTTGATCAGTGCGGATATCACGTTGACGTGATATGGAATGATGCTTCAATAAGCGATCGTTTAAAAAAACAGTTTGATATGGATTTTTCACATCTGTCGATCGTTCATTCATTTTTTGAAGGTAACATAGTGAGTAAGTTTTTAGAGACTAAGAAATACGAGCACTTTTTTTATGTGACAGACGGGAGTTATCTCTTTTCAGGCGCTTCGCACAATCATGTTTTTTGCATGTATCCGAAAAAAGAATTATATAAAGCAACATGGATCAATCATATGAAATGGAGCAACTTCGATTTTATATGTAATTCACATTTCACCAAGTCGTTTGTAGATAAATGGACGGGAAAAGAAAGCAGCGTCATATATCCCTATATAGATTTTAGATATTTTCATAAAAACCACACAGGAACCAATAAACAAAACATAATTCTTTCAGTTGGTAGATTTTTCAGACATCTTCATACGAAAAGACAAGATATTCTGATAAAAGCGTTCAATAAATTACAACGGGAAAATAATATGTTCAAAGATTTTAAACTCTATCTCATTGGCGGGTTGAAAGAAGAAGATAAAAAGTACTTTGATGAGCTGGTACTTCTTGCTCGCGACAATGATAATATCATCTTTCTTCCCAATGCTTCACAAACTACTGTGATTGAGTATTACCGCAAGGCGTTGTTTTTTTGGCATGCGGCAGGGTATGATATAAATGAGAAGCATAGTCCGGAGCTCGTAGAGCATCTGGGTATTTCTCCTCTTGAGGCAATGGCATCAGGGTGTATTATTTTTTGTCCCAAAAAAGGCGAGCTTGCTACATTGATCAAAAATGGCAAAAATGGGTTTGTATACAACATGATGGATGAACTTGTTCAAAAAACGATCGATACATACAATATAAGAAACACTCTGACGGAAATAGCCAATCAGGCACAACTATTTATAAGCGAGCATTTTTCTTATGAAGATTTCAAAAAAAGAGTTATTACCCATTTTCATTTGATCTGAAAATTACTATGGAGCTTTCAGTCGTGATACCGGTATATAAAAATAGGGAGCTTTTTTTAAAGAATCTGGCACATAATTATCCTTTTCTGCAAAAACACGAGGTCATCATCATTGATGATGCGTATGATCCTAAACTTGAAAAGATTATCCACGAGCGCTATCCATCTATCATCTACCTCAAAAACGACGTGAATCTCGGATTTGCAGGTACGGTAAACAAAGGAGTTAAAAAAGCGCAGGGTGAATATATTTTCCTTCTCAATTCAGACGTGAAGCTTTTGGATGCGCATTTTGAAAAAGCTGTTGTTTCTCTGCAAAAAGATAAGCGGCTTTTTGCGGTGAGTTTCATGCAAAAGGAAAAAAATGGCGAACTGGTGGGGAAAAATACTATTTTTTTCAGGCGCGGTTTTTTATTTCACCGTAAGGTAAAAGATACGCGCCCTGATATAAATGGGTGGGCAGAAGGAGGAGCAAGTATTGTAAGGAAGCAGTATTTTGATGAGCTTGATGGTTTTGACACGCTCTATGCGCCCTTCTATTGGGAAGATATTGACCTATCATATCGCGCCTACAAAAGAGGGTGGCGGGTACTGTTTGATCCCGGCATACTGGTTGAACACCATCATGAGTCTACGATTGGCAAATATTTTGATAAAAGACGGGTAAAAACGATTGCTTTTCGAAACCAACTGATTTTCATGTGGAAGAATATCGCAGATGGCGATCTATTTCTCTCTCATCTTTTTTTTCTTCCCTTCCATATGGTATATTGCGCCTCCAAAAAAGAGTGGGAGTTTTTTTTGGGTTTATGGAAAGCTCTTTTTTATATTCCCAGTGTTTGGCAAAAAAGGCGTAGCGGTGTTGATAACAACATGTTTTCCGATCGAGAAGTTTTGCGAATTTTTACCCATACGTCATGAAAAAAGGTGTTTTTTTGTATCTCTTACTATTTGTTGGGATTGCACTATTTCTCCATATATTCAAAGCATCAGAAGTACCTGCATGTGTTAATGCGGATGAGGCTGCTTTTGGGTATAATGCATACTCACTGCTCAAAACTGGAAAAGATGAATATGGTATTTTTTTGCCTCTGCGTCTGAAGTCATTTGGTGATTATAAACTACCCCTCTACTCATATCTTTCAGTTCCCTTTATTGGGCTGTTTGGTTTAAGCGCCATGTCAGCGAGAATGCTTGCAAATATTTTTGGAGTATTGTTCCCGATTGTTATATTTCTATTAGCCCATCAGTTTTTCAAGGACAAAAAAATTGCATTGGTTGCTGCTTTTGCCGCCAGTGTTTCTCCATGGCTTCAAATTACTGCTCGTCATGCTCATGAGGCGATCCTCGTAGTATTCATTTTGAGCATTACTGTCATTTTTCTCATAAGATTTCTCGCGTCGTTTTCTTTTTTTGATTTTTTTTGCTTTTCTCTGATGCAGGGTGTGGGTCTTTTTACCTACCATAGCACAAAGATATTCTCCTTCTTCTTTTTGATATATGTACTATATATTCTTCTCAAAAAAAGGAAGGAAGTGCAGGGTAGCCGCATGCTTTTTTTTGTTGTCCTCTTTCTTCCAATTATTTTTTTCCTTTATTCAGAATTTCAAAGTCCGCCAACAAGAGTACAAAATCTTATTTTTTTTCGAGATACTGGTTTTAATCTCAAAATCTATGAACTAAGAAACGAGCATAACATCCAGATATTTCACAATAAACTCACGCAGGGTTTTTTCGATCTTTCAAAACAATATTTTACCTATTTTTCTCCACAATTTCTCTTTATAAGTGGGGATGCAAATCCTCGTTTTGGATACCCGGGTATTTCACCGATAAGTCTCGTGGAGTATATTTTTTTCCTCATTGGGTTATATTATCTGTTTAAAAGGAAAGAAAAATACCGTTTTCTCATAATTCTCCTACTTTTTGTTTCGCCGCTTCCCGCTTCTTTGGCTTGGCAGGAGTACTCGTTAACCCGCTCATTTTTCTTAGTCGTTCCCATCCTTCTTGTTGCTTCATATGGGTTTATTCATCTGGCAAGAAATGTGGGACACAGGAGAGTTTTTTTCATGGTAGTTGCTAGTGTTTTCTTGATTTTTATTGCGCAAACGTGGGATTATTATTTTTTTCATTATTACAAACGCGCCCTCGTAAAAAGATCATGGCAGTGTGGATATAAAGAACTTGCAAATTATGTTAAGGAAAATTATACCAATTTTGACGAATTCATTATCACTTCTCGTCACGGTCAGCCGTATATAGAGTTATTATTTTATTTAAGATATGATCCGACACAATACCAGAAACAGGCGCGGCTTTCTCCCCCTGATGAGTATGGGTTTGGGCAGGTTGAAAGTTTTGACAAATTTAACTTCAACTTCAATCTTGACCTTACCAAGAAGGGTATTTCATATATCGGGTATCCAGAACATTTTGAGGATAGAAAAGACATTGATATGGACAAAATTAAAAAAATATACGCAGATGGCGAGGAAATTTTCTGGATTTATGAGAATTTATAGGGCAAGAAGAAGTATGAGATTATAAAAAGCATGTACGAAGATAGGAACGATGAGACTTCGCCGGTAAAGGAAAATAAATGAGTTTGCAAAACTCAATATAAGATCGGTGATGATAAAAAGAACGATAAGATTTCCCGTGAGATTGAGATTGGTGAAGAGAATAGGGATCTGAATGATCAAAAATAATATGCTTGCTACAAAAGTCGAGGTTATAATATTGTGGGATTCGCCGTAAAGTCTTTTGAGAATGAAACCTCGCGCGAGGATTTCTTCTGAAAAAGCAGTAGCAAATACAAAAGGAAATTGCGCAAAAGCATATAAGATAGTTTTTGTATTGACAGCAAGTTCTTCTTGTTGTGCTAGTTTTGCCACAATCACTACAAATAACAGAGAGATACCGATAAAGATGGCGTAGTAGAACTCCCGTATGCTGTTTTCCTTTCTTAAAGCGATTTTTGAAAAAAAGTTGCCTTTTTCAACTTTTCTTATAAAAAGATAGACGGGAAGAATAAATATAAGTGGTTTTGCTATAAACTCATCAAACCATTCAGGTAGGGCTAATTTTGCACGATATATACTCCATAAAATCAAAATTACTGCCCACACATTAAGCACTTTTTGAGTGTATGAGACGGTTTTCATGTTCGTGACTTTTTTTTCCAAATGACGTAATTATACATATAATACGAATACGGTATGATAATAGCAATAATAATGATCGTTTTATAAATATACCACAAATATGCGGGAAAAATGACGGTTGCAAAATGAAGAAGTATTGCTTGGATGATAATTGATCCAACCGCAACAAGGTTAAAATGAGAAAATTTCTTGATATAGGATAAGAATGCATGCGTAACTTTTTTATGGGAGAAACTCCAAAAATTATTACAGAAAAAGTTTGATATAATTGCAACTTCAGAGCTTATCACTGTGCTTATCCAAATAGACAGTTTTATTTTTTCTATGAATAAAAAAGAGAGAGTAAAATCGATGAGGAATCCGATGGTTCCTACGATAACGAATTTGATGAAAGATGAGTGCAAGAAAACATACCACAAAGTGGTTATGATGTATTGCATCGATTTTATCTTTGATACTCCTTTTTTCCTATCTTTAAAATGTATCGGAATTTCTGCAATGCGAAGACCTCTTTTATGTGCACGATCAAGGAGAGCGACTTGAAAGACATACCCATTATAATTTTCCATTTCTCCTAGGATTTCCTTTATATACCACGTTCTGATGGCTCTATATCCTGATGTCCAGTCGCGAATATTTCTCACCATAAATCCAAAACGAATGATCAGGTTCCCTATAATCGAAAAGAGTTTTCGATGTAAACCCCAGTTTTTAGGAATTGATCCTCCTTTCATATACCGTGATCCGATGACAAAATCTACTCCTTCTTCTATTTTTTTCAGAAAGCCCGGAATTTGGGAGGGATTATGGGACCAATCAGCATCCATTTCAAAAACGACCGATGGATTTTGTGCTTCCAAAGCATATGAGAAGCCTCTTAAGTATGCATTTCCTAGTCCTTCTTTTTTTCCGTAGATGATATGTAAATCAGCGTAGCGAGCTTGGAGTTTGCGCACCTCCTTACCCGTTTCATCCGGTGATTTATCGTCAACGACAATGATTGAGATATGCCAATTAGGGGAGGAAGTAGCAGCGTCAAAAATTGCAGGAATGAGTGTTTTGATATTTTCCTTTTCATTGTACGTAGGAAGAATAACAACAACTTTTTTCATGAGATGAGCGATTTAAAATAGGTGATAGTTAATGTCAGTCCCGTTTCAAGGTCAACGTGAGGAGACCAGAAAAGAAGACGTTGTGCTCTGGTGATGTCTGGTTTCCTTTTTTGAGGATCGTCAGTGCGTTTTTCTTTGTATACGATAGCTGAATGTGAATGGGTTAATTTCTTGATAAGCAGCGCAATATCGATAATCTTCTTTTCTGTTGGGTTTCCTAAATTCATGATCACCCCGTTCTCATCTATGTTTCCTGCACGATATAATCCCTCCACAAGATCTGATACAAAACAAAATGAACGAGTTTGATGACCATCTCCGTAGATCGTTATTTCACCGCTCTTGAGTGCTTGTGTGATGAAGTTGGAAATAACTCTCCCATCATCTTTTTCCATACGGGGTCCGTATGTGTTAAAGATTCGAACGATTGTAATATGTTGGTCATATTTTTTACTATAGATCGTACAGAAAGTTTCTCCGCATCTTTTTCCTTCGTCATAACATGCACGTTCCCCAACAGGATTGACGTTTCCCCAGTACTGTTCAACTTGGGGATGGACTAATGGGTCCCCATATACTTCTGATGTAGAGGCATAGATAAAATGGCCGCTTTTTGTATTCTTAAAATACTCCATGAGTCGGTGCGTACCATAGGAGTTTACCAAAAGGGTTTCAAGAGGATAGGTAAAATATTGTTTCGGGGAGGCAGGAGAAGCGAGGTGGTACACTAGATCAAATCGCCGAGCTTCGAGTTTCCCCTCAAGATCCATGGTGATAAGGTCATCCTGCACAAAATGAAAATGCTTGTTCTTTCGTGCTTCCGCAATATTTCTCAAAGAGCCGGTGATAAGATTGTCAATAACCCACACGCAATACTTTTTTCCAAGAAAAGCATCAACCAGGTGGGAGCCTACAAAACCTGCTCCTCCGGTGATTAAGACTCTTTTCATACCTTTACACCTTTTCTCTCCAATAATTCAGAAGATCAGTGAGTGTCTGCTCAAAAGAAATCTGCGGTTTCCATCCTGTCGCTTTCACAAATTTACTATTATCTCCCGACAGAAGCAGGACATCAGATGGTCTCATGCGATTGGGGTCTTTTTGCATCGTTATTTTCACTTTTGATTGCGAAAGAAGGAAGTCAAGCACTTTTTTGATCTTCCACGTTTTACCGGTGCAGATATTGTATACCTCTCCAGGGGTGCATTTTTGTGCTGCTAGATAATAAGCCCGCACCATGTCTCGAACGTCTGTATAATCGCGCTCTGCATCCAAATTACCGACGGAAACTATTGGTTCTCTTTTCCCTTTTTCAATTTCTGCTATTTGTTTGGCAAAAGTGCTTTCGGCAAATACCTCGCCCCTGCGTGGGCCTGTGTGATTAAAACCTCGTGTCCGTATAATTTTCAGGCCGTAGCTTTCGTAATACTGATAACCCAGATAATCCATACCTAGTTTTGACACTCCATAGGGGGAAAGCGGTCGAAGAGCATTAGTCTCTTTTATGGGTGTTTCCTCTGGATACACTTTACCGTATTCTTCAGAGGAGCACGCAATCTGAATGACTGTGGGAAAATGACAGCGCCGCACTGCCTCAAAAAGGTTTGTCGATCCTACCATGTTTACTTCAATGGTGTGTGCGGGAGATGCCCACGAAGATTTGACAAAAGACTGGGCAGCTAAATGGAAAATGTAATCAGGTTTTATCGTTTCTATGACCGTATACAGCGAGTGTGCATCAAGCAAATCTGCCTCATGGAGAAACAATTTCTTTTTAATTGACTGGATGTTGCTTCTTTCAGATCTCCACCTCACCATTCCATGTATGACAAGTCCTTTGTCAAGTAAAAACTCGGCAAGATGACTTCCTGCAAATCCTGTGATACCCGTTATCAATGCTTTTTTTTGTTTTTTCATGGTCTTTTGAAATGTGTAAAAATTTATATATCTTGATACGGCGTTCTTCCCGTAGGAATATAAGTAAAATCACATTGTACCATATTTTTGGGATCATAGAGATTTCTTCCGTCAACCACAATTGACTTCTTCATTGTCTTTTTCACTTTTTGCAAATCTATTTGTTTAAATTCATTCCATTCAGTCAAAATAGCAAGTAAATGTGTATTTTTCACCGCCTCATAGGGATTCTTATAGTACATGAGTTTGTCACCAAAAATTTTTTTTATATTGTCCATTGCTTCAGGATCATACACTTTTACTTCAAAACCACGTTGGAGCAGTTCTGTGATGATAAAAAGCGAGGGAGCCTCTCGCACATCGTCGGTATTTGGTTTAAAGGCGAGACCCCAGATCGTGACGATTTTTCCGGGGCAATTTTTGATGATTTTTGAAAGCATGCGTTCTTTTGCTTGTTTGTTTATCTCTTCAACTTCTCTCAAAAGCGACATATCGATATCCAGTGATTCGCCTGTTTGGATGAGGCTTCTCAAATCTTTCGGGAAACAACTGCCGCCGTATCCAATGCCGGGACTCAAAAACATCCGCCCAATGCGATTGTCAAGGCCAACGCCGTCCAACACTTCAACTACATCGGCTCCTGTTTTTTCACATAAAAAAGATATAAGATTGGCAAAGGAAATTTTCGTAGCCAAAATGGAGTTTGATGCATATTTGATGATCTCTGCCGATTCGAGGTTTACCATGACTCGTTTTCCCTCAATGGGCTTGTGAAGGTCAAGTAGGAAAGATAGAGCTTTTTTTGATGAAGATCCAATCACAATTCGATCAGGATTAAAACTATCTTCAAGAGCTGATCCCTCTCTTAAAAATTCCGGGCATGAGGCAACATCAAATTTTGCATATGAAGGAGCGTTTTTTTTGACAAGTTCATATATCTTTCTATTCGTGCCGATAGGAACAGTGCTTTTGCAGGAGATAACTGTATACTGTTTACCCAAATGGCGGGCAATGTGTTGTGCTGTTTTATTGACGGCAGTCAAGTCAGCTTCACCATCGGTTTTTGCGGGAGTTCCCACTGCGATAAATACTATTTGTGATGTGGGAGTAGCATGCGTATATGAAGTCGTGAAAAAAATTCTCTTCGCTTCAATATTTTTTTTCAGCAGTTCCGCAAGACCTGGCTCGAAAATGATCGGATTACCTTGTTGAAGTTTTTTTATTTTCTCCTCATTTCTTCCGATGACATAGACGGTATTGCCAAGGGACGCAAACACACATGCCGATACCAGCCCCACATAACCATGCCCTATGAATGTTATCGTCATAATGGGTGTATCATATACTAATTTACTTTAAAAGACAATTTTGTTTTTTAATCTCCATTAAACCTTCCTTTAAACTTTTCATCGGGTAAAAAACATTTTTCTTTGATTTCACAATTCCTTTTTTGGGACGTTTTGCTTTACCTTTATAAAACTCATCATATGTCGTTTTTGAGACGAGAGAAGTATCAAGCTCAAAAACTTTAGCTATAGTCATAATTGCATCATAGGCTGATAAACTATCTTTTCCGACAACATGATAGATTTCAGGCGCATAGTTGAGAAAAAGATAGTGTAGTGCATGCGCAATATCGTCAATGAAGGTAAACGTGATTATTTGATCAACGACTCCCTGTATGTGTTTTTTGTCTTTCAAAGCAGCAAGAATTGATCGCACAATATCTTTTTTTGGCTCATAGTATGCTCGATAAGGGTAGCTGAAACGGACAATCATTGCATGATCTTTGACGATTTTCTCTCCTTCATATTTCGTCATGCCATAGTGCGAGATGGGACGGGGAGGAGAATCTTCGGTAAATGGCGCGTTTTCTCCATCAAACACGAAGTCTGTGGAGATGTATATCATTTTTTTTTCACGCGATGAAACTACTTCAAATACATTTTTTGTTCCCGCAACATTAACGCTCCACGCTAGACTTTTTTCTTTTTCCGCAAGGTCTACATTGGTATACGCTGCAAGATGCAGAAATATATCAAAGTCAATTGACTGTAAAGCCTGTTTTACCGAATCTTTTTTCGTTATATCAATGATTTCTTTGGGTAGAGGTATGAACTGTATTTTATCCTCAAGTAGTTCTCTCACTCGTGATCCCACGAGTCCATCAAGACCCGTCGCCGCCACTACCATTTTTTTATTCATAACATATTATATACTGTTTATATACTGTACACAAAAAATTTTGACAATTATGGATGAAAGACAGTCTGTCGGGATCACATCAGTTGAAAGTGCTTTAATTCCTCACGAAGAAGGAAGAAAAGTATATGGCGATGTAGTAGTGTTATCCAGAAAAACAGGCGCGAGAATGGCTTGGTCAGAAGGTCACCAAAAACTGCGCGTTAATACGACTTTATTTCAAAACGAAGACCAGGCGCGCATAGCAACTTTGCGACAGGTGGCTGGTCATTTGGGACTCACCCAAGCAATTCGAAAAGATGCAAGTATCTTGTTACAAACAATTCGTGATTATCCCGAAGCCAGTGAGCCAATCCTTAGATGGCAAGGATTAGCAAGATTGAAAGAAAGTAACCCTGATATCCTTCGTGATCAACCCATTAATTCTCAAAATCAAACGCTTGTTCAAGAATTTCAATGGGCGCTTGATACATACGTACTAACAGGTAGATATCCAGACCACCTTTCAGATGCAGTAACTCAAGCGGTCAAGAAAATCCCAAAGTCCCGAGGTCAAAGTTTAGTTGATTATATCGCCTGTGGTCGTCACTTTCGATTTGACGGGCAAAATTTTGCAACTCATTTGAAACCTCTTATTGATGAACTCGCTGCTACTGATAGACAAACAGGTCAATCTCAAAAGTTTGAATATCGACCATTTCAAACTCAAGATATCAACGACGATAAAGAACCTATTCAGGAGGCAGATATTGCTGTTAGAGTTACTCCTTTTTACGGGGGCTACTATAGAGAACAGGTATGTCGCTACGATCCAAGCACAAGGCAAATTGTTAAGGAATCAGGCATGAAACAATCGTGGGATATTGATGAGGCTCCTGAAGATGAATCGGTGTGGAAAACCAAAAGGACGTATGAAGGGGTTATACAACCAGGACAGGAAGTTCTTGTTAAACTTCCTTATGGAACTCTGCCATTAGTTTCTACGCTCCAGCCAGCTAACTCACTCCACTTTATGAGAGATGATCTTGGTATTGTTTATCTTGACCCCAGAACACAAAGACAAGCAGCATCAGGAAAATTTTCATTCGATTTTGTTCTGACTGAAACACAATCTAATCAACTCAATGTTTCCCCTAGTGATCGTGATCTTATCCCTGTGGGAGGAGCTGTTGATCCACAGACACAGGAGTTCCTTGATGAATTATCTTCTCAAAATTGGATGAATGATGTTCAAAAAGCACGAGAAATTGCTCTCTATGTCCGTAAAAAGTTTCGTTACCCGGAAGATGCTGCAGAAATAGGTCAAATTGATTCCCTGTATTTATCTGTATTCCCACAGGAACTCTGGACTAAAATGACCGAGACAGGGATTGCCCACTGTTACTGGGCAAATATTTTTCGGGATGAACTGTGTAAAAGGATAAGGATTGCTTCCCGTATTGCAACAGGGTCTTATGTAGGGAGTAAAGATCCTCGTTTTGATTTTGCAATTGTTGAGGCTAAAGGAATGGATAAACATGCCTGGGGAGAGGTTTGGGATCCCGATAAGGAAATATGGATACATAAAGGTATGGATGCCACACCTGCAAAAAAACAGGATAAGCAGGAAGAACAGGATAGTGATCAGGAACCTCTTGAAGGGGATTTTGGAGAATCTTTAGTTGGTCAATCTGAATTAAGCCAAGAGGAAATAGAAAAATTGTACCAAGAATTTTCTCAACAAGATCAACAAACAATTCAACCTCCCACTCCGGAAGAATTAGCTGCCAAGCAGTTTGAGCAGGAAAAAGGAATTGCATGGGAGCAGTGGCATCAGCTGGAAACCTGGATTAACGGGGTCAACAGAACTCCAGTTCCTGCGCAGTCCAGTATCAGTCACAGACAAAGTACCATATACGATGAATGGCGACAGTTATTTGATTTACTTTATAAACGCAGGGAAATTCCCCAGCAGGTATATAAAGGTCCTGTGAGACAGAGCGAAGGTGAAATTTTGGATGATTCTGTGACAGCATTTGTCGATATTCGTTCGTACGAGGATGACCCTTTGGGGTACCAGATGTCACACGTAAGACAAAAAGAACGAGTAGAAGTTTCTGTTTTTGAAGATGATTTTATTCTGGATATTTCCGGGTCAATGAGCGGCCTGCCTGCTGATGAACAGCGGAAGATGGTGCTAAGCAGTGAATATAACATTAAAAATCTTAATGAACGACTGGGACTTTCCCGATACAGAGGATGTATGACTACACCTTTGGCAGTTAAATCAAGAGTGGCAGTATTTGGTGATTGGACTTCTGTTGCCCAAGAATCCACAGATTTTATTACTGAAAGAGGTCTTGTTGAGCTTGACGGTGTGTTAAAATCACATAATCAGTCATCAAGAGGTCTTCGTGAATCATTAAAACAATATCGGGAAGCACTGGATCCTGCCACTTTACAAAAGATTAAAAAAGGAGGTTATGCGAAAGTTTTGACTGTTGTTTCAGACGGTGATGTAGACGATCAGGCCGGATGTATCAACGAAATTAAAGAGCTTCGGGCAGCCGGTGTTGTAGTGCAAGGTATAGGATTTGGAAGCGAGGCGCAGGATATTAAAATTGTCTGCCATGATCCGGCAGACCCGGATACAGCAGTTGTAATTGATGACGTGAGGGAAGCCACTCTGGTAAGACATAAATTATTAATGAAACAATTATCAAAACTATAGTGCCAGTAGTTAACAACTATAAAAATCTGGTATAATGATAGAGAGACTTATGGCGGAAGCAACAGATACACTATTGCCCACAAGAACATCGGCTCCTGATTGGTTGATTACTCCATTAGCACGCCAGCGCCTGTCTCCTCTAGTCTGGAAAAGGTTTATTTCCCCTAAAGCCCAGCCTGCTGCTCAAACTGAGTTATCTGAAGCAGAGATCCAAAATAAGTGTTTTGCAGTATTAGGGTACCTGGAAGAATATTACCTTCCCTCTTCTTCTGATATAGCTGAAATAAAAGATGTTGATTTAACCGCCGAGGGTGTACCGGGAAATGGGAGAGAAATTCCCCGTAAAAAAAGCGGACTGGAGGAGCTGGAAACCCAGCTTGACGAGGTTTTACATCTCAAACCAGATGTAGATAAGCTCCAGGGTGGGCAACGTCATAAGCAAATTGAACACAGACTCTCAGCACTGTTGGCAAGTTCCCAAGTAAGAGACAGATTTGAAAAAGAATTCAATGAAGAGTTGCCTCGCTATCACGCAGCTCGTCGATCCCTACGACAGGTCCGGGATATTGACAGAGTTACCAGAAAGCTTAAGAAGGCAATGTATAAAAGATATCTGGAAGATAAGCAACAACACGGGAAGCTGACTCAAAGTTCAGTCGATCAGACCTCTTTTTTCCAGGGTAAATTAGATGAACTGGAACAACAAAAAAAAGGTATTGAAGGCACAGCCTCCCCTGCTACTCTTGGTTATCTTGAAACGCAGAAGTTATTGGAGTATAAAAGACAGCTTCAGGAGAAAGGTTTTGTCATGACTCTCTCCAGAGAACATCTGATTGACCGTATTACCCGTGAGGCACTGGCAGGAAAAAAGATTTTTCTTGTTGGTTCAACCGGTACAGGTAAAACACAATTAGCTTTTTATGCTCTTAACAATCTTACAGGCGGCTATGAGCTTATTAACTGGCATGAAGGCACAACTCCCCGCGACCTTTTCGGGTACAGGGAGTTATGGACTGATGAACTAGGTGGTGTGCAGAGCGGTATGAAACCAGGACCTGTACCCAAAGCATTGGAAAGAGGTGTGGGTGTTATTCATGAGGAATACACCGGGGGTTCAACCAGAACACAACTAGCTGCAAAATTCATGATGGGTGCCCGTGCAGGGGACCGGATCCAGATACCCGGCTTTAACGGACAGGTTTTTGATGTAACCAATAATTTTATTGAAGTTTTTACAGGAAATCCCAAAGATGAAAGGACCAAGCAGCGTGAAGAAATGGATCCTGCAATCCTTCGTGAGTTAACAGGAGTTGAAGTAAGTTATATGCCTGCTTCTGAGATGAATGATATTATCCGGGCAAAGTTAATTTCAGAAAGCGGAGTATTAAAACTGAGCCAGAATGAGGTTAAATATGTTGAACAATTGACTAAAGCTGCAGAAATGATGCAAAGGATTCACAACCGCGACTTTGAAGGTTTTTCGACAAAAATGAGGACTCTTCTTGGCATTGATGCTCAAAGAAACACTGATACAACGTTGAATACCAATTTTCTTGACCCAGGGACGCTCTTTAAACTCTTTGGTGAATGGGAACTGGCTTCTGCCAGAGGACAAAACTTTGCTCATTATATGAGCGATAAACTTCGTGAGTTTGTCACGGATCCCAAAACGATGAGTGTTCCAGAAGAGAGACGAACTCTACAAAAAATCTTTCGTGCTTTTGGTCTAATCACCGACACAACGGCCGATATACAGGTTGAAATTCCTCATCAAGACAAGAGTTATATTCTTCCTTCGGAAATGGCAGGAGAGGTAGCGCTCGGTAATGAAGATCCAATGGGAGATACTGTCGATACAGGAGCAGGAAGGCAAGAGGCCGTGTCGGAAATACAAGTTGCCGAGCAAAGAGCTTGGCAGGATATATTGGGTACTCACGTAGATATTGCGCCGCTCCCTGCTGATGTTACTCCAGAAGTAAAGAGAAAATTAGAAGATCTTGGTATGATTTTACGTTTTATCCCAAAGCTCGATTTACTGCAAAGCAGCTTACGCAATAAAAGCGTTGAGGAGTATTTACAAGAATTAAATGTTCATTACCCCAACTGGAAGCCATATGAGTCATTATCAGATACAGACAAAGCTGACCACACGAAGGTAAGAAACTTGATGAAGTGGTATTGGAAAGAGGTAAAGGCAGACAAAATCAATTTCCCAACCTTGCCGGGACAATGGATGGCTGTTGAAACCCTTGAGAAACCAGCTTTTGGCAACCACTATGCCCAAACCCCTATTACTACCATGCTTGGTTTTTCTGACAGATTCAAAATCACCTGGAATACTGCTCAAGACGGTATACAGAGGATCACCTCTGATGTGCTCTCCACCGTTGGTTTGGTAGGTAGAGCAGATATGCGACTATTAAGAGCTTTAGAATGGAATTTATTGGGTAATCGTGAAGGATGGGGACAGACTAATACCTATGAGTGGGTAGAAGATGAATATCGTGAGTCCGGTGGTTTTTACCGTCTCATGGTTGGTGGCTCTGGCCTCGGTGGTGCTGGGGGCGCCGGTTGGCGTCCGCCTGGTTCCTCGTACGATTCCGTCGGTTTCCGTGTTGCGGTAGTTTTCGGTTCTTAATACTTTGAATCTTTGGTTCTTTTGGTCTCTTTTAAAATTTTAAAAGATGACTATAAATAGAAATAGCATTTACACTTGATTTTTTCCTTATTCTTC
>Ga0209542_10006220_pt1 | contig 23313 bp, 25 predicted proteins | sample RifCSPhighO2_01_FD_184028 | JGI IMG/M metagenome (GOLD analysis project Ga0209542, IMG submission 184028) | Soil microbial communities from Rifle, Colorado - Rifle CSP2_plank highO2_0.1 (SPAdes) (version 2) | ecosystem: Environmental > Terrestrial > Deep subsurface > Rock core/Sediment ... | reverse complement strand
AATACGCCGCTCGGGTACTCGAACACATTGCAGACAGCACGAGTCCTTTTCAAGTACCACGAGAGCATCGTGCAACCGTTCTTAAGGGCCTCAAACAAGCGAAGCAAAAAAGGTACGCATCCGCTGCCGCCATAAAAAAGGCGCTCCGCAGCAGGTGGGCATGAAATTGCGACTTACCCCGCAGGCGACCCAAGACCTCCACGACATCCGCGCATACCTAGTACCGCGCAGTTCAAGTGGAGCTGAACATGTTCGTCTTGCTATCGAGTCGACGATCGACCTCCTTGCGCTGTTCCCAGGGATCGCGCGTAATACGGACATTGAAGACGTTCGCGTTATTCTCGTGACAAGCTATCCTTATCTCGTCTACCATAGACTCACCAAAAGAGAGGTCGTCGTCATCCACATCAGGCATAGCAGTCGCCACGCTCCGACCCCGAACGAGCTCCGTAAGTGGTGAGGCCCGGCTTTGTTACGTTTCCCAGGGTGATGATACCTTTCAGAACTGTTTGGGCTATGATGTTGGGATGGTGGAAAAAATGCCACAGGGTGACAAGGGCCGCGATGGGGCGATCGAACCGATGCCCGGCACGACCGTGAGCATTTTCGGAGCACAGGGACATCTTGGACATAACCTTTCGGAACGCCTCAACGAGATCAAACCGCCGTCCGCGCGAATAGTCGGTACCGTGGACAAGGATCACAACGCCGAACTCGCTACGAGCGCGGACCTTGCCATCATTGCGGTGCAACCAAAATTCGTTCGCGGTCTGTTGAACAACATCGGCCCATCGCTCAAGCCCGATGCGCAAGTGCTTTCATTTGCGATAGGTACTTCTCTTGACGAACTGCAAAAAATGTCCGGCCGGCCGGCAGCACGAGCGATGTGTGACACATGGTTTCAGTTCGTCGCATTCACAGCCGGTAAAGAGTTTGATCGTTCGAAGCACGAGTTCATTTTCAATAACCTCGCACGTGTTAAATCATATGTTCTGGCGACCGAAAAAGAATTCGATGCATTTAGTGTGAACCTCATCCAGCTCTACGCTCCCGTTTTCTTGAAGGCCTGCGGCGAGATGGATTCCATCGACACTCATCTGCAATATCTTGCACCACGCTTCGGCCTTCCCGCCGAGCGGCTCGCGGCATGTCTACCTACGGGTGACCCGCAGGAGCAACTCCGTGCTTTCGCTACGCCCGGTGGCGTTACTGAAGCCGCGATCGTAGCGCTCCGGAGCAGACATTCGATCACTCCTGAAGAGCTCGCTCAGGTCGTCCTGAACAAAATAGAAGAGATCAGGAAAAGAAACCTTTCTTGAACGCCAGTTCGGCGTTCAGGATGCCGCCGCCAGCGGCGCCGCGGATGGTGTTGTGCGAGAGAGCGGCGAATTTGAAATCGAAAATGTTGTCTTCGCGCAAGCGTCCGACTGTCACAGCCATTCCCTTGTCCGCGTCGCGGTCTTTTTTAGGCTGCGGCCGGTTCGGCTCTTCACGATAAATGATCGGCTGCTTGGGCGCGAATGGTAAGTCGAGTTTCTGCGGTTCACCGCGGAACTTTTTCCAAATATCAAGTATCTTCTCGCGGCTCGGCTTTTTCTTCCCGAAGAGAATGTTTACGCAGGCAAGGTGGCCGTCGGAAACCGGCACACGGTTGCAATGCGCCGATATCGCGAGGCCCTTGTGCGGAACGAATTTCCCACCCTTCGCCTCGCCGAGTATCTTGAGCGGCTCTTTCTCGGTCTTTTCCTCCTCACCGCCAATAAATGGCACGACGTTGTCTACTATGTCCCAGCTGGCGACACCCGGGTATCCGGCCCCGGAAACGGCCTGTAGGGTGGTTATCACGAGTTTCTGCACCTCGTAGCCTGCGTCCATAAGAGCATGGATAGGCGTCAGATAGCTCTGGAGCGAGCAATTGGGCTTCACGACGATGAAGCCTTTTTTCCAGCCGTTCGCTTTTTGCTGTGTGGGAATGATATCGAGATGATGGGGATTTATCTCTCCGATGAGCATCGGCACGTTCTCGGTCCATCGGTGCGCGGAAGCGTTGGAGATGACAGGCATGCCCGCGGCCGCATAGCTCTCCTCGAACTTGCGTATCATATCCTTTTCGGGCATTTCGAAAGCGGAGAACACGAAACTGCATACTCCGGCGGCTTTTTGCACATCGGCGACATCCTGCACCGTGAGATTCGCCACAGTCTCCGGCAATTCGCCGCCGACCACCCAACCACTCTTTAGCGCGTCTTTGTATTTCTTGCCCGCCGATTGCGGCGAAGCTGCCACATATGCAACCTCAAACCACGGATGGTACTGCAACAGCTCGATGTACTTTTGCCCGACCATGCCTGTCGCGCCGAGGATTCCTACTGGAATTTTCTTCATGATCCAACTGTACTAACTGATGTATGCTTTGTGAAGCACTTTGAGTGCCTTCTCGGCGTCACGCTCGCGCACTACGAACGTGATGGAAATGCCCGAAGCCGCCTGCGAAATGAGTTCGACGGCGATATTGTTCTTTCCGAGCGCGGTGAACATCTTTCCGGCGACTCCCGCAACGTTCACACTGCCGCCCACGGCGCACACGATCGCCTTCCCTCTTTCGACAGTGACGCTGCCGAACTTCTTGAGTCGCTCCACTATCTCGTTCAAGTGCTTGTCGCTGTCGATAGTGAGCGTAACGCCGGCGACCGAGGTTGCAACGATATCAACGCTGGTGCGATACCTGTCGAATATCTCGAACACCCGAGCCATGAGACCGTTGACGTCGAAGAATTCGGGTGATTGCAGATGAATGAGCCAGACCCCCCGTTTGAACGTGAGTGCTTCGACCGTGTGGCTTTTGACCTTTCGTTCGGCAAAACTGGAAACTATGGTTGTGCCCTTATCTCTCGGCTTGAAGGTGTTGAGAACACGGACCGGTATCTTCTCTCGCATCGCGGGGAGTATCGTTTTTGGATGAAGCACTTTTGCGCCGAAGTAGGCGAGCTCGCCGGCTTCCTCGAAGGCGAGCTCCGGCACGACTTTTGCGTTCTTGACGAGGCGCGGGTCGGCGGTGTACACGCCGGAAACATCCGTCCATATCTCTATCGCCTGCGCGCCAAGCGCCGCGCCGACGATGGCGGCGCTATAATCGCTCCCGCCGCGGCCGAGTGTCGTCGTTTTCTTGTCGGGAGAAGCGCCGATGAATCCCGTCACGATCTGGAGTTTTTTGTGTTCCTTGAAATATTTCTTCGTCGCGGCGTTCGTTGCCTTGAAGTCCACGCTCGCCGCTCCGAAGTGGCCGTTGGTTACGATTATCTTCCGCGCGTTGAGATATTCCGCGGCAACTCCCTGATCGTTCATTGCCTCCGTGAGGAGGTGTGCGGAGAGCCGCTCGCCATAGCTCATTATGTAGTCGAGCGTCTGCGGAGAAAGGTCGCGCATGAGCCGAATGCCCTGCACTGCTTCCGATAGATACCGGAACATCTTCTCCACCTCGGCACGCGCCTTCGCCCGATGGCGCGCGCTTACTAGCTTCTCCACGGTATCGAGATGCCGCGTCTCCAGAGCGGCAAGAAGCTCCTTGTACGAAAAATCCTTTTTCGATGCGAGTACCGCTATCTTGATGAGCTGGTCGGTCACACCGTTCATCGCAGAAACGATAACGGCGGCAATACGCGCGTCTCGCTGTGGCCTACGGACAACGGAGATGACCCGCTGCATCGCTTCGGCGGAGCCCATTGAAGTACCGCCGAACTTCGCGACTTTGATCCCCCTTACAGCCATATCTGATAGAAGCTACCAAGTACAAAACATTTTGTCAAAGTGTCAATGCTTCCCCATCCGCCGGCTCGGCACGAAGCCATTTAAACTGTTCTCTTCTTGGAGGCGCGAGTTCTTATCACTTTTTTGAGATGCCGCCCTTTCTTTGCACCTTTCGACTTTAGTCCCTTCTTAGTACCCAGATTTTTTCGCACGCCCTCAAGCCGACTCGCGTGCCAGCGCGCAGAGCCGCGAGCAACTCTCTGCTCCTTTTTTTGCGTGTTCATATTTGTATCTACGAGGCAAAACCGATCAGACTCCTGAAGAAATCGAGAAAGAGCGTGAGGGCGGATATAAGGAAATTCACGAAGAGGGTCACGAACGACAAGAGGAACGAGAGCAGTGTCTGTAGAATGAGCGTTATCGTGTCCATACCAAAATGCTACCATCCCGTAAATTGTCAGTCTATACCCTCTGCGGCCTTGATGCTGTTGAGTATCTTCTTGACCTCGCCGAGCGTGTCTTCGTCGAGAATGGATATCGGCATCGCGACTATTTTCTTTTTCTTGAGCGCCGCGAGTTTTTCCGTGAGTTCCTCCTGTGACACAGAGTCGCTTTTGGTGAGGAACACATGCTCCTCTTTTTCACAAAGTGCGGGATTGTATTTCTTGAGCTCGCTGCGAACTGTTTCGTAATCATGTACGACATCGCCGGACTCGGCCGAGACGAGATGAAAAAGCGTTTTCGTGCGCTCGATATGTTTGAGGAATTTTACGCCAAGCCCCTTGCCCTCCGAGGCTCCTTCTATCAGTCCGGGAATATCGGCGATGATAAGTCCGTAATATGCGCCGAGGTTAGGCTCTAGTGTTGTAAAAGCATAACTACCCACTTTGGCTCCCGCGGCCGTAAGCTCGTTCAAGAGGCTCGATTTGCCCGCATTCGGCAATCCCACGAGCCCAACGTCGGCTATCAGTCTTAACTCAAGGCGATAGGTCATCGTGTCGCCCTCCGTACCCTCTTCAAATTCTTTTGGCGACGTGTTGGTGCTCGAGCGGAATTTGAAATTGCCGCGCCCGCCCTTGCCGCCACCCGCCACCAGTACGCGCTCTCCAGCGCGGGTGATCTCCTGTACATATCCGGTCTCCACGTTGACGATGCGTGTGCCCGCCGGCACTTTGAGTATCAGGTCTGGCCCGTCCGGGCCGTCGATGAACTGTCCTCGGCCATTGCCGCCGTTCTTTGCCTGTATTTCCTTTCGGCTCGCAAACGGCTTCAGTGCGTTGATGTCTGCGACGCCTTCCAAATAGATAGAAGCTCCCCGGCCGCCGTCGCCGCCCGTGGGACCCAGCATCAACTTCACTTTGTTGAACGCAACGGCACCGCGCCCGCCGCTCCCTGCGTGCAGCTTCATCGTGACTTCGTCTACCAACATGTCGCGCATGCTAACACAATCGGGTGCCCAGTACTGCGTCGCCCATGTAAAGGGAAGCCGCCGCGTCGAGGCGCAGCGGCTCCAAAGATCAATCTTCCGGAAAAAGCGACGGATGCGTCCTGCGAAAGTGTTCTTTCGACCTCACCTCTCGTAGGACAGCAAAGGCCGTTCGTTTCGCTTGGTGCGATACGGTCTTGCCTGGCTGGCGGAGCGGCCGCAGTTTTTCGAAGCCCCGCGGCAGTTCGGGGAAGACTCGGTCGTCTACCAGCATGCCGTGCACCTTCTTCCATACAGTCGCTTCTTGGAGTGGTTGCGAGCACCAGAAGCAGAATTTCCGCTTCCCGTGCACTACCAGACACTCCGCGACGACATTTCCAGCATCGTCTTCGTAGGCGCCGCGGTAGATGACAGGAACTCGCGGAAGCGGATCTCGGAATCCCTTGATCCGTTTCCAGTCTCGTTTCTTATTGGTCATGCCGACACCTGCCTTTCTCCTTTTCCATCGCTTCTGCGGCGAGCCTCTCAACTTCCGCGCGAGCTTGGAGAGAAGGGGTGGAAGGAGAATCTGTACTCCACCGGCTCCAGCTTGTGCACATTGCCGTGCCGTCTAGACACCGTCGGCAGAAAAGCGTCAGGAATTCGTTGGGCACGTCGGCCTCGCACTCGGTCGGTGTGCACCATGTGACGCGTGGAGAGAGTGAATGATGATCCATTACGCCCTCCTCTTCTTCCGCTTCGCGGCCTCCTCGAGCGCATGAAGTTCAAGGAGATCCAGAAACCGTTCAGGGTTCACGACCTTATCGACTTTCTTGCGGACCGTGGGTGCCAAGTTCGGATGCCGTTGCTGGCGCCCGACGATAGTGCCCTTGGTCGTGCCGAGAAAGTCGCCGATCGCCTGGTGGGTGTACCCGTCTTCCCAGAGGACCTTTACGTACAGATCCTGCTGATCACGGGTCAGGCGGTTCCATTTCAACTTATTGTTCATAGCTGAGTTTCTCCGGTGAGGGGAAACGCAGACGCAACAAGCAACGAAGACAACAATTAACTATGTACTGGGGGAATGTATACAACTTTCGGCGGATTTGTACAATTCCCAGTCACTCGGAGTTGCGTCAACATATAAAAAATCTGCCACTGGCACGCAGAACGCGCCAGTGGCTTTTTTGGTTCCTTGGATTTTCCCTACCAGACTTAGGGCCGCTTAGTCCGTTTCCCCGGTCGGGTCACGGTCGCGGCGTTGGTCTTGCTCTTCTTCCGCTCGTTGGCGGAGGGCATCTTCATGCCCGGCGACCTGCCGGGCAGTCCTAACGATCTCGTTGTCGTCTAACTGCATCGCGTAAGTTTCTCCAAAGTATTTGAGCCCACCCTCTCACCTCCAACACACGCCGAGAAACACCTCAAAATCGATTTGGGGTGTCGCTCAAACAGGGGTCTGGAGCGAGGATGGCGTGTATTCTAACCAATATTCAGCTGTTCGTCAATTTTTTATGTCACGCTCACGCTCGTGATAATCATCGGCTCCACCGGCCTGTCGCCCTCGCCTGTCTCGCATCCTCCTATCGCCTTCACTACGTCGAGCCCGGCAGTCACACGGCCGAAAACCGTGTGCTTGGTGTCGAGAAAGTTGTTGTCGGCGGTGTTGATGAAAAATTGCGAGCCGTTGGTATTGGGGCCGGCATTCGCCATCGCAATCGTCCCGATCTCATTTCGATTATTCGCATGTATCTCATCTTCAAACTTGTATCCGGGCCCGCCCGTGCCCCAGCGCTCCATCAGTGCGTCGTCTTTTGTCTGCGGGTCACCGCCTTGTATCATGAAATCCTTGATGACGCGGTGGAATTTCGTTCCGTCGTAAAAGCCGGCTCTCGCGAGCTTCACAAAATTCGCGACCGTCTTTGGTGCGTCCCTCTCCATCATCTCCAGCGCTATGTCTCCCTTGCTGGTATGCAACGTAGCCATCACCATTCGTAGCCCGTCTTCTCGAGCATTACGCGCTTCGCCTCGAGACGCTTCTTCGTCTTCTTGGAGCGCGACTTCTTCCTTCTGATGTCCTGACTCGGTCGTTTTGCCATGAGATCTATTGAACGCTCTTGAATTTAAGAACGCCTCCGCGGTCCATGTAGACGAGTTCGAGTTCCTCGGGCGTGAGCTTGCCAAGTTTGAAATTTAGCGCGTTGGCCTGCGTGCCCTGCATGGTCATCTGGATATAGACGGCGTTTGCTTCGAGCGGGAATGCGACTGTTATCGGGTTCTCTTTCGTGAAGACCCTCCACGTTCCGTTCGTGACATCCTTGCCTTCGTATGTGTCTACCGCTACACCGCCATCTTTGAATTCGCGTGCGAATTTCGCGTCGTCAACGCTCTGCCACTTACCGACGATGCTCTCGCTCACGATAAGACCGACGTCTTGCTTAACGCCGCCGCCCTCACCCGCGTCGCCCCAGTTCCAAGGCGGCGAGTCGGGATTCGGTTTCGGATCGCAGGTCGTCGTCTCACTGCCCACAGTCAACTGCACCCCTTCACCTGCGCCGATAAAGACAACCGTGTTACTCGCCGTACTGCCCTCGTAGCGTGCGCCCGCCGTCGAGGTTGATTGGTTTAAGGTGACGCTGCCGGTGAACATTCCCTGCGATCCGGCCGTAAGTGTTATGGAGCTCATGTCAGACGAAGGTGTCATCGTGAACTCCGCGCCGTTATCGCATGCATAAGGATACGTGCCCAGGTCTTCAGTACCCGGAGCGCTCCCCGCACCCTGCATGAGCCAATACCCGCCAATAAGAATTAATACTAAAACTGCAACCGTTAATAGGTTCTTCATATGCGCGACAGTATGAACTATACCTGTTGCTTGTCAAAATTCCGCACAACAGAATGACAGAAATTCAAGACGCCCTCTTATTTTTGTTCTCCTCCCATTACATCTTTCGTCTGTATAGGACTCATCATCCCAGGCTTCCACTCCGCCTTTATTTCACTGAAATTCTTCTCGTACTCCGCTATCTGGTGCGTGAGGTACTGCGAAAGACGCTTCATGTGTTGTGGCGAGAGCGCATAGGCGATGCCCGCCTCTCCCGTCATCATCGCCATGACGAAGAACTCCTGCGAATAGGCGACGGAAATGTTCTCACAAAATTGCTTGGGTACTTTGTTTATGTCCATATGCACACATCATCCCACACATCCCCGTTTTTTGGAACGTCCCCCAGTGCTACTCAACGTCATTCCTCTTAGCAGGAAAAAGTGTCTCTATCTGCCCGGCGTATTTTTCTCTCATCTCGGCGAGTTTTTTTGCGTTCCGTATACTATGGATCTTCGCCCCGCCCCCAATTTGAGACCAGTTCGGACGTGGAATACCAATGCTGCCGCACAGCGTGGTGAATGAGCCCAATGGAATTCCCGTAAGCTCATGTACGATTTGTGCACTGCACTTTTTATCCTGAACAAGCGCACGAAAGAGTTCGCGTTGCTGTTCGGTATATCTCGGTTTTTTTGGCTCGAAACCTTCCCGCTGCCCCTTCATGCACTAGACTGTATCAAGTCTAATTTCTTTTGTCGCGTTAAGCGTTTGATCTCGGCTTCACGCTTGAGAGCGGAACTTCTGTTAGCATGTTGCTCCGTGTAGAGAATTTTCTCTGCTCCCTTGGCCCTGGTGTAATTGCCGCCTTTGCCTTTTTTGTGCCTATTCAAACGCTGTTTCAGGTCATTGGTAATGCCTGTATAGATAGAGCCATCTTTACATCCCAACAGATATACAAAATACATACGGATTCCTCAACAGTTCGGCACCGGCCCCTCGGCAAAGCCTCGGGGTCACCAAAAATCTAAAACGAGCGGAGCTCGTTAAGATTTTTTGGTGGCTGGGGAGCAGGGATTCGGACCCCGATTCACTGCTTCAAAGGCAGCTGTCCTACCATTAGACGACTCCCCAAACACCCTGAGGATACCAAACATCTCACAATATTCCACCTGTGCATTACTTATTTGTTTATTCGTTTGAATTAGCAAATAATGATAACAATGAGCGGACGGCGCAATCGGATCATTGATTCGGAACGAGTATTGAAAGCGCTGGCCAACCGTCGGCGCCTAGCGATCGTGCAATTTCTTCACGCAAAGGGACCGGCCTCGGTGGGCGGTATCGCGGAACACATACGCCTTTCTTTTGCGGCCACTTCACGGCATTTGCGCGCACTTGCGGGTGCCGACCTCGTTGAGAGCGAGCAGGTGAATACCACCGTCAATTATTCCCTGCCAAAGGATCGACACCCTCTACTAAACACCACGCTCAAGGTCCTCTAAACCACGTGCCTGCCGATAGAGTGCGGTGTTCCTATTTGCTTATTCAATTGAATAAGCAAATATGTTCGAGCTTTTTCAATCAGAACTTCCCTTTCCACAAATTTCGATAGTGGCAAGTTCTAGGGGCAGGTGCGGCACGGCAGCGTAGGCCATTTGCGAGTACGCCTCGAGAAGCGAGCGAAGAGTATCGGAATTCACGCCCGGCTCTTTAGAAAGCGACTTCGCGAGAGTGAGGTCGTCTGCAGTCATCTCCCGCGAGAGTGTCTCCGCAAGGTCCGGCGCGTAGCGCATAAGGAGAACGACGCGCATGCGATGTATTAGAAGTTTTGCCAGTGTGCGCGCATCCATGTTCTCGGAGACGGCCGTGCGTATCGCCTTGAGCGCTCCGCCAGCGTCTTTTTTCCCAAGTGCCTCAAGCAATTTCCGCACCAACTCTCCCCGCGGCGCGCCTGTCACGGCCTCTACCTCGCCCACCTCGATTTTTTTGTTGTCAGAGATGGCAAGCACTTTCTGCAGGATGGAGAGCGAATCGCGGAAGGAGCCCTCGGCGAGAAGCGCGACGAGTTCGGCCGCCGAGCGCTCCAGTGAGTATCCTTCGCGTTTCGCAATGTCTGCAACATTTTCCGCCAACATCTCCCGTGTCGGCTGTTTGAATGTATATATCTCGCAACGCGATTGTATCGTCTCCGGCACCTTGTCGCGCTCCGTCGTCGCGAGGACGAAGATGGCGTGAGATGGCGGCTCTTCGAGTGTCTTCAGGAAAGCGTTCCATGCATCTTTCGTGAGCATGTGCGCCTCGTCGATAATGTAAAACCGATACGGAGATTCGAACGGCATCGCATACACGCCCTCGCGCAGTTCGCGGATGTCGTCTATGCCGCGGTTCGAGGCGGCGTCTATTTCATAGAGGTCTTTGGAAGAAACGCCGAGCTCCTTCGCGAGGATGCGCGCCACAGATGTCTTCCCCGTTCCCCGGCTCCCCGCAAAAAGGTACGCGTGAGAGATCTTTTTATTCTTTATCGACTTTTCCAATACACCCGTCACATGCTGCTGTCCTCTGACCTCGGCAAAGCTGGCGGGCCGATACGTGCGATACAGAACTCCCTGCCCTGCCTCCTTTTTCATGAGCACAGTATACACAATAAAGAAAACTGCCGGCGGGACGCATGGTTGCGTGCCGCCGGCCGAGTGGCCCTCACGTAGAATCGAGAGAGTTTGGGGCGCCCGGTTTCCCGACCATTTTTTTCTTCTCGGCCGAGCGGAGATATGCCAGGCGAGCGATGATGCGCTTATGCTTTCGCGGCTTTATGCGCTGGATATGCATCCTTCTGTATATGTCGCTGAAGTGATTGCTCACCGACGTCAGGTTGATGTCCATTCTTGCGCCTATTTGCGCACCTGTCTCACTTCCTGTACGCAGGCATCTCAAGGTCGCCAGCAGTGCTGGTGGCAGTCTGTCGACAAACTCTGCCAACTCATCGAGATCGAGTTGGTAGTAACCGATGATGTCTTCCGGGATTGCGGGCTCGTTATCTCCCGACCGCGCCGGATTGCCCTTCGGTTTTTCGCGAGTCAGCATTTGAACTTCTTTGATATTTTGCCGTCGTATTACGTCGAACTCGCCATAACAGCTCACCGCAGTACTCGTCATCTTCTTTTCGCTGCCGAGACGATTGAGGTCAAGCTTGACGCAGATGTCTGCAAAGATCTCGCGTGCGCTCTTTTTCGGCTCATCACGAAACGTTTTGACTAGAAACAGAGTCTCTATTTTCGGGATGTCATTCCCTTGAGACAGTTGCCTCAAGACAAACTCCTCGTCACCACCTAAACCGAGAAATGTGTTGTATTGCAGTGCGCTCAACGCTTGTTCCTTAGCCATGGGTATATCCTCATTCGTTCGAGTTAAGCTTCAAGCTTTTGCGCCCCTTCTTCAGTTGTGAAAGAGCAGCTGGGCGTAACAATAGGCTTATTTGGTGTTTCCAACAACCTCGGTAAGAATCTCCTGCGCTAGAGCACTACTTTCCGTTTCCATAAGTCTCACGCGCAATTCTTTTGCCCCGTTCCATCCCGAAACGTACGACTTGAAATGTTTTTTCATCGTCGCGTAGCTCGTGGTGCCTGAAAGGAGTTCATCGAAGAGCGCAAGATGTTCTTGCAGCGCCCCGATGCGCTCTTTCGGACTATGTGCTAATTCGCGCGAATTAGAAAATATCCATGGATTGCCGAAGATGGCGCGGCCGAGCATGACGCCGTCGCATTTCGTTTCTTCAGCTTTCTTTCGAGCGTTCACGATGTCCTCCACGTCGCCGTTGCCAATAATGAGCGTCGAGGACCTCATCGTGTTCCGAATCTCAACGGCGCGCGCGACGCTGTCCCACCGCGCGGGCACGTCTGACATTTCTTTGCGCGTTCGCGCATGAATGGTGACGGCGGCAGGCTCCTCGGCCAGCAATTCCGGAAGCCACGACTCCAGCTCGTCTTTGTTGTACCCGATACGAGTTTTCACCGAAACCGGCAGGCCGCTTTTCTTTGCCGCGCGGATAAGCTCGCGCGCGAGGCTTGGCTTTTTGATGAGTGCCGCACCGCAGCCGCCCTTTTCGATAGCCTTATCAGGGCAGCCCATATTGATGTCTATGCCGTCGAAGCCGAGCTGCGCGCACAAGTGCGAGGCTTCTTCCATGTGCTCCGGTACCGAGGTAAAGAGTTGCGCAACTATAGGACGCTCTTCCTCCGAGAAGATAAGTTTCTTAAGTAATTTTTGCTTTCCCGCTTCGGGAGCGAGCACCAGACCGTCGGCCGAGGTAAATTCCGTGAACATGATATCCGGCCTGCCGTACCTAGCGATGAGCCGCCGAAAAGCGGCATCGGTCACGTCGTCGAGCGGCGCGAGCGCAAAAAACGGCTTTGGGAGCCCGGTCCAAAAAGATTGCATAAAGAATTACTCTGCGATACTTTTTTTCTTCTTTTTTGCAAGCTCCTTTTTCTGTAGGGCTTCAGCAACCACATGCCCTAAGCTTGCTTGCATCTTCTCATCTTTGATAAGTCCCTCTATTCCCAGCCAATTTTCCCATGTCTCTGTAGCAGCATACTTACCACGCTTGCCCGGTTTCTTGATTATGTGTCCCTGTTCTATTAACCCATTCACGATCGCGTCTGCTGTCATGTTCGTATATTTAGTGTCGAGGGATGCCGGTATTGCATGCTCAAGCAGCCATGACAGCTCAAAACTCCCCATAAGACGCGTGGCGATTACAGCGTCTTTTTTTAGCGCATACACGGCATCACTTGCAAGTCCTGTCGGCGGTTTTTGCGCATCATCGACGAACTGAAGCTCGAACGAACGAGCTCGCCAATTACGCTTTGGGACTTTCAAGTCGCCGCCCGGTGGGACTTTCATTGCTCCGGTAATTTGCAGTACTGCAAAGTTGGGATCGGACTTGGGATTTGATTTAGGATCCACCTCCAATCCACGACTACCTTTGATCTCTTTTACACTCGCGAAAAGCTTGTTAAATTCGGCCTGACCCATTACGCCTTTATTTGTGATCATTCGCGCGCCCCCTTCAAACTGCCTCTTAAAGAATTTCAAAACACGCTCCACAGTGCCCTTATGCCGTCCGTCAAGCTGGAATCGAAAGGCAATTGCGTCTTTGAATGCCTCCTTGGCATTGGCTTCCGGTTTTGACATGAATTTCCGCATTAGGCTTTGCCATGTTTTGTCCCGGATCTCAAACGTCACATTACATGGTGAGTCTCCTTCAACTGCACTCAATGTGCCGCTGATCTCGTCGTCTGTGGAGATGGGTTTTCCTATGATGAGCGGAGTGTGATTATTCTCGGGACGCTGCTCCGTTATTATGCTTTGGAGATAGTTGGCCTCTCCCGCCAAGTCGTGCGCATATCTTGTTTCAAGCTCGATGGCTGCGAGTGCGCCCTTAATGAGGGCGCAATACGCAAGGTGCCTGTCGAGACCCGTGTGACCCGCCTTGAACACAGTGGTTTTTTTGAGAAGAGCCACGAGTTCTGCGGGCGAGTTGACGCGCGTGTTCGCAACCTCAGCAGGCATCGGGAGTTTTAACTCGTCTCGTATAAATTCGCCAGAAAGCTGCAAAGCACGGTTTATTTTTGCATAATTTGCTTCAACATTGGCGCGGCTTTTGCCTTCAAGATTTTTTGTATCCAGATCTTGAACCGGTACCCGAAGCTGCGTTGCCGCCGCTTTCAGAAGCTGTTCGTCGGACAATCCGGCAGCTAGCGTTCGCAAGTCCATCGCAGTTGCCATATATTTTCCTTCCTTTATTGGGGCGTCGGAATAGACAAGACGCATCAAAAGATCGAAGGCAACAGTTTCAATATCAAAGAGTTTCTCCTTATCGACGTTGGATGAAAGGGTAAACCCTTCCCTCCCTCCACCCGCGCCTCTGGACGCCATCATAGAGGAATCATTACATGAGAATTCTCCATCGCGCTACCGCTGTTGGGAATAGTAGGGCCTATTCCCCACCTTGCAGTTCCTCCCCCTTCAATTTGAAGTACACACGGTTGCCGAAGCGGAGGTCAACATATTCGAGTGCATCCTCCTTGCCCCGCAGAGGTTCGGAAGCGAGTATCAATTCGAGGTTCTTCACGAGCGCTCCCACGTCGGCCCCGTACGAGGCACGGATCTCAAAGCCTTGTTGGAGACGCACAGTGAAATCCTTACTATCTTTTGCCATTATCTCGCGTGCGGGATAACCTGCCTGCCCCAAACGCTCCAATAGCGCCAGCGCTCCGGCAAAGTTCCCCGGTAGATATTGTTGTCCTATTGCCGAGGTGGTCGAAGAAATGCCGCCGCGGAAAACGTAGCCCGAAGCGGTCGGAGCGCTAGAACTTGCAGAAGCAAAGACGAAACCTCCGTTCCCGAGAAAATAACATTCATCATAAGAACACCACTTTGCAAACGTTTCGCGCTCCTCCACTAGAACGGTGATGGCGGTCGCAAGGAGCGACTCGCGCGAGACCTTGACGTTCTTTACTCTGGGAAAATATTCGACGATGGCGCGTTCTATGGATTCGCGTGGATAGAAGAAGATGTTGGAGCGAGACAAAAAGGAATATCGTCCGTCGTGAAGCTTGGTCTCCACGTACGAGCGGATGAGCTCCTGTGGCACTTCGCTCGCCCCGGCTACACGTACATCTTGTATGGAATAGGCCGGCAGGTATGAAGCCCAGCTCGCCCCATACGCGGCGGCAAATAGGACGATGACGATGGCAAGCGCACCGATAACGCGAAAGCGCCTGCGGCGGGTGCGAAGCCGCTCCGGAGACGATGAAGAGCGTCGTGGAGGTTCCCTGAACGAAAACGGGCGCGTGTGCGCACCCGGCTTTCTTTTACGAAGGTCAACTATTTTTCGTGATTGCATCTTTGCCCATGTAGCCCCGGAGCGCCTGGGGAATAGTTATCGAACCATCTGCCTGCTGGTTGTTCTCGACGATCTGGCAGAGAATACGCGGTGTCGCGAGCGCGGTATTGTTGAGCGAGTGCACGTAGCGCACCACGCCGCCGTCATCACGATAGCGAATATTCAATCGTCGCGTCTGAAAATCGTGGAAGTACGATGAAGAGTGCGTCTCGCGATATTTTTTCTCGCTCGGCATCCATGCTTCGATGTCGTATTTTTTCACCTGCCCCAGCCCCAGGTCCGCACCGCAGTTGATGACGACATGATATGGGAGCGCGAGCGCTTGCAAAAGTTCCTCCGCGTTCTTGGTGAGTTCCTCGTGCCATTTAACAGATTCCTCGTGGTTCGCCTCGCAGAGGACGACCTGCTCGTATTTCAGGAATTCGTGGATGCGGAAAATCCCTTTTGTGTCCTTGCCATGACTCCCCGCCTCTCTTCGGAAACACGGGGAGAAGGAAACGAATTTCAGCGGCAGGTCTTTTTTTTCCAGCATCTCGTCCATGTAGTATCCCATCGTTGCGACCTCGGCCGTGCCCGCGAGGTAGTCGCCATCCTGTGTTTTGTAGAGATCTTCTTCGCTCTGTGGAAGATATCCGGTGCCGACAAAAGCTTCGCGCCGTACCACCGAAGGCACGACCATCGGCGTGAACCCGAGTTGTACGAAGCGCTCTTCGACGAAGTGATGGAGCGCCCACACCAGCCGCGCGCCATCGTTCTTAAGAAAATAGCCGCGGAAGCCTGCGACTTTCGCGCCCCTTTCGTAATCCGCCATGTCGTGCAGAAGCAGAAGTTCGGTGTGACTTTTCGGCTCGAAATCGAATGTGGGTATTTCGCCCCAAGCGCGAACCTCCTTGTTGTCCGCATCCGATTCGCCGTCCGGCACCGAGACATCGGGAACATTCGGGACCTGGACCATAAGCGCCCGCCACTCCTTGAGTATTTCCTGCATTGATTCTTCCTCAAGGCGGAGCGTTTCTTTGACTTCCTGCATTTTTGAAATGATAGCCTGCCGCTCTGTATCCGCTTTCGCGGACGCGATAGCGTTCGAAGCAACGTTCTGTTCCGCGCGTCGCTCATCTATCTTCGCCTGTAGTTCGCGGCGTTTGTCGTCGAGCGAAAGCAGTTTGCCGAGATCGACATCGACACGTTTCTTCTTCGCACCGGCGGCGACAATGTCCTTGTTTTCTCGGATAAATTTGATGTCCAGCATAGCTCGCAGCTCGCAGCTAGTAGCCTGTAGCCAAAAAAGAAAATCCTATTTGAATTTTCCCACGGGCTACCGGCTTCAGGCTGCCAGCTTGAGTTATGATGATACCATTATATGGACAACGAACTCAAACTGCTTTCCCCCTCCGACTTCCCACCTCTCTTGCGGCAGATACCCGACGCGCCGAAGAAACTGTACGTGCGTGGCGAATTGCCAAGTACCGAGCGAGCGTGGCTGTGCGTCGTAGGCAGTCGCGCGATAACGAACTACGGACGACAAGTGTGCAGGCATCTAATAGAAGGCTTGCGCGGATATCCTATCGTCATCGTTAGCGGACTCGCGTATGGAGTCGACGCCGAGGCGCACAAGGCCGCGCTTGAAGCAGGGCTTCCCGCCGTTGCCGTGCCCGGTTCCGGATTGGATTGGGACGTTCTGTATCCGCGCGCCAATGTGAATCTTGCCAAAGAGATACTGAAAGCGGGCCTGCCCGGGGAGGGCGGCGCTCTTCTTTCTGAATTCGAGCCCGACACGAAAGCGGCGGACTGGACCTTTCCGAAACGGAATCGCATTATGGCCGGCCTTTGCAACGCGACTTTAATAATCGAGGCGCGAGAACTCTCCGGTACCCTTATTACCGCCCGGCTCACCGTGGAGTACAATCGCGAGCTTCTCGTGGTCCCGGGCTCCATCTTCAGCGACGAATCAAAAGGAACGCACCAATTCCTTCGGCTCGGCGCAACGGCCATCACCTCGGCCGACGACATCCTTGTCGCGCTCGGCATAGCGAAGCGCGAAGGCGAGAATCTCACTTCCCTGCGCGCCGACCTCTCGACGGAGGAGCTTCGAGTCATCGAGATCATCCGTGCACCTATTCCACGCGAGGAGCTGGTGCAAGCGCTCGAGCTTCCGATAACGGAGGCAAACGTCCTCCTTTCGACAATGGAGATAAAAGGACTTATAACTGAAGAGCTGGGCCTGGTGCGTATACGATGAAAGTCTATTCTTGGAACATATTCTTTCGGAACACCGATTTCGATCGGGCGTTCGATTTTATTGAACGCCTCGACTTCGACGTGCTGTGTCTTCAGGAAGTGCCGGAATCGTTCCTCGAGAGGCTTGCAAAGCTTGATGTACACGTTGCCTCCGCACCCGACGTCGACCGACTCTTCCCCCACGGGACCGAGCATAACTTCCTCGTCATCTTGAGCCGCCACAGAATAGTGGCCAAAAGCGCTTTCGCGTTCACTACGCTCACAATGCCTCTGCGCACACGACTGTTCGTTCGCGCCATGCGGCGCGCACACTGGTCGCGCGTCGAAAATAGGCACGGTTTTTTTGCAGATATTGCCGTAGAGGGATATACGAATCCCGTTCGGGTATTTTGCCTTCACTTGATACTTGCGCATCCCGCGGCGCGCCGAGAGGAGTTCGACATCGCTATGCGGGAGATAGACCCCTCTTTGCCCACCATCGTCTGTGGCGACTTTAATATTCTTGATACCCCGCTCGTTGCTCCGTTCAACTGGCTCCTCGGCGGGCGAGTGAGCGACGCTCTTCGGTGGCGCCGCGAGCGGCGTGAAATAGAATATCGTTTTGCCGCGAGCGGCTTTAAGAATCCGCTTCGAGGCAGGCATACGCACATTTTTGGCGCTCAGCTGGATCATATTCTCGTCTCGCAGGAATTTTCTGTCGTCGGCGCCTACGTCGAGCGGAGGTGGATAGGTTCCGACCACTATCCTGTTTCTGTGGAATTGGAGGAGGCAGTCGCAAACGTCGTTTGACTGTGCCCCGACACTCACTTTGGCATAGTTTTGCGAGAGTAGGCGACTTATGGTAATGATGTAGCCTCGCACAGCAAACCTGACCATACAGAATCAAGTCGTGGCAAAACATTCGCGATGCCAAAGTGAGTGTATGGGCATGGTACGCTTCTCGTGTATCACTACGCCTCAAATGAAACTTGTAATCGTTGAATCGCCCCGAAGTACAACGCTCCGCGTTGACTACGGGGCAGGCCCGCAAAGGTGTCGCGTCATAAATATATGAAATTAGTCATTGTAGAGTCTCCTGCCAAAGCCAAAACGATAGAGAAATACCTCGGCAAGGGATTCATCGTCCGCGCGAGCGTGGGACACATCCGCGACCTGCCGAAGAGCAACAAGGATGCCGTCGATATAGAAGCGGGGTTCGTGCCGCGATACCAACTCGTTCACGAGAAGCAGAAGGTTATCGACGGCCTACATGAGGAAGCCGAGAAGGCCGATGAGGTCATTCTGGCGACCGACCCCGATCGCGAGGGCGAGGCTATCGCGTGGCACCTCGCCGAGACGATAGGGCTCAAAAACCCAAAACGCATCGTGTTCCACGAGATCACCGAGCACGCCGTCCAAGAAGCACTCGCTAATCCGCGCGCAATAGACGACGAGCTTGTGAAAGCACAAGAAGCGCGACGCGTCCTCGATCGCCTGTTCGGCTACGACCTCTCCGGATTGATCTGGAAAAAGGTTCGCTACGGACTTTCCGCCGGCCGCGTGCAATCTCCCGCGCTTCGCATACTGATGGAAAAAGAACGCGAAATACGAGTGTTCGTGCCGGAAAAGTTCTGGGTCTTGAGCACCGACCTAAAGACCAAGAACGGCGAACGATTCACGGCTGTTTGCGCCGAAGAACCACGTGATGAAAAGGAGGCCCTGCGCGTCTTTAAGGCGGCCGAATCCGGAACTTGGAGCGTAGTTGGTGTGGACGAATCCGAACAGGCTCGTACACCTCGCGCGCCCTTCACGACCTCGACGCTCCAGCAAACGGCATCGACCCGGCTCGGGTTTTCTCCCTCTCGCACCATGCGCGCCGCGCAAAAATTGTATGAGTCCGGGCATATTACCTACATGCGCACCGACTCGACCAATCTTGCAAAAGAGGCTGTCGCACAACTCGCGGCAACGGTCAAAAGCGAGTTCGGAGAAAAGTATCATCAAGAGCGGGTTTTCAAGACCAAGAGCAAGTCCGCGCAAGAAGCGCACGAGGCCGTGAGACCGACCGACGCGAAGAAGCGCTCGGCTGGGTCTACCGAAGACCAGAAGGAACTGTACGGCCTGATACGCGCTCGCGCGCTCGCGAGCCAGATGACGGATGCCCGCGTTCTGCGTACGAAAATTCTCGCGAACGTTGAAGGCCACTCGATACCCGATTTCGCGGCACACGGTTCGCGCGTCGTTTTCGACGGCTGGCTCAAAGCCGACCCTTCTGCCCGCGGCGAGGAGGTAGAGCTCCCGAAAGTTGCCGCTCATGATCCTCTCACGCTTATCAAGGCGAACACGGAGGAAAAAGAAACCCAGCCGCCTCCGCGCTACAGCGAAGCGGGGCTTATCAAAGAGCTCGAGAAGCGCGGTATCGGGAGGCCTTCCACGTACGCATCCATCATCTCGACGCTGGAGAACCGCGGCTACGCAGAGAAACAGGGGCGTACGCTTATCCCTACACACACCGGGGATGTCGTTTCTTCATTCCTTGAGGAGCACTTTAAGGATTACATAAGCGACACCTTTACTGCAGAGATGGAGAACGAGCTCGATGAGATAGCTGAGGGAAAACGTAAGTACGAAAAGACACTTAAGGATTTCTATACCCCTTTTACGAAAGCCGTGAAGAGCAAGGCGAAAATAGAAAAACTCACCAACATGGGCGATGCTCCTGTCGAATTTCCCTGTCCTCTGTGTAAGGGTCCCATGGTCTATAAGCTCTCCAAGAACGGGCGCTTCATGAGCTGCAAGCGCTTCCCGGAATGTCTTGGCGCACGAAAGGAGGACGGCAGTGAGATCGCACCGCCGAAAGATCTCGGCGAGCCGTGCCCCGAATGCGGTTCGACAAGCTCACCGCAGGTAAAGAAGAGTGAGCCGGGACGGCTCATCGAGCGTGAAGGCCGCTTCGGGCGGTTCATCGCCTGCTCAAATTATCCGAAGTGCAAATTCGTGAAGCAGGATCCGGCGGAAGCGGCGAAAGCAAAAACCGGAGTTGCTTGTCCGGTGTGCAAGACGGGAGAAATGGTGGAGCGTCGCGGTCGCTTTGGACCGTTTTTCTCGTGCTCCAACTATCCGACCTGCAAGAACGCGATAAAGGCACGGCCGACCGGACGTCTATGCCCCGAGTGCAATTCATTAATGATGGAAGGCACGAAAACGATTCCAGAACGTTGTTCGAACAAAAGCTGCCCGAACCACAATCCTCACAAAAAGAAATAGGCGGAAGAGCGCCCGTATATTGCTAAGGCCGCGCCGCGAGCGTATCATCGGCGCATGGAGACTAGAGCGCTTTCCGAGATACTCGCGTCTATGTCGAGCAAGAACGACTCAGACGTCGCGCTTGTTACAAAGGCGTACGAATTCTCGAAAGAGGCCCACAAGGATCAGCGACGTTTTTCTGGGGACACCTATTTCGTGCATCCTGCAGAGGTCGCATACCTTCTCGCGGAAGCTGGCATGTGCCCACAAGCGATAAGCGCAGGACTCCTGCACGACACGATTGAAGACGCTGGAACGAAGCCATCAGTCATCGAACAGGAGTTCGGCGCCGAGGTGCTCTCGCTCGTGCAAGGCGTGACGAAGCTTGGCACGCTCCGCTACCAAGGTCTTGAGAGGCACACGGAAAGCTTGCGCAAGCTCTTTGCCGCAACGGCAAAAGATATTCGTGTGCTCATCATCAAACTCATGGACCGTCTACACAATGCGCGCACGCTCGAGCATGTGCCGCGCCCGGAAAAGCGGACGCGCATAGCGCAGGAAACTCTGGAGATATACGCGCCCATAGCCGACCGCCTCGGTATGAGCGTCGCGAAACAAGAACTGGAAGATGCCGCGTTCCCGTTCGCACATCCTAAGGAGTACGAGAAGACGCGCGAACTCATGAAAGAACGCAAGAGCGAGAATGAGAAACGGCTTGAGAAGGTCGAAAAAGACCTGAAGCGCGCGCTTGCGGAAGCTGGATTGCGCGAGTTCCGTACTGAAGCTCGCATTAAGGGCGTATACAGCCTTTTCAAAAAGCTGGAGAGAAGGCAGTGGGACATTTCAAAGATATACGACATCCGCGCTTTGCGCATAATCTTTCCGACCGTCGCCGATTGCTACACCGCACTCGGCATCATTCACGCGCAGTGGCGTCCGGTCCCCGGAAAGATCAAGGACTATATCGCTTTCCCGAAACCCAACGGGTATCAATCGATACACACGACCGTGCACACGGGAGACGGAAGCGCGCTTGAGATGCAGCTGCGCACCGAAAATATGCACCGTGAGGCGCAGTTCGGTATCGCCTCCCACCTCATCTACAAAGAGGCGCAAGACAGGGCGAAGGAAAGCGCCCGCGGCGGACTGGATTGGATGAGGCAGTTCTTGCCGGGATGGCGAAGAAGCTCCGGGAAAAGTGATGGGCCTGCAAGGGCGGACGGCGCGGGAAAAGTCCCGGAATGGGTTCAGGAGCTCGCCCGCGCCGACACGAAAGGCAGTGCTTCCGAGGAATATCTCGATACCCTGAAGACCGACTTCTTCAGCCACCGCGTGTTCGTCTTCACGCCGAAGGGCGACGTTATTGATCTGCCGATCGCCGCAACGCCGATCGACTTTGCGTACGCCGTACACTCCGACTTGGGGAACAAAATGTCGGGCGCGCGGGTGAATGGAAAGATGGTCGCGCTCGATACCCCGCTGCGCAACGGCGACATCGTCGAGGTGATCACGCGTCAGGGAGCGCGCCCGACACGCAAGTGGCACGACATCGCAAAAACGAGCATGGCGAAAAAGCACATCCGTGCCGCGCTAGCGGAACAAAAGAAAGGTCTTTAGACGCTGAAGTCTTTTATCGAGTAGAGTTCGTTGGTATCTGCACTTTTTTGAGTCTCCGCTGGCACTGCGGGAGCGGTATCCTGCTGAACCTCGGTTTTTGCCAGCTCCTCTTGAGGGACCGGCGCGTTCTTAGAGGCAAGGACCGAGCGTATGTGCGCAAGGTCGTCGACGGAAAAGAAATCTATCATGACCTTGCCGCCCTGGTCTTTCTTCTCTATCCGCACGCGCGTGCCGAGCTGCTCCGTAAGTTCGCGCTCAAGAAGTAGAAGTTCGGGGGTGAGGTCGGTCTTCCGCGTCCTTTCGGGCGTGATGCGACGAGCAAGTTGCTCCGCGTCTCTGACATTGAGCTTACGCGTGACAATTTCGGTGAAGAGGGTCTTTTGCTCCAATGGCCGATCGATAAGCATGAGGAGCGGCCGCGTGTGGCCTTCGCTTATCTCGCCGCGCGAAAGCGCGTCCTGCATCTCTTGCGGAAGGGTGAGAATGCGAAGTGAATTCGAAACATATTCTCGGCTTTTTCCCACGCGCTTCCCTATCTCGACGTGTTTGAGACCGAAATCTTCCACGAGCCGCTGGAATGCTTTTGCGCGGTCGACGGCGTTCAGATCTTCTCGCTGTAAATTTTCGATAATGGCGAGCTCCAGTTTCATCCGGTCGTCGTCCTCGCCGCTCCGGATGACAACCGGCACCTGGGCGATGCCCGCGAGCTTCGCGGCGCGAAGCCGCCGCTCGCCGGCAATAAGCTCATACTCAACCGCTATCCCCTCCCCGGGGCGCTCGATCTCCTTGCGCGTGACTGTGAGGGGCTGCAAGACGCCGTAGCTGCGGATGGATTCCGCGAGCGAAGCGAGTGCGGCCTCCTCGAAGGTCTTGCGCGGCTGAAATGGATTCGGCTTTATCCTATCGACTTCAACCCAAAAAATCGCGTCATTGTAGTACGCCATTCGGAAATTATATCACGTGTGCCGGGAGAGAGACTTGAACTCTCACGAGCTTGCGCTCGAACGATCTTGAGTCGTTTGCGTCTGCCAATTCCGCCATCCCGGCGCAAGGCCTATAATACGCCAGCAATGGCTAAGAAACAAAAAATACTTATCATCGTCGGGCCGACGTCCTCGGGAAAGAGCGCGCTTGCGGTAGAGCTCGCGCGAAAGCTCGGCGGCGAGGTGATATCCGCCGATTCGCGACAGGTGTATCGCGGACTCGACATCGGCGCCGGAAAAATATCAAAGCGCGAGATGAAGGGGGTTCGCCACTACTTACTCGATGAGGTGTCACCTCATCGCATTTTTACTGCGCACGATTTTGTCGAAAAGGGACGCGCGGCGATATCAGATATCGCCGCGCGTGGAAAAC
>Ga0209542_10006219_pt1 | contig 23317 bp, 25 predicted proteins | sample RifCSPhighO2_01_FD_184028 | JGI IMG/M metagenome (GOLD analysis project Ga0209542, IMG submission 184028) | Soil microbial communities from Rifle, Colorado - Rifle CSP2_plank highO2_0.1 (SPAdes) (version 2) | ecosystem: Environmental > Terrestrial > Deep subsurface > Rock core/Sediment ... | reverse complement strand
CATCAAAGAGAAGCACTGAATATGGGCGGTGCCGCACGAGTTCTGTCAACTGTCCTCCTTCGTCATATCCGACATACCCTGGCGGCGAGCCGATAAATTTCGAAACAGTATGCTTCTCCATATATTCAGACATATCTACACGAATGAGCGCTTTCTCGTCATTGAACATGAATTCTGCAAGCGCGCGCGCAAGCTCGGTTTTACCAACACCGGTCGGCCCAAGGAACATAAACGACCCGATTGGGCGATCTTCTTCTCCAATACCGGCGCGGGACCTGCGAATCGCGTTTGACACATCGACTATCGCCTCTTCTTGGCCCACAACGCGTTTTCGAAGCACTGACTCCATCGTGAGAAGTTTTCGCGCCTCTTCCTCAAGCATCCGTTCTACCGGAATGCCTGTCCATCGCTGTACCACCTGCGCAATCTCCTCCTCGCCTACTTCTTCCTTGATCATTTTACGGGAACTCTGGAGGCGCTTGATGCGGCGCTCCTCCTCTTCAAGAGATTTCGTGAGTGTAGGGACTCTGCCGTAGCGAATCTCCGCAACTTTTGCGTAATCCGCCCGACGCTCGGCGGTATCGGCTTCCTGTTTGAGGCGGTCGAGATCATGACTCATCGAACGAATCCTCTCGACGGTTTCTTTCTCGCTCTTCCACTTTTCTTCAAGTACACCTAGTTTTTCTTTAAGCCCTGTGAGTTTTTTCTCAAGAGGCGCCATCTGTCGGTTGGTCTTATTCTCTTTTTTCATTGCTTCGCGTTCAATTTCAAGACGCATGACTTCGCGCTTCAAGTGGTCGAGTTCTTCTGGGATGCTCTCGATATCAAGGCGCAGACTGGAAGCCGCCTCATCCATAAGATCAACTGCTTTGTCCGGCAAAAATCGCTCCGTGATATACCTGCGCGACAGATCAACCGCCGCGCGAATCGCGCCGTCGGTGATTTTGACACCATGATGAAGTTCGTATTTTTCGCGCAGACCATGAAGAATCGCGATTGCACCGTCCGGAGAAGGCTCTTCCACATAGACCGGCTGGAAGCGGCGCGCGAGCGCAGGGTCTTTTTCGATATATTTTTGGTATTCATTGAGCGTGGTAGCGCCAATCACATGGAGCTCGCCGCGCGCGAGCGCCGGTTTGAGCATATTCGAAGCGTCCATGGCGCCTTCAGCGGCTCCCGCCCCCACGAGCGTATGAAGCTCATCGATAAAGAGAAGGACTTTGCCTTCGGAGCGCTGGATTTCTTTGATAACCGCCTTAAGCCGCTCTTCAAATTCGCCGCGATATTTGGTACCCGCAACGAGCGACCCGAGATCCAGCGCTACGATTTCACAGCCGCGAAGACTCTCTGGCACATCGCCTGCGACAATGCGGGACGCAAGCCCGTCTACAATCGCGGTTTTTCCGACACCCGCCTCCCCGATCAATACCGGATTATTTTTTGTGCGGCGCGACAAAACCTGTACCACACGGCGGATTTCAGCATCACGCCCGATAACAGGATCCAGTTTGTCTTCACGCGCAAGACGCGTGAGATTGCGGGCGTATTTCTCAAGCACCTGATATTTTGCCTCGGGGTTTTCATCCGTCACGCGCTGTACACCGCGGATCGAAGTGAGCGCCTTCAACACGTCTTCCTTATCCAGCTTAAAACGATCCAAAACATCTTTCGCTCCCGATGGAACTTCAAGAAGCCCCAAAAAAAGATGCTCGGTCGATATATATTCATCTTTAAGATATGCCGCGGCTTTATGCGCGGCCTCAATAACGCGCGCAAGCTCTGGTGTTAAATAAAACTGCATCGACGGAGTCAGAACAAACGACCCCTTTCGTTCGTCGAGCAGATCGAGCACGGTATCCGAAAACTGCATATAATCGATTTCGAGCCGCTCGAGAATCGAGCCGATAACGCCTTCTTCCTGGAGCAAAAGCGCGCCCAAAAGATGCATCGCGTTGAGCGATGTCTGCCCGCGCTCTACCGCAAGCTCGTGCGCGCGCTTGAGCGCTTCTTGTGCCTTGATTGTAAAATTTTGAAATGGAGGCATATGCCAATGATTATCGAGCGAAGCGAGAGCTACACATTGAGCACCCCGCCCTTTTCACCTGTAAAGATATCATGATATATAACATAGTTGCATGGCTAATGGAATACCTACTCACATCATAGGGCGGGGTAAAGGTTTCGCAGCTCCGACGCGAATTCCTTTATAACACCCTCTCCGCAAGCGAAAGTTGTACTGTCGTTTCCTTGCCATCGCGGAGATAGGTAACAGAAATATTATCGCCGACCTCATGCTTCTGTATCAGTTCGGCAAGCGTGTTGTCGTGTGTAACCGCTTCACCGGCAAGCTTTATGATAATATCGCCTTCCTTGATTCCCGTTTGTGCTGCTGGCGAGCCTGGTGTTACGGCAAGCTCTCCTGTCTGCCCAATCACGAGAGCCCCCTCGCCGACAGGCAATTTTTTGGACTTTTGCAGTTCCTCGTCGATCATTTGATAGCGTACCCCGAGAAACGGGTATACAATCTTCCCTTTTTTCTCAACTCGTGAGAGGTCTCTTGAAACAAGATTAATAGGTAATGCAAAACCGATATTTTCTGCACCCGCCGCAATCGCAGTATTGATACCGATAACTCTCCCTTCAAGATTCAAGAGCGGCCCGCCGGAGTTACCGGGATTAATCGCGGCATCGGTCTGAATAACAGCACGTAATTCTTCGCCTGAAGCAACAACAGTTCTGCGGAGACCGGAAATAACGCCGACGGAAACCGTATTCTGAAACTCACCGAGCGCGTTCCCGATGGCGATAACCGTCTGCCCAGTACGAAGCCCACTTGAATCGCCAAGTACAAGATGCGCAAGTTTGCTCCCCTCAATCTTGAGAACCGCAATATCTTCAATCGGGTCGCGCGCAAGCACCTTTGCATCATATTTTTTACCGGCATTCGTAATAACGGTATATTGCGCGGCAGTATCTTGTACGACATGGCGATTTGTTACAATTAAACCATCACCCCGAACAATAAACCCCGTACCTGACGAAATCTGCCTTCGTTCTGTCCCATTTTGGCATAGCTTGGGGACATTAAATTCGGGGAAAAACTGGCTGAAAAAATCATCATTGCCAAACGGCGAACCAGCACACTGCTCAAGTTTCGGAAGATCTTTTGACGCAACGATACTGACAACCGCCGGAGAAACCTGATTGACCACTTCAATAATCCTGTCCTCCTGCGTAATAATCCGGACAGTCTCTTTGGTATTTTCGGTGTTTGGCTCCTCTCCGCCAGGCACAGCTTTTTCGATAACCCGCTGTATGGTCTGCGTAACCGATGAACTGGGCGCCTGTTCAAAAAGCGCAGCCGTAACAATCGCCGATGTAAACGCGACAACGACGCTGACAAGAATCAATAAGAGTACTATTTGTGTTTTTGTGAGATCTTCCATATATTTGCCCTTACATAATATAAGAAATTCGCGTGTTAGTCAACCCAGTCGTTCTCTAATCAATAGCTTGGACGCACTTGAGAGGTGTTTTGTAGTTAAGTCCGAGATGCATTCTCTCGGTGTTGTAGTAGTGTAAGTACTCTGGAATCTCTTTTCTGTATGCTCGTAAGGTCTTTGGAATACGATCTAAACATTCTTCTTGAATGGTCCGATTAAATCTCTCAAGGTGTGCATTATCGTTTGGCATGCGTACTCGGGAATGTCTATGTGCCAGTCCGTGCACTTGAATATGTTCACTGAAATATGTTGAGAACTCGGAACCATGATCTGACTGAAGTGTGTGAAATTGGAACGGAGCGTGTATTTGTGCTTGCTTCACGAACCACAAGCTTTTGTATGTATTAATCCTTTTACTTACCGTAGCGTATGCCCATCTCGAGAACACATCGAGAAGTGTGTATACATAGATCCGATCTTCGTCTGCAGGCCCTACATGGATAGTGTCAATTTGGATTAAATCTCCAGCACTTTGAGCTTCCGGACGCGGCAGAGATACATGCCACCTCTTCCACGGACTACGTTTGTTTATGAGCCCATTTCTCTCAAGTGTCCTCCGTACACTACTGAAACTTACTTGAAAGCCACGCGCTAACATTTCTTGGTGTACGATCTCTGCGCATCTGCCATGTTCTTTTCGAATGAAGATGATTGTATCGACAGTATCTATTCTCAATTCGTATGGATGGTGATGTGGCTTTGAACTAAGGGTAGGTATCGGTCGTAAGCCATTGTGTACATCTCGTTTGAGCCACTTGCTTACCGTCCCAGATGCCAATCCAAAGTGCCTGGCGACCTTTCTTGTACTCCAACCTTTCAGTACAAGGTTGACTGCATCTTGTCGTACCTTAGGCAGATATGGATTTTTTGAATATGGCACATACATACATTCTGAACCTGTGGGTGCTTCCAAGCTATTGAACCATTACGCCCAGTAGTGAAAAATCGCATTGGGAATTTATTATTGCGTAGCCAGTCGAATAAAAAAGTAAGCGGTTGTAGTAATACTATTTTATATGCTATGTTTTCCGAGGCAATAATGCGATTTTCTACTACGGGGTCAAAACGAACGAACAAGAAAGCTATGCTCCATATTCTTTGACGAGGCAACCAACCGAAAAGTCATTCAACAGCCTCGACCCGTTCAATCCCGTGAAGATTCTCTTTAAGGATTGTTTCAATCCCTTCTTTAAGGGTAAGTGCGGCAAGCGGGCATCCCTTACAGGTTCCCGTAAGGCGCAACGTGACCACGCCTTCGCTATAGCCGACAAACTCGGCATCTCCGCGATGGAATGCGAGCATCGGACTCACTTGTTCGGACAGTACTTTTTTAATTTCCGATTCCATATTTTGCGAGAAGCGAATTTATAAACTCCCAATGAATATTTTTAAAGAACGCTTCGATATACGCTTTTCGCGCAGTCGCGTAATCGATGAAATAGGCGTGCTCATAGACATCCATGACCAGAAGTGCTGTCATATTCCAAACGCCTCCCTGATTATGCGTATCGCAAACGATATTTTTAAGACGCTTCTCGTCGAGATCATACCCAAGAACAACCCATCCGCGCGCCGCAAGACCCAGCGCCTTAAACTCGGCAAGCCACTTGTCATAGAAACCAAAATCGCGCTCGATAAGAGTTTTAATGGCGCCGGAAGGCTCCCCACCACCCTCATGCATATTATCGAAATATCCTTCGTGGAGTTTTACGCCGTTTAACGCAAATGTCTCCTCAACCTTGAGCTCGCGAAGATCGCTATAGGTCGCATTGGCAGTTGCAAGATCAACTTTTTTAAGTTTTTCTTCAATCTCGTCAATCTTCTTTACATAGCCCGCATAGAGCACGTCGTGATGCTCTTTCAATTGCTTTTCTGAAAGCCCTTCGAGTGTTGCATAGATAAGTTTTTTTGGTGTTCGCATATGTTTAGTTATTTATGGATAAATCTGATTCCCCTGCTCATCGAATAAAATAATCGCGCGCGTAGGGCACGACTGCGCGGCGAGCAAAATCGTTTCATCGTCTGCTCCTTTGTCATTGATAACGGTTGCTTTATTTTCGTCATCAAGCGCGAATACTGCTGGCGCAATCGCGACACAGCTTGCCGCGCCAATGCACAAATCCCGATCGACAAAAATACGCGCAATCTTCGGAACTTTTTTCTCATCCATAATATTTCTTGCCGACCCCGATTACTCCTGTTAATAACATAAAATGAAACGTCGGGGCTACGTTATCCATAATATTTTTCAACGTAAAAACGGACTAACTGCTCTATTTCCGTGATAATTTCGGGCGACATCCCTACACCTACTTTAAGCTTTTTTTGGACATCTTCCAAGCTCTGCGCGCCTTCGAGCACCGCTTCTTCAATATCCTTATCGGTAATATTAAGCCGATCATCAATGACACGCGCACCTTCTACAACAATACGGCTATGCTGGCTGGTTTTCCGGAAATAATCATTTGCCGTTTTGTGGAATGCCTTATCGGCAAGAACCGAGCAATGGATTTTACGGTTCGGAAGGCCGCCGAGGCGCTCCATAATATGCTGTGGGCGCACTCTAAGCGCCTCTTCAATCGTAAGGCCACCGTTTTCGGTGAGCATCACCGAATACATGCTTGTAGCAGCAATCGCCGACCCGCACCCGAATGTCTTCCATTTGAGATCCACAATACGTTCTGTTTTCGGATCAATTTTCATCCACATATTCATCATATCTCCGCAGGCAGGACTCCCGACCATGCCGGTCGCGTCATATTCGCACTCTCGGGGTTCCTCAAGCAAAATATTTCGCGGCTTGAAAAAATGCTCTTTTACAATGTCGGAGTAATACCACTTCTCGCCGGTATGCTGATTAATGACATCAATTTTTGAGCCTTTTAAGTCCTTATTTAATTGTGTTCGCGTTTTATCCATTCATTTATAATTTTTTGATTTTGCTTTTACTCTTAAATTCTCGCCAGCAAATGCTTCTGGGTGACTCATGCTCGTCGCGTTTTCATCTACATATATGGGAGAAATTTTGCGGAGTGTCGTGACAATATCAGGCAATACCTCTACCAGATAATCAATATCCGATTTGGACGTCCGACGTCCAAGTGTGAAGCGGATTGAGGCGTGAGCGTATTCATACGGCCGCCCGAGCGCCAAAATCACATGCGACGGGTCAAGGCTTTCAGATGTACACGCTGAACCCGTGGAGCACGCAATCCCTTTCTCATCAAGGTAGAGAATAACCGACTCGCCCTCGATATCAAGGATTGAGATATTGACGTTATTGGGCAGACGTTTCTCGGGATCGCCGTTCAAAACCGTTCGCGGGATTTTTGTTTGAATGCCCGCGAGCAAGAGATCGCGAAGCTCGCCTATGCGCTCGCTCTCGCGTTCTTTTGCTTCACTTGCGAGCCGTAGAGCCTCGGCAAACCCTACAATACCGGGGACATTTTCGGTGCCTGACCTGCGCCGCCCTTCCTGCGACCCACCATACATAAGTGGTTTTACCTTGACCCCTTTTCTGATATAGAGAGCGCCAGCGCCTTTTGGCCCATAGATTTTTGAGCCATTTATAACCATAAGATCAACCCCGAGGCGCGTTACATCGAGATCGAGATATCCGGAGGCTTGGCACGCATCGGTATGGAAAAACGGTAGCGAGTGGGAAGTGGAGAGTGATGAGTGATGAGCTTGTTTAAAGTTTTTAATTATCTTTGCAATCTCGGCAATCGGCTGAATCGTACCAATCTCGTTATTTGCATACATAACCGAAACAAGAATCGTATCCGGCCGGAGTGCCGCCTTTATTTTTTGCGGGTCGACAATGCCATTCGGCTCAACCGGAACTCGCGTTATTTCAAATCCTTCTTTTTCGAGCGCATCGCATGCATGAAGTACCGCATGATGCTCAATAGTAGTCGTCACGATATGTTTCCCCTTATCTCCGTACGCGCGCGTAATGCCAAAAAGCGCTAACATGTCGCCCTCCGTACCGCCCGAAGTAAATACGATTTCATCTGGCATTGCGCAAAGAACCTCCGCGGTTATCTTTCGCGCATTATCAACCGCATCCTTTGCGCGTCGCCCCTCGCGATACAGCCCGCCGGGATTGCCAAATTCATTCGTGAGATATGGCTCCATCGCCGCCTTGACGCGCAAGTCGAGCGGAGTTGCCGCGGCATGATCCATGTAAATTCTTTTTAAATTCTTACCACTCATCGCTGTTCACTTATAACTTAATTGGCGAGGAAAACACTCCGCACCCCTTACAGGGATAATTTGGATTAAATGTGTAATAGGTCTCGCGGCCGCGTCTTTCTTTGACGACAATGCCGTAGTCATCAAGCAATTTCAAGTGATGAGATACGGTCGGCTGTGTGAGACCTATCTCTTCGGTAATCGCAGCCACGTTTGCCGTCTTTTGCTGTAGCCCTTGCACAATACGAAGACGGGTCTTGTCCGCCAAGACCCCGAAACAATCGGCACAATGAATATCCTGCTTTTGAGACATATATAGATGATTATCTATATTAATAACCCACTGTCAAGGGCTATACACTATATATCAAATGGATACACACAATGTATGCGCAACACTCGGTGTTACGCATACTAGTTGAACTTGCGCAATTTTTTTTGACACAGTATCGAATTACTTGGTATAAATAATCAAACGCACCTTCCAGGGCGCAGTAAGGAGGTCTGATGACTTTCTTTTGCAGACATGAAAATGTTCTGGTTGAGGAAATCGCTCGTGACCTTCAACTCGTTCTGAAGCCATATCGTGGTGGATTTTGTTTGTATACCAAACGTGGCAGTCGATTCATCGATGCAATTTGCTCAAACCACATCGAGCTTATTACAATCCCGGATGATAACAAATTCTCCGAAATCAGAGAGCGTGCACGTTCTCTCCCTTACCTCGTCGAATATCGCAATCTTGCACCACATACAAAGCCACGCATCCACTAATACAAACACAAACGCCAAAACGCCCATGAACGGGCGTTTTTTTAATGAGAAAGTATTTGACTAATTTAGCGTCTTCTTCCCGGGCGTCCATTCAATCGGACACAGCTTGCCGGTCTGGAGGGCCTGAAGCACGCGGAGCGTTTCTTCAACCGACCTGCCGACATCATTATCGGAAACAACCGTATAGCGGAGCTTGCCCTGCGGATCAATGATAAACGTCCCCCGGAGTGCAACGCCTTCGTCTTCAATTAGGATTTCATAATCCTGCGTCATTTTTTTGTGGAAATCAGAGAGAAGGGGAAACATAATTTTCCCGAGCGCCCCTTCAACCCATGCCTTATGCGAGTGTACCGAGTCTACCGAAACGCCAAGTACTTCTGCGTGAAGCTTTTTGAATTCTTGATATTTTTTTGAAAATTGCCTGATCTCGGTCGGGCACACAAAAGTAAAATCGAGCGGGTAGAAAAATAACACAAGCCACTTGCCGCGATATTGCTTAAGCCCATATTCTTTAAACTTGCCGTCAAAATAGCCTTCAAGCTTAAAACTCGGGGCTTCTTCGCCTACTTTCACCATAATAAGTATTTGTCACACATGAGTAAAAACTGACCTTTTCGACCTCATTATATACGAACGATCTGGAAAGACGCAATAGCTCGCTAACCCCGTCAGTAGAAAATCGGATTAAAATTTTTGTACTAGAGCCCATCTCAAAAATCGCTTTCGTAGCGAAATGCGAGATTTTTGAGCGAAAGCCATGAAACCCGACGAGGAATAGTATTGCTATTTCGAGTAGGGATGAACGGCTTGCAGCCAAAAACCCTGTCATTGCAGCAGAAATTGGGTTTTTGAGATGGGTTCTGGACCCTTACTCAATAATTCAGCCATGGCATATTTACTGAGTATGGCGTGCTGGGAGATATAAGGCTAATCGTTTTGGGAAAATAGACGCATTTCTTTTACAACAAACCGCACCGCCCGTTTTAACGGCACCACAGTCCGTACATATTTCAAAAGAACAATATATTTTAAAAACCACGGGATAAAACCGGAGAGCCGCAGATAGGGTGTTTCGAGAATCGCATATTTCTGACCAAGAGGAATGACATAACTGGAGCGTTTCGGTGAATATGCCCGCAACACCGCGCTGGGGTTGCCGATTAACTGATTGATTGCGCGAGCCGCATATTTTCCTTCATGCACCGCCTTTTGCGCTGTCATGGCAAGCGGCGTTTTCGTATACAGGTCAAATGATGCCGCAATATCTCCAACCGCAAAAATGTTTTTATGTTCGCCAACCTGCAAATATTCGTTTACCGGAAGGCAATTTTTTGCCTGCAACGGCACATTTTTAATAATATCGCCGCTACACGCGCCTTTCACGCCAGCCGTCCAGACAAGCAAATCAAATGGAAGAGCGCGCTTTTCTTTCCCGATATGAATAAGATTCGGCCAGACATCGACAATCGGGCTATCGGTAAGCACCGTAACGCCCAGCTTACGAAGACGCGCATGTGCTTTCTTTTGCGCCCATGGAGAAAAAGAGCTCAACACCGAACAGGACGCCTCTACTAAAATACACGACCATGCGCCAATCGGGCGCGAGTGCGCCCGAGAAAGTTTGTGTATATAACCTACAACCTCGGAGGAAAACTCACACCCAGTTACACCCCCGCCTCCAATAACAATAGTTATTTTTTTCTGTTTAGGCGTCGAGAAAAAAAGTTCGTCAATGCGGTCTCGCACATTGAGTGCTTCCTCAACGCTTTTGAAACCGATAGCATTGTTCTCAAGGCGTGCAATACCGAAGTAATTGGTCGCACTCCCGAGCGCAACAACCAAATAATCATAATGAATCCGCCGCCCCCTTTTGAGGACAACGAGAGAATCTTCCGGGACTACGGATTCGGCTTCGTCTTGAATCATATCAAAGAGCGGCGAATGATTGAAAATCTCATCAAACGAGACAGACGCGGAATGATACAGTTCGTGAAAATCCTTTCGCAGGGTTTGCGGGTCTTCGGGACGGAAATACGCCCCTACTTCATAGTATTGCGACGGGAGCGCATGATATGCGTTTCGATCGATGAGGATTACTTTGGAGTTCTTCCGTTTCAGAAGATCAAGAGCGGCGCGAACGCCGCTATACCCCCCGCCGAGAATAATGACAAGTGGTTTTTTATGCATACTGTTTGTATATAGTATAGCACGCGCAAAACCAAAACTTATAATTATGGAGCCGCCTCTCGGATTCGCCCCGCACCTAGAGCAACGCTCTAGTGCGGGGTTGCGACTGACCACCAAATCAAAGATTTGGGTCAGTCGGAAAAACCCACGACCTAAACCGACGCCATAGTTAGCTCTCCGACTTTATTTATTGCAATGAAAATAGTACGTCGGAGTTGTTTATCCAGACGGTTCTTAAAATGTTACAGACAAGCCGCCCGTCAGACTTGAACTGACAACCTACGGTTTATCACCGCTCTTCTCCAAATTTTACTAAGCCAGAGGAGGGATTCGAACCCACAACCTACGGTTTACAAAACCGTTGCTCTACCATTGAGCTACTCTGGCAAAATTTGGCAAGAAGGCGCGATCCCGCACTGCCAAACATCGCTTTCAAAAATTAGCGTAGAACGAAGAGCGGGATCCTCGCAACTGCATCTACTTGTTCCTCGTAGGCAGTCGCGGGACAAAACAGTTGCTCTACCATTGAGCTAGGGCAGCATTTTAAAAAGGTGTGGGGCTACGTTCCACTTCGCAAAACCATTGTCCCGAAAAATTCAAAATCTCCTATTTTGTCAATTTTCCGAGGACCCCGTACTGTTCGAAGCATTATAACACATGCAGCTTTATACGGAAAAATGATTTTGAATCTCCGAATCTCGAAAATATATTCTCGCTTTACTTCGAACATTTTCGGGACTCTATCATTGAGCTAAGGCGGCTCAGAGACGACGAATTTTAATGGGCAAATTTCACAGGACAAGAAAAACCGTCGCTCTCACACTGCTTGCCCGTTGGAAATCGTTTTTGATTTCCTTCGGGAGCTAAGGTGGCAAAATTTTATAAGAACGCCGGGGCTCCAAAGCCGACCTCTCCGACAAAACGTCGGAGCTTCAAAAGTGTCGTGCACCAGAACAAAACGTCAAAAGCAATCTCATTGCATCCAACCTCCTCCACTCGGCTTCATGGCGTATTACCGCTCGACGTGGTTTGAGATATCTTTTTCGTCTTCCCACAATTCAGAACGCAAAGACGTTCCGTTTGTTTTTTTCCATGCATGGATATTCTTCCAATAGAGAGACTCGCGGGGAATAACACGAAATCGTTCCTGCACCATCAGCCGGAGATGTTTTGTTGAACCGGCAACGCGGCCTGCGCCGCGTTCAAAAAGCCGAAGCATTGAATCGAGCAATTTAAGAAAAGTGTTCTTGACAGGCCCATGATACCACCGCTCGAGCCCATCAACCCATTTGGTCATCTCGGCGCGAATCACACTATTTTCCGTAAGGTTCGAGGAGTCGCCTTCCCTTGCGCGGACTCGCGGATAATGGCGAAGCGGGATAGCAAACATCCCCGCAACAGACACAGCAAAAATAATACTGAGGAGCATCATACTCTTTTTAGTTTAGACCTAAAGCTCGTAGCGCGCAAATCGTTTTATTTCAAGCCGTTCGCCGAAGTTTGCAGATGCCGCTTTTACAAGACTGGCGATTGTCTTTGTTTCGTCTTTGATATAGGGCTGTTCAAGAAGCACTTCTACGCTTTCCGGCGCCATTGCGGCAATATGCATGGCAATATCATGGGCAAGCTTTCCGAACTGCTCATTCCGGGAAACGAAATCTGTTTCCGACCGAAGTTCCAAGAGTACTCCAACGCGCGCGCCCGTATGCACGTACGCCTCTACGCGCCCGGCATGCGTCTCGCGCGATCCTTTTTTATCGGCAGTAACTTCACCGAGGGATTTTAATACTTCGAGCGCACGTTTCCAATCGCCATTCGCTTCAGTGAGCGCGCGTTTGATCATCATAATCGAAGCCCCCGTCGCATCTCGGAGCTCCTTGATTGTAGCAGCGTTAATTTCCATTATTCCCTGCATTCTTTGCCTCTACACCACGGGCATATGCTTCTTTGGCGCGCTCGAGAACAAATCGGATACTCTCGCTTGCATTATCATTACCAGGGATTGGGTACGTAACTGCAGCGGGATCACAGTCAGAATTGAGAAGCGCTACAACCGGTATATGTTTTTGCGTTGCTTCGCGAAGAGCGCTCGCCTCTTCGTTTGTATCAACTACAAAGAGCGCGTCGGGCATGCGGTCGAGCCGCACCAACCCCTCAAACGCGCGCGTCAACCGATCAATCTCGCGTTGTATTTTGAGCCGTTCCTGTTTGGTATATTTTTCAAGCTCTCCCGATTTCGATTTTGAAATAAGATCCTGCCAATAGGTAATGCGTTTCCGAATAATATCAAAATTTGTCAGCGTACCGCCAAGCCACCTTATATCCACATACGGATGGCCCAGCTCTTCGGCAATTTTTCGTATTACAACATTTGCTGCAGGTTTCGTTCCAACCCAAAGGATTATTTTTCCTTGTTTGCCAACATCTTCTATAAAGGTAAGCGCATGCCCAAAAAGCTCCCACACCTTTTCAAGCTGGAATATCTCTACGTTGTTCTTGATCCCCGCGATAAACTCGCGCATACGGGGATGGCGGCGGGTACGGGCATAGCCAAAATGAACCCCGGCGCGAAAAAGCTCCTCGAGCTGGGGGTCAATCGTTGCTTGTGCGTCACCCGATTTCTCTTCTGACATAATGCTGACCAGTATACACGACAGGGGTCGCGGGCGCAAGAATAATAGAACCCATCTCAAAAATCGCTTTCGTAGCGAAATGCGGGATTTTTGAGCGAAAGCCGTGAAGCCCGACGAGGAATAGCTTGGCTATTGTGATGAGGGATGAACGGCTTGCAGCCGAAAATCTCGTAATTGCAGCAGAAATTGGATTTTTGAGATGGGTTCTAGTGGCTGGCTTGCTTTACCTCCTCGATACTGCTACAATAGAGCATATTTGAAAACCCGCTTTTGATAACGAGGGAGTGGATTTTTAAGACGAGACGAAGGAGTGGACGACGAAACGTATCGGAAATACGTTGAGGAGGAACTCCGAATTGCAGTCAAAAATCCACTGCCGCAGCCAGAATGGGGTTTTCGAACATGCTCTAAAGCCTATTACGGTATGAAAACGGATATTCACCCAACCTATCACCCTGAAGCGACGGTCGTCTGCGCATGCGGAACATCGTACCGCCTCGGGGCAATAAAAGAAAAAATGGAAGTGGAAATTTGCGCCAACTGCCATCCTTTTTATACTGGGAAAGAAAAACTTATCGACACCGCAGGACGCGTTGATAAATTCAAAAAGCGCTTACTGAAAGCAGAAACCTCATTTAAGAAAAAGCGGGTCGGAAAAACACGCAAATAACTTGCCATGAAAGGGGTTATCTTTGAAATTCGCGCGGGAGCGGGCGGTTCTGAAGCAACTCTTTTTGCCGAAGAACTCGCCACGATGTACATCAAATACGCACACAAGCGCGGCTGGAAAGCCATGATGGTATCGGATTCCCGAAGTGATTTAGGAGGCCTCCGCGAAGCGATTTTTGAAATATACGGCGAAGGCGCCTACGACGTACTCAAACAGGAAAGCGGCGTGCATCGAGTACAGCGCGTCCCAAAAACAGAGAAATCCGGCAGAATTCATACCTCTACCGCGTCAGTTGCGGTGCTCAAAATCGTGGAGCCCCAAGAAGTAACTATCCGTTCTGATGAAGTAGAAGTAACATTCTCTCGCGCCGGCGGACCTGGAGGACAAAATGTAAATAAAGTTGAGACTGCGGTACGTCTCCTTCATAAGCCGACAGGTATCGTCATCTCATCGCGCTCCGAACGAAGCCAGCAGCAAAATCGCGAAAAAGCGATAGAGATTCTCCGCGCAAAACTCTACGAACAAAAAATGAACGCGGTCGCGGGTTCGCAAGCAGAGACACGCCGAGAACAGATTGGAACGCAAGATCGATCAGAAAAAATCCGGACGTATAACTTTTTACAAGACCGGATTACCGACCATCGTATCAAAAAATCCTGGCACAATATAGAAAAAATGCTCGACGGCTACCTCGATCCGATCGTTAAAGCATTTGAAAAATGAAGCCTACATAAGCTTACTTCCATTGCTTCGGCGAAATCCGCCGAAGCAACTGTTTTGACTTGCGAAGACAAGGCACAATAATGATCTTCCTCTCAGCCTGAACTCCGGACAAAAGCTGCGAAGGCGGACAAAAAAATATCTAACGAACAGCAACGCCCTGAATGATATTGAGCTGTTCTTGATAGTTCTCGACTTTTGCGAGAACTTGATTCGCATATGATCTGCCAAGAGCGCCGCGCCAATTGCCGCCCGCAAAATACTTCGCAGCGGCAGTAAATTCGCCGGCGCGCGTATTTGCGCCAAGTTCCCCCAAATAAATTGCCGAAGCCATAAATGCATCCTCCGGATCCCATGGGTTCGGGGGATTGTGCCCGTTTTTTGCCGTAATCTTATCTTCGTATAATACCCATGTCGACGGGATAAACTGCGCTGGCCCCATCGCTCCTCCCCATCCGACAGACATAGGGCAGGAAAGCGGCATCATATTTGGATCAAGCCCAAGACGCGAGGTTATATCGAGATACGGCTTTTGATCACGCGTAGGCTTCATGATTTTGTCCCACTTTTTATTTGGCGGATCGCCCGGGAGATTACACTGGCCGATATTACGGCCGAGTTCGGACTCCTGCGCAATAACGCCGAGAATAAACGCAACACGAACACCCGTTTTTTGGGACGCACGCTCCGCAAAAAGCGCCGCTTTTTCAAATGGGATAGAAGGAGATCCCTGGAGCAAGAAAAGCTGGCTTCTGATGCTCGCGGCGCTCTTTTGCTTATTCGTCTGGATCTTCCGATACTCGGATTCTTTGCCGCGCGTTACTTTGAGGATATTCTTCCGCTCAGCTTCGTCTTTTTCAAGCTGGCGTCTCTGCATGTTCTGCACAGCGCGAAGTTCGTTTTTTTCCTGTTTCCGATCCACCAACTCGTCTCGAGCAGATTCCTCGAGTTTTTTTACGACGCGAAGCGCTTCAAAAGAATCCTGTATCGAGGCTTGTACTGTTGCTATCGAATCGGCCTCATCAAGAAAATCAGATACGTGATCATATGAAAGAACGATTTCCAGTACGGATACATCGTCATATTCCTGCATTGCCCGCATCAGCTCGGCAAGCGACAATTTTTCCCGGTTTACTTTACTGACAATACTCCCAATAGACACCTCCTTATCGACAATCTTGTCCTGTAGCGCTTCAATCGCGACATCAATTGCGCGGATCTCGAGCTTCGTTTTTTTAATTTTTGTGTCGAGAATGGAAATATCGCGCTCGAGCGATTGCGCCTCCGTGCGTTTCCCGTCAATCAGCACCTGGTATCCATTGATTTCAGTTTCGAGTTGCTGTAATTCTTGTAAGAGTTTTGTGCGGTGATCGGTAACCGCGTCCGAAAGAGTTTGGGCGCAAAGATCGTATCGCCATGCAACTATGGCTACACCAAGCAAAAAAACAATAAAAAAACTACTCTTGAGGAGCCTCTCCGGCCTCTTCAGATTCTTCTTCTTTCTTTCCTTTTGGAGCAACTTCAATTTCATCAAGACTAACTTCTTCTTTTGTTTCAAGACCTGCTAATTCTTCTTCGCTTCTCGGGGCCATTACTTTTGCGATAACAGCACTGGCGTCTCCGATAATGACTGCTCCATGCCCGAGAGTAATATCTCCAATTACAACCGAATCATCAAATGTTTTCAGTTTTGATATGTCAACGGTAATCTCGTGAGGAAGATTCTTCGGGAGCGCTTCTACTTCAAGCTCATATACAACTTTTACGAAAACTCCGCCGAGCACTTTTACCGCATCCGCTTCGCCGGTAAAGACAACGGGCGCGTGTACGCGAATTGGCTTGTCTGCTCGCGCCTCATAAAAATCCACATGAATCGGCATTCCCTTGATCGGATCGTACTCGACATCGTGGATAAGAACGCTCCTTTTGCCTTCGCCATCAATTGCAAGATCAACCAGCGTCGACTCGCCTGCACTTTTCCATACTTTCAAGAAATCTTTTGCTTCAAGCGAGATCGAGTGAGCGCCGTCCTTACCTCCGTAGACGACTCCGGGCAATATTCCTTTCGCGCGGAGTGTTCTTACACGCTTTCCCAGTATATCACGTTTTTGGGCGTTGAGTTGAGTCATTGCGCCAATATAACAGACAGGCAAAGAAAAATCAAGCTTTTATACCTGTATCAAAAAAAACCCAGCTATCGTTGTGAGAAAAGCCCAAAATAGCGCCAAAAAACCTCCCGCGCGAAGAGCTACAAAGTTCACTGGTGGTGATGGTCCGCCTGCACAACATTGGGCGGGATTCGCCCCTCGAGTGCTTCGATGATATTTTTTGCGGCAATCTCTGCCATTTTGGATCGCGTCTCTTCGGTTGCTGATGCAATATGCGGCGTGAGAATCACATTTTCAAGCTCCAAAAGCTGTTTTTCGATCTCTGGTTCATTTTCAAAGACATCGATCGCAGCCCCCCGAATAATGCTGTTTTTGAGCGCCTGCGCGAGAGCAAATTCATCGACAATAGGACCGCGCGAGGTATTGATAAGATATGCAGAGCTTTTCATGAGCTGGAAGTGCTCCGCGTTCATAAGATGGCGTGTTTCCGGCAGAAGCGGCACGTGGATACTCACAAAGTCCGCATCGGGCAGAAGCTTGTCAATGGTTTCATAAAATTTAGCGCTATAATCCTTTTCAAATTGTTCGTTTCGCTTTACATCATAATAAATTATTTTCGCCCCAAAACCGCGGGAGGCGTGATGCGCGACAAGCGACCCAATCCGCCCGAGACCGACAATACCAACGGTTTTCCCCGCAAGATCGGTTCCCAAAAGAAGCATTGGCCCCCATCCCTTATATTTATGCGCTCGTGAAAAACGATCCCCCTCGGAAATCCGGTGCGCGATTGCAAGCATGAGAGCAAACGTATGCTCTGCAACGGTTTCCGACAAAACTCCGGGAGTATTGGTGATCATCATATCTCGGTCGCGCGCGGCCTTGAGGTCAATATTATCAAAACCAACCGCATAATTTGCGAAAATTTTGCACTGTTTGCCTGCGGCATCAAAAACCGCAGCATCTATTTTATCGGTAAGAAGGCACAACACCGCGTCATACACTCCCTTCTTTAAAGCATCAACAAGCTCTTCTTTTTTAAGAACGCGGTCGTCAGGATTGATCTCGACAATATAGCCCTTCTCTTTTAAAAGACTTTCTGCGATATTCGGTATTTTTCTCGTAAGATATATTTTTTGTGCTGCCATATGGTTATTATTCTACACCTTTCCGTCGCTTTCGAAAAGGCGGATGTTCCGGATAGCAATTTTTTTCACGGCATCAATCACGGGTCCCATGATTTTATACGGCGCGACCTCGTCCTTTGCAATCTCCCGGCGGAGCGCATCTACATACGCCACCCGAAGATCGGTGCTGATATGGATATTTGCAATCCCGGCCTTGATTGCGGCTTTTAATTCTTCCGGCGGATCGCCGGAACCGCCATGAAGCACAAGCACCGCATCGGGAATCGCCTTATGGATATGCCCGATCCGCTCAATATCAAGATGTCCTTCGTTTTTCGCAACACCATGGATACCGCCCACAACAGGCGCTAGACGGTGCACCCCCGTCTGCTTAAAAAAGTCCGTGGCTTCTATCGGCCTGGCAAGGCTTTCGATCGGGACATCAATCGTTTCTTTGTATATCTTTGAGGAATCGGTCACGAAATAGCCGATCTCGCCCTCAATTGAAATCGCTGGATTTTTTGCTTTTGCATATTCCACTACCTCGCGCGTGCCTGCGACATTTTCCTCAAACGATTTTTTTGAAAGATCAATGTGCACGGAATCATACCCAGCATCAATCGCCGCCTTGGCTTTCTCTACACTGTACGAATGATCGGCATTGAGATAGATAGGAAAATCGTATTCTTCGCGGAGAGACAGTACGAGCGAAACGGCGCTCTTGAGGCCGATAAAATCGCGCTCCCCCTCGGACGTACCGATAAGAAGCGGCGAGCGAAGATCTAAAGCCGCCTCTACAAGCGCCTTCAGCATCTCGAAATTTGAAATATTAAAATGAGGCACTGCCCATTTTTCATCTCGCGCGCGCTCGAGAATTTCTTTAACACCTAACATATCAGAATTCTTTGAGAAGTTTCGGCTTATAATCCGCGTGGGCGTGTGCAAGAAATTCTTCTAGCTGCGGGCGCGTGAGCAAACCTTCCTGCGCGCCAACGTACTGGACAACAGACATGGAATTGACCGGTCCCCAACGCATGGCATCCTCAATAGAAAGCCCGAGCGCAAGCGCCGCAGTATAAGTAGAAGAAAAGGCGTCACCAGCACCCGTCCGCTCAAACGGCGGCTTCGGGTCGGGATAGGGAGGCATAAACCATAATTTATTCCCCTCATATGTATACGCTCCTTTCGGGCCATCAGTAATGACCACGATTTCGGGTCCAAGCGCGCGAATACCTTTTGCAAGCGGCTCTATCTCGTATTCATGCGTCTTAAGCACAATCTGCGCCTCTTCGCGATTACAGAAAAAAAGTTTTGTCGCGTGATAGAGATCCTGTATCTCCTGAGGACTGATTTTTAGCTGAAACGTCCCCGGCTGAAAAACAAAATTGACCGATATGTGCTTCCGCACATATTCGGCAAGCTCGTGATGAAACTCGAGCGAATGCTCGCCTACCGAGCTAAAATACATCCAACGAGGCTCTTCGAGAAGCTTCGGGACATGATATACGAAATCTTCCTGCTTGATGAGAATGGTACGGTCGTCTTTATACCAAAGAACATAATGATAATTTGACGGCTTATCGTTATTGACCGTTACAAAACGCGCATCGACGCCCTCTTTTTTTAGTCTCTCTATCATCTCGCGCCCTTGCACGTCGTCCCCGACATGCGCTACAAGCGCGGATGGAAGCCCGAGGCGGGAAGCAGACACCGCGGCGTTTGCACTGTTCCCGACTGCCGGAATAATATACGCTTTTTCGAAAGGAATTTTATCCGCATACCCCATGCAAAGCTTCGGGTCTTCACCGTCCACGACTTCCGCCTTATCGGAAAAAAGACGGATAAACGCGTCCGTCGTCATATCACCTACCGCGACAAACGTAGCACGGCTCATGATTTTCGCTGTATCACTTTCAAAATAGCCTCGCGAATATGCCCGACCCCCATACCAAATATTTCGATGAGTTCATTTGGCTCGCCTGATTCGCCAAACCTATCCTCGACGCCTATGCGCTCTATCGGCACGGGATGATTCGCAGAGATTAATTCTGCGATTGCGGATCCTAGACCGCCCGCGATCTGATGCTCTTCAACAGTTACAATAGCTCCAGCGTCTCGAGCGGCTTTGAGAATTGTTTCTTGGTCGAGAGGCTTTACTGACGGCGAATTGATCACGCGAATTCCATATCCTTCTTTTTCAAGCGCCGATGCGGCAAGCATTGCATTATGTACAAGCGGCCCGCATGCAATAACCGCCACATCGGGTTTCTCTTTTTTGCTTTCAAGAAAAATAACTGCCTTCCCGATTTCAAATGGAGTAGCATCAGTAGTCATAATCGGAGTTTTTTCGCGATGGAAACGGATATAGACAGGCCCCGCCGAGCGAGCCGCCTCTTGCGTCGCCTTTCGCGCTTCAATCATATCGCACGGCGCAAGCACGGTCATATTTGGGATAACGCGCGTAATCGCCATATCCTCGATCGCCTGATGGGTCGCGCCGTCCGGGCCTACAGACACCCCCGCGTGAGACCCGGCAATAACGACTTGCTGGTTGTTATAGCAAATGGTCGTCCGAATCTGTTCCCAATTCCTTCCGGGACTGAACATCGCATAGGAAGAAATAAACGGCACTTTTCCCATCGCCGCCATGCCCGATGCGACAGACGCGAGATTCTGTTCCGCAACTCCGATTTCGACAAACCGATCCGGATATTTTTTTTGAAAATGATGCATCTGCGTTGATTCGGTGAGATCGGCGCACAGCGCAACGACATTCTTATTTTCATCGCCAGCAAGCACGAGCCCCTCGCCGAACCCCACGCGCGTCGGCTTCTGCTCGACTTTCGCGAGATCAAAAATATGTTCCGCCAATTTTGCTTTTTCGTATATCATTGTTTTTTTATGACTCCCCGCTGATCTTTCAACTCATTTGCACCGTTTAAGTCTTCCCCGTCAGTATGCGGTTTCAAAAATTGATACCGTCCGACGCCTGCCGCAAGCGAGTCGAGTTCGCGTACGGTTCTAACCCATTGCCACATAATAAAGGCGAACACAAGCAAGGAAAAAGCACAGAAAACGGCCATTTTATATTCTTTTTGTTTTACCAAAATATGGTTACTCATGTTCACTCCTGATCTTACCTCCAAGCGTGCGGAGCTCGCGTAGCGCCTCTTCCCCTTGTTTATCCGCCGGTACTACATCGGTCGGTCCTTTGCCGGGAGGGTTGCCGTGCCATTCAAATTTTCGTTCCATAAAATCAACCCCTTTTCCGGGGATCACGTGCGCAATGATTAAGGTCGGCTTTTCGTAAATCGCTTTCCCCTGTTCAACCGCATCGACAATCGCCTCAAAATTATGTCCGTCAATCTCAATAACATGCCAGTTGAATGCTTCATACTTTGCCCGTAAAGGCTCAAGCGGCATGATATTTTCGGTAAACCCGTCAATCTGTATATTATTTCTGTCGATAATCGCAATAAGATTCCACAGGCGTTCTTTGCCGGCAAGCATTGCCGCCTCCCAAACCTGCCCTGCATCTTGCTCGCCATCACCCATAATGCAATAAAAGAAATTTTTCCGTTTATCTATGCGAGCGGCAAGAGCCATGCCGATGGCTTGAGACAAGCCGGAGCCGAGCGGTCCGGAAGAAGTTTCGATACCCGGGAGTTTTTCTCGGTGAGGATGCCCCTGAAGATGAGTGCCGAATTTCCTAAGCGTGTTGAGCTCTTTAACAGGGAAATATCCGGCGTGCGCCATTGCAGCGTAGAGCACCGGACAAATATGCCCGTTGGAAAGAACGAGCCGGTCGCGGTCTTCCCAATCCGGCTTTTTCGGATCATGTTTAAGAATATGAAAATACATGGCAGTAAAAATATCAGCCATGCCAAGCGGCCCCGCCGAATGGCCTGAGCCTGCCGCAATAAGCATTTCTATGATGGACCGGCGTATATCATTCGCCTTGCCCTCAAGAAACTGCACTTCTTGATCGCTTAGATACCCCATATTATTTTTTTATAATCGGCTGAAAATATTCATTAAATGAAAGCGGCATCCGTTCAATCTGTTCAATCTGTTTTCCTTTAACATGAACATTCATGAGCAACCCTTCTTTTGTCTCCGGAGAAAATGCCTGATCAAAAATCAAGTTGCCAAGACTGTACGCTATCACTCCCCCTTTATATTGCTCGATTTCCTGAACAACATGCGGGTGGTGCCCGACTACAATATCCGCGCCTGCGTCAATCGCAGCATGCGCAAGATCTTGCTGGCGCGCCCGGGAATGCGTTTCATACTCCTCCCCAAAATGAAAGGACACCACCAGTATATCAGCCTTATCGCGGGATTGTCGAACGGCATTTTGCACAGCATCCTTGCTCGCAATCGCAATGCCCGATGTCGTGTCACCAGCCGCGAGCCACTGCGGCCCGATGTCGGAAAATGCAAGAAATCCTATGCGTTTCCCGACGCGTTCTATGACGCGAACCCGCAAAGCCTCCAGCTTATTCCACCCTGCGCCCACAGAGGCAATCTCCGCATAGCGTAATCTCCGAAGCGTATCTTCGAATGCATCGCGCCCATAATCGCCCATATGATTGTTGGCAACCGAAACTGCATCAAACCCGACATCGTAGAGCGTCTTTATAGAAGCTGGGTCCATACGAAATGAGTATATTGACCCCTGCTTTTCCCCCTGATCCGACACTGGCCCCTCCAAGTTCCCAAATGCAACATCGGCATCCTGGATTTCCTTCGCTATACCAGTAAACGGGAAAAAATAATCCCCACCGCCATATTTCCCGACCATCTCACGTATGCCGCGATCTGTCATAATATCGCCGGCAAAAAGAAGTGTATATTCCTCATCCGGACGAAACTCGCCGTTACGCACCTCGAGCGGCGCAAAAGCCGCGGCACGCCCCTCGATTTTCTGCGTATATACAATTGATTCCTTTGCCCAATTGATAAGTTTTTTTACATCATATTCATCATCAGTCGACCCCAAAACGGCAACGCCCACATCCCGAGTCGTGAATTCAGAAATAGGGATTCGGAACAGCGCAACCATGGTTTTGCCTGCCGTACCGATATACCCGATCTTGCCCCCCAAAAATTCTTTATCGCCGCTTTTCCAATTGTAGCCGTACCATGTATGCGTGATCTTGTTTGTCTTGACTGTTTTTTGCGCCATACGCGTGAGGTTGAGAAGCTGTGGATAGGAATCGCGCATATAGCGGATTAACGAAAGAAGATCTTCGGGCGTAGATATATTTTCAGTATGAAGCCCAGAGGGATCGGAATAATGCGTATGCCGGAGGCCGATATCGCGCGCTTTCTCATTCATTTTTTTTACAAACTCCTCGACACCAAGCGCGCCCGAAAGCGTATAGGCCGCATCGTTGCTTGA
>Ga0209542_10006218_pt1 | contig 23318 bp, 24 predicted proteins | sample RifCSPhighO2_01_FD_184028 | JGI IMG/M metagenome (GOLD analysis project Ga0209542, IMG submission 184028) | Soil microbial communities from Rifle, Colorado - Rifle CSP2_plank highO2_0.1 (SPAdes) (version 2) | ecosystem: Environmental > Terrestrial > Deep subsurface > Rock core/Sediment ... | reverse complement strand
TGTAAAGTAAACCTTTAAAGTATACACATTCCTATCTGATTTCTAATAAAAAGAGTGTGGGGGAACACTCTCCAAAAAGGAGGTGAACCCAATGAGATTAACCACTGAACTACGCAATCTCATCGGTAAATCAATAGATAGAGGGATAAATAAATCTTGGGTTGCAAAGGTAATTGGTGTTACTAGAAGAACTGTATACAAATGGAACAAGAGAAGAAAGCAGTTGAATGACAAGAAAAGAGAACTAAAGAAAGAAAAGATTACAATTAAAGTAGAATTATTTATTTTGGCATTAAGAAATACATTCAAATGGGGCTCAGGAAGAATCAAGCAGGGATTATTTTGTCTGCCTAAGTTTATGAGAGATAAACTTAAGGAACTAGGTGTAAATATAATACAGGGAATTAAATTATCAAGAACATCAATAAATGAAGTTCTTCAAAAACATAAGATAAATGGATATGAGAAGAAATACAAGAAATGGCATTTCTTTAGGGCTAAAAGCCCTAATGAGCTTTGGCAGTTAGACAACAAAGGTCCTGTTAAAATACAAGGAAAGAAATATTATTTTGTGATATGCATTGATGATTACAGCAGAGATTTACTTTTATTTTCTCAGCTAGATCATTGTCCAAATGTAAAAGAGATTTACAATTTACTTAAACCAATGATAACAAAGCATAAGCCAGAAAAGATTCTGACTGATAATAACCCATTCAAAGAAGAATGGGATAATTTGCTTAAAGAAAGTGAAGTTGAATCAGTACATGCTCATCCTTATTACCCACAAGATAAAGGAAAAGTAGAAAGAGCAATCAGAAATGTAGCTGAGGAATTTATTTATTTGATTATTCAATTCCCGGAATGGCTGAATGGACAAATAAAGGAATATCAAAAATGGTATAATGAGAAGAGATTCCATAATGGAATTATGGATTTTCCAACAAGACTGTATACTTAGCAACTTTACTTAACAAAAACAAAACCTTTATATAGTGAGAAATTTCCGATTTTTCTACAGAACACTATAAATAATACTAAAAATCAATAATGTTCTGTCTGGAAGCAGGAAATTATGAACATCGTCGTAACATTAACTATTTTAAAAGAGAGAACAATAAATTTTTTATTAATCAATTTTACACCTGCTAGTAAGAACTATTCAAAATCAGAAAAAAGCCCTGGTAGTGTAGTCGGCTATCATCCGGCCCTGTCGGAAACTTTTAAAAGTTTCTAAAAAGGCTAGAAGTTTATAGAAAGGCCGGGACCCGGGTTCAAATCCCGGTCAGGGCGTTGGGCCGGTAGCTCAGGTTGGCAGAGCACTTGAATATTATGCTAATAAAGCTAAGCTAAATATTGGTGAAGCTTTTAACCCTTGGAAACTTTGAGAAAAAGTTTCAAAAAAAGAGACCAAGGGGTCGAGGGTTCAAATCCCTTCCGGCTCGAATTCACATAAAAAAATGGAAAAGAAAGAAAACTTCGACATCTTTGAGCATATTTTGGTACCTAAACATGTAATTTTAAATCAAGAAGAAATCAATAATTTATTAAAAAAATTCAACATAACACCAGGTCAATTACCAAGAATAACTTCAAAAGATCCTGCTGTAAAATTATTGGGGGCTAAAGTAGGGGATGTTATTAAAATCATAAGAAAAAGCGAGACAGCTGGAACAAGCGAATTTTATAGAGTAGTAACAGGAGAAGAATGAAGAATTTAAATTTAGTTAAAAAATATTTTGAAGAGCATTCATTTATCCAGTCAGACATTGAATCTTTTAATAATTTTATAGAAAGAAGAATGCCTGAGATAATAAAAGAAATTGGTGACATTGTACCGACAATTATTCCAGAAGATGTTCAGGATTTTAAAATAAGGCTGGATGAAATTCAAGTTGGAAAACCTCAGATTATTGAGGCTGATGGCAGTAGAAAAGATATTTTTCCTATTGAGGCAAGAATCAGGAAACTTACTTATTCCGCCCCTATTTTCTTAAAAGTTTCTGCTCATATTGATGGTGTTCAAAGAGAATCTTTTGTCACACAAGTTGGAAAGATACCAATCATGATCAAAAGCAAATTCTGCCACTTAAATGGACTAAAGAGAGATGAATTAATTGCAAAAGGAGAAGATCCAGATGATCCTGGTGGCTACTTTATTTTAAATGGAAATGAAAGGGTTTTAATTACAGTTGAGGATTTAGTTTCAAACAAAATATTTGTTGAAAAAACAAGTGTCGGGCCAAGTGAATATACTGGAAAAATATTTTCTGAAATGGGAGCTTACAGGGTTCCTCACTTAATTGAACAAATGAAGGATGGAATTATTTACTTGAGCTTCACAAGATTCAAGAGAATTCCTCTTTTTGTAATTATCAAGGCTTTGGGATTAATAAAAGATAAAGAAATTGCCGAGTTTATTTTAACTGAGAAGGAATATGATGAAGTTTTCATAAATTTATATAGTGCAATGGAAGTAAAAACAGAAGAAGATGCATTAGAATATATTGCAAAGAAATTAAATTTCAATCAGCCCAAGGATGTAAGGCTAGTAAAAGTAAAAGAAAACTTGGACAAATATTTGCTTCCCCATTTAGGAACTTCACAAAAAGACAGAATTTCCAAAGCTTATAATTTATGCAAGTTAATAAAGAAATACCTGATTATTTCAAAGAATGAAATTAAGATTGATAAAGATCATTACATGAACAAGAGATTGAAATTGAGCGGGGATTTATTGGCGGACTTATTTAGAGTAAATTTAAGATCGCTTGTAAATGACTTATTATATAATTTCCAAAGACTAGTAAAAAGAGGAAAATTCAGCTCTGTAAAAATAATTATCAGAGATAAATTATTGACATCAAGAATAAATTCTGCAATGGCAACTGGGGCTTGGGTTGGCGGAAGAAAGGGAGTTAGCCAAAACATTGACAGAACAAATTTTTTAGCTTCATTATCTCATTTGCAGAGAGTTGTTTCATTATTATCATCTACCCAGGAAAATTTTGAAGCAAGGGGATTGCATCCGACTCATTACAATCGTCTTTGTCCGATTGAAACTCCAGAAGGTACTTCAATTGGATTAAGAAAAAATCTTTCATTAATGTGCAGCATAACTCAAGAACTTATTTCAGAAGAAAAGATTAAAAAAACATTAGAAGGAATGGGAGTAAAAATAAAATAAAATGACTGATGTATATTTAGATGAAAAATTCATTGGAAAAATAGACAATGCAGATGAATTTATAAAAAATATTAGAGAAGAAAGAAGAAGAGGAAAATTACCAAGCGCATTAAATATCTCTTACAACAAAATCTTCAAAGAAGTTTATGTTGAGATATCAAGAGAAAGAGCAGTCAGGCCTTTAATTATTGTTGAAAATGGAAATAGCAAATTAACAAATGAAATTTTAAAAGAATTAGATGAAAACAAATTAAACTGGAAAGATTTAATTTCAAGAGGGGTAATTGAATATCTGGATGCTCTTGAAGAAGAATCTGCTTTAGTTGCTTTAAGAGAAGAAGATATTTCACCAGAGCATACTCATTTAGAGATTAGCCCTTCAATGATGCTTGGATTAACTACTTCTTTAGTTCCTTTTTCAAATTTTGGCCAGAGTTCAAGATTAAACAGGGGGAGCAAGACGCAGAAACAGGCTTTAGGATTATATATTTCAAATTATCTTTTAAGAATGGATACTGATGTAAGCATATTGCAATATCCACAAGCCCCAATTGTAAGAACTGTTATGCATGATATTTCTGGATATGAAAAACATCCTTCTGGACAAAATGTTGTTATTGCTGTAATGAGCTATGAAGGATACAACATGCAGGACTCTCTTGTAGTTAATAAAGGAAGCATAGAGAGAGGATTGGCAAGATCATTTTATTTTAGACCATATGGTGCTGAAGAATTAAGATATTCTGGCGGATTAATTGACGAAGTTGGAATTCCAGACAAAGAAGTCAAAGGCTATAGATCTGAAAAAGATTACAGATTATTAGAAGATGATGGGATTGTATTTCCAGAAGCTAAAGTAAAAACAGATGATGTGATTATAGGAAAAACTTCACCACCGAGATTTTTAGGTGAACTAGAAGAATTCAGCATTGCTGCAAGCACAAGAAGAGAAAGTTCTGTAACTATAAAGCATGGCGAAGCTGGAACAGTTGACATGGTTGTTTTGACTGAAAATGAAGAAGGAAACAAATTAGTCCAGGTAAGATTAAGAGACCAGAGAATTCCTGAAGTCGGAGACAAATTTGCTTCTAGACATGGACAAAAAGGAGTTATTGGTTTATTAGTATCGCATTCAGACATGCCATTTACTGCATCTGGAATTACACCAGACCTAATTTTTAGTCCACACTCTATTCCATCAAGAATGACTATTTCACATTTAATTGAAATATTAGGGGGAAAGGTGGGAGCTTTGTCAGGAAAATATATTGATGGAACAATATTTGAAAGCCAGAGTGAAAAAGAACTAAGAAGTTATTTGAAAGAATTAGGTTTCAGAGAAAATGGAACAGAAAGAATGTACAATGGAATAACTGGTGAAGAATTTAAAGTTGATATTTATATTGGGGATATGTATTATTTAAAATTAAAGCACATGGTTGCAAATAAATTACATTCAAGAGCATCAGGAAGAATCCAATTATTAACAAGACAGCCTATTGAAGGCAGAAGTAAGGGTGGAGGATTAAGATTAGGAGAGATGGAGAAAGACTGTTTTGTAGCTCATGGTGCATCCTTATTATTAAAAGAGAGATTTGATTCAGACAAAACAATAGTTCATATCTGCGAAAACTGCGGATTATTGGCAATAAGTGATAGTTACAGAAACAGAAAATTCTGCACTATGTGCGGGAGCAATGTAACAATTACACCCATTGAAATTAGCTATGCTTTCAAATTATTAATAGATGAGTTAAAAGCATTATGTATCTATCCTAGAATAAAATTAATCAGCAAATATTAAAATGGAATATGTGTACAAAAAGGTAGGCAGCATTATTTTTGGTATGCTTAGTCCGGACAATATTAAAAAAATGGCAGCAACCAAATTAGTTACGCCAGAATTATATGACAAGGAAGGTTATCCAGTAGACGGCGGATTAATGGACACTCATCTGGGAATAATTGATCCTGGCCTAAGATGCAAAACTTGTGCAGGAAAATTAAAAGAATGTCCCGGACATTTTGGATACATAGAACTTGCAAGACCAATTATTCATATTAAATATGCTCCATTAATATTAAATGTTTTAAGAGGAACATGCAAAGTATGCTCAAGAGTTTTATTGGGTGATCAAGACATTGCAAAATATAAAGAAATACTTCCAATAATTGAAGCTGAGAAAGGAGCAGAAGAAGCAAGAAGAAAATCAAAAGAAATTTTTTCATCTATCAAGAATACAAAGAAATGCCCTCATTGCGGCGAGAGGCAATATGTAATTAAAATTGAGAAACCAACTACTTTCTTTGAAAAAGACAAGAGATTAAGCCCTGTTGAAATAAGATTAAGATTAGAGAAGGTGCCAGATTCTGATTTAGTATTACTTGGATTAAATCCTTATTATGCAAGACCTGAGTGGATAGTTTTAAATGTTTTAGCTATTCCGCCAGTAACAATCAGGCCTTCAATTACATTAGAATCAGGAGAGAGAAGTGAGGATGATTTAACCCACAAGCTAGGAGATATTGTAAGAATTAACCAGAGATTATTTGAAAATATTAATGCGGGAGCTCCTGAAATTATTATTGAAGATTTATGGGATTTACTGCAATATCATATTACAACTTATTTTGACAACAGCACTGTTCAGGTGCCGCCTGCAAGACACAGATCTGGACAAGTATTAAAAACATTAACTGAAAGAATCAAGAGCAAAGAAGGAAGATTCAGACATAATTTAGCTGGTAAAAGAGTTAATTTTGCCGCGAGAACTGTTGTATCTCCTGATACTGAGATTAAGTTTAATGAAGTTGGAATTCCAAAAATTGTTGCCATGGAATTGACTATTCCTGAGACTGTAACAGACTGGAATAAAGAATATTTGAAAAAATTGATTGAAAAGGGACCAACTATATATCCTGGTGCAAATTATATTGTAAGACCTGACGGAAAGAAAAAGAAAATTACAGAAGAAACAAAGCAGCAATTAATTGAAGAACTTGAAAATGGATATGTTGTTGAAAGACATTTGGTTGACAGTGATATTGCAATATTCAACAGACAGCCTTCTTTGCATAGGATGAGCATAATGTGCCACAAAATTAAAGTTCTAGGAGGAAAATCATTTAGATTAAACCCCTCAGTGTGCGAACCCTATAATGCTGATTTTGATGGTGATGAGATGAATTTACATGTTCCCCAAGGAGAGGAAGCAAGAGCAGAAGCTGATATTTTAATGCAAGTACAAACACAAATAATGAGTCCCACTCATGGAAAAAATATCATAGGGTGTGTTGAGGATTCTGTTTCTGGAGTTTACTTATTGACAAAAGACATGGAATTAACAAGAGAAGAAGCTTCACAATTATTATTATCAATTGGTTTTGAAAATTTTGAATTTAAGAAAGAAAAAATAGGCGGCAAAGAAGTATTTAGCGCCTTGCTGCCAAAAGATTTTAATTACATTGGTTATGCAAAGAAATATACAAAATGCCCCCAATGCAGCGAAGGTATAAAACATAAATGTGAATTTGACACCTATGTTGTTGTAAAAAACGGCCAGTTACAATGCGGTTTAATTGACAGCAATTCAATTGGTACTGAACACGGTGCATTGATAAGAGCATTGGTAATTAAATACGGCGAAGATGTTACAATAGATATCATAGGAAGAATTTTCAAATTAGGAATAAAGACTTTATTGAAAAGAGGATTTTCTACTGGCCTTGATGATACTGATTTACCTGAAGAATTAAAAGAAAAAATTGAAGATTTATTGCAAGAATCTGACGAAAAAGTTAGTGAATTTATTGACATGTACAAAAAAGACAAATTAGAAGCTTTGCCTGGAAAAACGATTGTGGAAACTCTGGAAGTTAGATTATTAGAAATTTTAAACAAAGTAAGAAACAAAATAGGCAATATTATTACTGAAAATTCATCTGCAGAAAATCCCTCAATTATTATGGCTGTATCAGGTGCTAAAGGTAATTTGTTAAACTTAGCCCAGATGGCAGCTTGTGTAGGTCAGCAGGCTTTAGGCGGAAAAAGAATTGAAAAAGGATACTTAAACAGAACATTGCCAATTTTCAAAGAAAATGATTTAGGGCCGGAGGCAAGAGGATTTATCAGAAATGGTTTCAAAGAAGGATTATTGCCTTATGAGTTTTTCTTCCACGCGATGACAGGAAGAGATGCTCTTATGGATACAGCATTAAGAACGCCTAAATCAGGTTATTTGTACAGAAGATTATCAAATGCATTGCAAGACTTAAAAGTAGAATATGATGGAACAGTAAGAGATGCAAAGAAAGCTATTGTTCAATTCAAATATGGGGAGGACAATGTTGATGTCTCAAGAAGCGACAATGGCAAAATAAATATCAGAAAAATAATTGATGATGTTACTGGCGAATAAGCTTTTAGGAAAAGCTTAATCAAAAAAATAAAAATGGAAGAACTTTACGAAAAATACAATGGAAAGATACCACAGAAAATTTTGGATGATGTAAAGAAAGAAATTTCTAAAATCAAAGTTACCAAAAAACAATTAGAATTAATCTTACAAAAAACAAAAGAAACTTATGAAAATTCTAAAATTCATCCCGGAGAAGCTATTGGCATTATTACAGCTGAAAGCTTTGGCGAACCAGGTACCCAAATGTCCGCATCATATAGCAGTAAAATTATATTTAAATTAAAAGATAAAATAAGAATTATTGAGATTGGAAAATTTGTTGATTTATTAATGGAATTAAAAGGTTCTTTAGAATTAAATAATCATTCTGAAATTCTGCCTTTAAACGATTTAGAAATTTTTGTTCCAAGCTTAAACCAAGAAGAAAAAATAGAATGGAAGAGAGTTATAGAATGCAGCAGACATAAACACCAAAATAATATAATTAAAATAAAAACAAATTCTGGAAGAGAAATAACCTGTACAAATAACCATTCTTTTGTTACAAGAGCAAATAATTCTGTTGTTCCAATCAAAGGATCTGATTTAAAAATTGGAGACAGAATTCCTGTAATAAATAATTTCTTTTCTGATCATTATTTAAAAGATATAACAATAAGTGAAAATATTGAAGGTAAAGAAATTACTATAAAAGAAGAAATTTTATATAAACCTGGTACCATAACAAAAGCAATTAGAAATAATATCGTTCTTGATGGTTTAAGTGGTTGGTATACTGGTGCTTATTTATCCGAGGGAGCGAATAATGGAAGTTCTGTTGGAATCTCAAATGTAGATGATAATTATAATCAGAAAGCTAAAAACTTTGCTATGAGTTTAGATATAGCTTATGTTGACAGAAGATGTCAAGACGAATATTGGCCAGGAAGAATGTTATTTATTTATTCTACTCCTTTAGCTAAATTTATTGAAAACACTTGTGGGACTGGTTCAGATTTTAAAAAAGTTCCTCAGTTTGCTTATTCTGCATCAGATGAATTTATCTCTGGATTATTAAAAGGATATTTTGACGGAGATGGAAATTTCCATGTTGACAGAGATTTAATCAGAGCAAGCTCAAATTCAAAAGAATTAATTGATGGAGTTGCATTATTGTTATCTAGATTCAAGATATTTTCTTATAAATCTAAAGATAAAAAGGGACAATACTGGTTATTAATACCTTATAAATATGCCCCACAATATTTAGCACATATAGGAACTGACATTGAATATAAAAGGAAAGATTTAGAAATATTAGCTGAAAGAGCAAAGAAATTCTGGAATGAGAAATCACAAGATTATACTGACATGATTTCTGGATTTGGAAATATTCTAGTTGATATATCCAAAAGATTAGGATTAATGACTGGGTATGTAAATAGTGCAACTAAAAGACAAAAAATAGGAAGAACTGCATTATTCAGGCATATTAAAAATTTTGAACAAATTGCTAAAAAAGAAAATATTGACATCTCTGCAGAATTAACAATTTTAAACAGAATGTTTAATTCTGATGTTATATGGGATGAAATTATAGATATAGAAAAAGTAGATTATGAATATGAATATGTTTATGATTTATCAGTTCCTGGATTAGAAACTTTTACAACTTTTGACGGAATAATTACACATAATACTTTAAATGTATTCCACTTTGCTGGAGTAGCTGAGGTTAGCGTAAGCTTGGGTTTACCAAGAATTATAGAATTATTTGATGCTAGAAAAGTAATAAAGACACCAAGAATGGAGATTTATCTTAAAGCTCCTTTTAACAAAGATCCTGCAAAAGTAAGGAAAATAGCTTCAAAAATAAAACAAGTAAGCTTGAGGGAAGTTGCAACTCATATTGCAATTGACCTTTCAAAATTAGAGATAAATATTTTCATAAATAGAAAAAAATTAAGAGATTTAGGCATTAATGATGATCAATTATTAAAAAATGTAACAGAAAGCATGAAAAATTTAAGCGTAAGATTAAATGAAGACAAGTTAATCATAAAGCCAAAATCAGAAGAAAATGAACTTCAAAGTTTATATAAATTAAAAGAAAAATTAAAGAGCGTGCATATCTCTGGAATTGAGGATATTGAACAAGTTTTACCTGTCAAAGAAAATAATGAATTTATGATCATTACATCGGGCACAAACTTAAAAGAAGTTTTAGAAATCAAGGAAGTTGATGGAACAAAAACAAATTCTAATGATATTTTTGAAATTTTTAAAGTGTTAGGAATAGAAGCAGCAAGACAAGCTATTATCAATGAAACAATGAAGATTTATGAAGACCAGGGTTTAGATGTTGATGTTAGACATATGATGTTCATGGCTGATGTAATCACAAATTCAGGAAAAATAAAAGGAATTACAAGAAGCGGAATTACAGGTGACAAAGAAAGCGTATTGGCAAGAGCTTCTTTTGAGACTCCTATAAAGCATATTGTAAATGCAAGCTTAGTAGGAGAAGAAGACAAATTGAATTCTGTAATTGAAAATGTCATGTTAAACCAACCTGTTCCTTTAGGAACTGGGTTGCCTGATTTAGTTTTAAAAGTAAGCGGGATTAATATAGATCAAAAAGAAGATAAACCTGAGAAAAAAACAAAGGAAGAGAAAAAAGGAAAAACTAAGGAAGAAAAATGAGTGTAGAACAATTAAAAAAATCATTGAAAGAAGATAAATTAGTTTATGGATTTAGAAGCACATTATTGGGTTTAAAAAACGGAAAAATATTAAAAATATTTCTTGCAAAAAACTGCCCCCAAGAATTCAAAGATAAATTAAAAAACTACAATGTAGATGTAATTGAATTAAATGACCCTAACAAGGAGATTTCATTAATCTGTAAAAAGAAATTTTCTGTTAACATTGTAAGCGCTGTGAAAAAATAATGAAGTTAGACATAACAACAATTGGTTACATAACAACCTTTGAGGGTGTAATAAAAATTAATGTAAAAGAGTGTTTTTTTAACAAAAACAAGCAACTAGTTTTTATAGTTAAAGAGGGACAGGGTAAAAAAGCTGTTGGAAAAAATGGGATGAATATCAGAAAGATGGAAAGACTTTTGAATAAAAAAATAAAAATCATTGAATTTAGTGAAAAACCAGAGGAATTTGTAAAGAACATTATTTCTCCCCTGAAAAGCCCTGAAATCAAACTGCAAGATGATGTTTTAACAATAAAAACAGATTCAACGCAGCTAAAGGCTTTATTGCTTGGAAGGGAAAAATTGAATTTAAAAGAAATACAGAACATAGTTGAAAAATATTTTCCAGTCAAGGTTGTTATTGACTAAATTAAAGCAAAAATTTATAAATTAATATTTGAGAAAAAGCTTAAGAAAATGAGCAAGAAATCAAAGGGTTCAGGATCTGGAAAGAAATTAAAGGAAAGAAGGAAGAAGTATAGATGGAACAATAAATGGTTTACAAGAAGAGCGCTAAACTTGAAGAAAAAATCAGACCCATTGGAAGGATCTCCGCAGGCAAAGGCCATTGTTCTTGAAAAAAGACAGGTAGAAGCAAAGCAGCCGAACTCTGCTATGAGAAAGGCTGTAAAATGCCAGCTTACTAAAAATGGAAGACAGATCACTGCTTTTGTTCCTGGTTATAATGCAATTAAGTTTATTGATGAACATGATGAAGTAATTATTGAATGCATTGGCGGAATAATGGGCAAAGCCAAGGGTGATATTCCTGGAATTAGATGGAAGGTTTCTAAAGTAAATGATCAGTGCTTGAATGCTTTAGTTAAAGGAAGAATAGAAAAAGGTAGAAGATAAAACATGGATAGAATTCTTTTATTCAATAAATGGGATACATCAGGCATAACAATTAATGATCCTGCTTTAAGAGAATATATAAATTTGAAACCAATTTTTGTTCCTAGAACTGGCGGAAGAAATGTCAAGATTAAATTTCACAAAAGCAAAAATAATATTGTTGAAAGATTAATGAACAAATTAATGGTTCCTGGACACAGAGGTAAAGAGCATAGATTAACTTCCGGAGTATGCACTGGCAAGAGTTTAACAGTTTATAGAATAATAAAGGAAGCTTTAGAAATTATTGAGAAACAAACAAAAGAAAATCCTGTTAAGATCTTAGTTAAAGCTGTAGAAAATGCAGCACCAAGAGAAGAAATTACTTCTATTGAATATGGTGGTGCAAGATACCCGCAATCTGTTGACTGTTCACCACAAAGAAGAGTTGATATTGCCTTGAAAATAATGGCCCAAGGATCTTATGCCCAATCTTTCAGGGGAAAGAGAAGGGCTGCAGAATGTCTTGCTGATGAAATTATAAAAGCTTACAATATTGACAACAAGTCAGCAGCTATTGCTAAAAAATTAGAATTAGAAAGACAAGCAGAAGCTAGCAGATAGAATTTTAAAATTACTTATATGCTGCTATCCACATTGAGTAAAAACTACCAACTAATAAAATAATACTTATTATATAATAAAGTGTTCTATACATTGTTACTACAAATTTTTCTTTTTTCGGGCTATAATTTGTACTAAATGATTTTGCAATTGATTTAAAATAAGCAAGTTGAGCAACCGCAAGAAATTTATTACTCATAATTGAAATAATAGCTAAAATTGATATAATACTCCCAATAATAAATAATCTGAAATCCTTATTATTTTGGTGGTTTTCACCTTTTTAAAAGTATCTTTCAAAATAGCCTCTTCAAAAGCTTGAATTTTTTCATAAACATTTAGTGTTATTTTATGTAAGTTATGATATTTGAGATGTTTTAAATAAAAAGAAAGAAATATAAACTAAAGTAAATATCAATTAACTATGGTAAATATATTTAAACTTAAGTTAACAATTCTCCAGCAGGAAATTTTAAGACTTTTATTTATAAAGACTGGTGTATCACTTAATCAGAGGCAAATAGCAAAATTCTTGGCAGTTACACAACCAGCAGTTATGAAAGCCCTGCCAAATTTAGGAAAAAAAGGTTTAATAAAAATACAACAAGATAAAGAAACTAAGAGATGGTCAATAGAATTAGATAGAAATAATCATAAAGTTATGCAACTAAAAAGAGTAGATAATTTAAAACAAGTTTATGAATCTGGATTAGCTGATTTTCTTGAAAAAGAATTTGCAGGAGCCACAATTATTTTATTTGGAAGCTATTCAAGAGGAGAGGATATAATCAATTCAGATATAGATATTGCTGTTATTGGCAGGAAAGATAAACTAATTGACTTAACATATTATGAAAAAACTTTAGATAGAAAGATTAATATAAATTTTTATGGTTCGTTCAAAAGCATTCATAAGCATTTAAAAGAGAACTTGTGCAACGGAATTATACTTATAGGGGGATTTGAGTTGTGAAAGCAATAAAAAAATTTGATGAGTTTTTAAAAGAAAAAATAGTCAAAAAGCAAAGCACTGACAAATCAAGAGCAGAGTTTCTGATTCAAGAATCTGAAAACAGTTATATTAATTTATTGGAGAAAATACAAAAAATAAAGATAAGCGATATTAATGCTAATGATTTTGTAAAGTCATGCTATGACATACTGATGGAGTTGATAAGAGCAAAGATGCTTTTAAATGGTTACAACGCGTCTGGTATCGGAGCACATGAAGCCGAAATATCTTATATGAGAGTTCTTGAATTTGATGAGAATGATGTCCAATTTACTGATCAGATTAGATTTTTTAGGAACGGAATGCTCTATTATGGAACAATCTTAGATAAAGATTATGCAGAAAAAGTTATTGAATTTACAAAAAAGATATATAAAAATTTAACAAATAAAATTAAGGACAAAACAAGCCAAGCGGGTAAATAATAATTTTGTCTTTTGTTTATTTGACTGAATTTTAAGATTATGGACTTCTGAGAAAACAAAACTTTTTAATGTTAAGGAATATAGTAAAAATTAAGAGGTGATTGTTATGAAACAAAATTTAGGCAAGGTAGACAGAATTTTACGATTTTTTCTTGCATTTTGGTGGCTGGGTTCTTTTGCCCCGAATTATCAAATAGCATGGGTAAATTGGATAATCTTCTTTGTTGGCTGGATTGCTTTAATTGAAAGTTTTGCTGGCTGGTGTTTATTGCACGACTGGTTTAAGATTAACAATAAAAATCAGTAAAAATATATTTAAAAATGTTATTCAAAAAAGACAATAAATTAGGTTGGTAATTATTTTTTGAATAAAGTATTTAAATCTTGCAAAGCATAGAAATAGTATGAATTTTAAAAAAGGGGAAATAATTGTAATAGCTTTAGCTGTAATGCTCTTTTTAGGATTTATTTTTCTTGTAAAACCAAGTACAACTGGTTATATTGCGTATACCTTAGTTTCTAATGAATATAATTATAATTCTTCTTTGGTTAATTTTTCTGATAATCAAATAAAATTAATTCCTTCAACAACTACAACCATAACAACATCAAGCTCAAATATTTTATTAAGCGCAGCTACACAAGATGAAGATAATAAATTATCCAAAGTAAATTCATTGAATGATGAAAGTGTGAATGTTGAAGAAGATGAAGAAGAAGAAATTTTAGATTTAACCTTTGCAAGCAATTTAGAAAATAATGATGTAATTTCAGCTTACATAAAGCATAATAAAGATACAAATGTGAAAATTTGCCAGCCTTCCAATTTATGCCCAAATCATTATGCAAATTTAAATTATGATGGAACTCCAAAATATCTGAACTTTACCTTAAATTTAAGTTCTGAAAGAAATACTTTTGGGATTTTTCCAACATCAGAAAAAATTAAAATAGATTATGTTTATGCAATACATTTTGCAACAACTACAAATACAACAACAATTTATCCTTCTTCAACAACTATTGAAACAAATGACATTGAACCTGCAAACATAAGCAGATTTGATTATTTTAATTACAGCCATAATTTAAATGACCAGAACATAGAATATTATTATTCAACAGATTCTGGAAATAATTGGAAAAACTTTACAGATCAAAATATTTCTGCATTAAATTTAACAAAAATAAAAATAAGAGGGATGCTATTTTCTAATGGAACAGAAACACCCATAATTGAAAGTTTAAGTTTATCTTATTCTGAAACCGAGAATGTAATTTTAGAAGAAATATATATTACAGAAATAAAATCTCAAGAAAATCTTGCTTATTTAGTTATTTATTCTGATAATAATTTATCAGATGAAACAATAAATATCCAAGCATCAAATCTTTCAAATCCTGAAAAGAACAAGATAAAGGCTGTTGAAATAAATGCAAATAATATATTATTTAATTCAGCTATTTTAAAGATAAACTACACTGATGGAGAACTTGGCAATATTAATGAATCTAGTCTAAAATTTTATTATTATAATGAAAGTTCGGGAATTTGGGAAGAAAAAGAGTTTACATTAAACAAAGATGGAAATTATATTGAAAGCAATTTAAGCCATTTTAGTGTTTATGGAATTTTTGGGGATAAATTAAATCAAGGGGGTTCGAATGATGATGGAACTAGCGGTGGAAGTTCTGGCGGATCTGGAACAAGCACAACAAGTTCAGGTGCAAGCAGTTCGGGAGGCGGAGACAGGGCTCCTTCTTCAATAGCGCCTGAAAAAAGAACAATAGTAATACAAAATGTCCCACAAAGAGAAGGGCCAAAAGAAATAAAATTATTTGAAGAGTCAAAAGAAGAGAAAAAGAAACAAGATATAATAACTACACAAGCTGTAAAAGAGATTGATAAAATTAATTACTTGGGAATTTACTTTTTTATAGCACTAGTAATAATTTTATATTTTATTTATCATAAGCATGTTAAAAAGACGAATTCTAAGCATGAAAAAACTAAAATAAAAAAGCTTAAAAACCACAGATTTAAAGTAAAAATAAAATAATTAAGGAGTGATTTAATGGCTACTGAAGAAGAATTATTAAAAACAATTAAAGAATTAATGAGTACGCCTGAAAGAATAAGAAATATATGCACTTCAGCACACATTGATATATAATTACTTATTAATGGTAATGTAATTATACAAGAGCATGGCAAGTGCATAAAAAAAGATTCTAGGTTGATACTTTCAGATGGATCTATAAAAAAAGCAGAGGAAATATTTAGCTTAGCCAAAGAAAAGGGAATTAAATTTGAAGAAAAAGAAGATCAAATAATTTATGATACTAGAAATTTAAATTTACAAGTTCCTTCTTTAAATAAAGAAACTGGAAAAATAGAAACAAAACAGATAGAATTGGCTTGGAAATTAAACGGAGGAAAATTAATAAAAATTAAATTGAGAGGTAATAGATCAATTTCTACTACACCAGAACACAAATATTTGATTTTTGAAAATAATAACATTATAAAAAAAGAAGCTTTTAAATTAAAAATTAATGATAAAGTAATTTGTCCTAAAACTATTGAAGGAAAGATTATAAATAATGTTCAAGAAATTGTAAATTCTGATGGGACAATTTCTTTGCTAAAATCTGAAGCATATGAAAATCTGGATTTTGTTGAGATTAAATCTATAGAAGAAGATTATTCAGATGTTATTTATGATTTTACAGTAAAAGATAATCATAATTTTGTTGCTGAAGGTATTTTTATCTCAAATACAACTTTCTCAGATAATTTACTTTTAGGCGCTGGAATGATTTCTGAAGAACTAGCTGGCAAGGCATGTGTCATGGATTTTCATGAAGATGAAAAAGAAAGGGGAATTACAATTGATGCTGCCAATGTTTCTATGATTCATAAAGGGCCAAATGGAGAACCTTATTTAATAAATTTGATTGACACTCCGGGGCATGTAGATTTTGGCGGTGATGTAACCAGGGCTATGAGGGCTATTGATGGAAGTGTTGTTTTGGTTGATGCTGTTGAAGGAATTATGCCGCAAACAGAAACTGTAATTAAGCAGGCTTTAAGAGAAAGAGTCAAGCCAGTTTTATTCATAAATAAAGTTGACAGACTAATAAGGGAAGTTAAATTAACTCCAGAAAAAATGCAGGAAAGATTCCTCAAAGTTATTGGGGACATAAACAAATTAATTGCAAGACTGGCGCCAGAAGAATTCAAGCAAAAATGGCAGGTTAATGTCCAGGAAGGAAGCGTTGCTTTTGGATCTGCAATCCATAAGTGGGCTTTAAGCTTTCCATATATGCAGGCAAATAATATTTCTTTTAAGAATGTAATTGATGCTTACACAAATGAGAAGCATGAAGAATTAGCAAAGATCGCCCCTTTACACAGAGTAGTTTTAAATATGTCAATAAGACACCACCCTAATCCGAAAGAATCACAAAAATACAGAGTTCCAAAATTATGGCATGGTGAATTAGAAAGCGAGGAGGGAAAATCATTATTAAACTGCGACCCTAATGGACCAGTTGTTTTTGTTGTTACAAAGATTGTCATTGACAGGCATGCTGGCGAGATTGCAGCTGGCAGATTATTTTCAGGGACAATAAAGTCAGGGCAGGAGATTTACTTAAATGGCGCAAAAAGAAAAGTAAGATTACAACAAGTAAGCATTTACAAGGGGGCGCAAAGAATTCAAATTGACGAGGGAAAGGCTGGAAATGTCTTGGGATTAGTTGGATTAAAGGATGTTTTTGCAGGAGAGACTGTTTCAAGCTATCCAATGCAACCATTTGAAGCTATCAAGCACATATTTGAACCTGTTATTACTAAGTCTATTGAAGCCAAGAAAGCCTCTGACTTGCCAAAATTAATTGAAATTTTAAAACAAGTTAATAAAGAAGATCCTGGAATAATTATTGAGATTAATGAGGAAACTGGAGAAAATTTAATTTCTGGAATGGGCGAGCTGCACTTAGAGGTAATTGAGAACAGAATAAGGACAGAAAAGGGACTAGATGTAAAGACTTCACCTCCAATTGTTGTATTCAGGGAGACTGCATTAAAAAGGTCTCCTGAAGTAGAGGGGAAATCACCGAACAAGCATAACAAGTTCTATATTATTGTAGAGCCATTAGAGGAGAATGTTTATCATGCTATTAAAGAGGGAGAAATTGAAGAGACAAGAATGAAGAAAAAAGAACAAGAATTAGTTGATATTTTTGTCAAGTATGGATATGATGCAAAAGAAGCAAGAAAAATAAAAGAAGTTTTTAATGGAAATATTTTGATTGACCAGACCAGGGGTATTGTCCATATTGGAGAGATTATTGAAATGGTCATGGATGGTTTTGAACAAGTAATGAAAGAGGGACCATTAGCAAGAGAACCTTGCACTAAGTTAAAAGTTTTATTAAGAGACACAAAATTACATGAAGATGCAATCCACAGGGGGCCTGCACAAGTACTGCCTGCTGTAAGAGAGGCAATTAAAGGGGCAATATTGCAGGCAAACCCAGTAATATTTGAACCATTACAGATTTTACAATTAGAAGCACCTTCACAATATTTAGGAGAGATTACAAAATTAATCCAGAACAAAAGGGGGCAATTACTAGAGGTTGAACAAGATGCAGATCATACAACAATGAAAGCAAAATTACCTGTTGCTGAAATGTTTGGAATTGCCTCGGACTTAAGAGGGGCAACTGGCGGGCGTGGAACTCAGTCTTTAGTTGACCAGGCATTTGAAAAATTACCAAATGAATTACAACAGAAGATTATAAGACAAATCAGAGACAGAAAGGGATTGAAGAGAGAAGAAACACAGGTTTAAAAAATTATAATATGGCAACTTAACTAATTTTGCTGATTCTCGTAATTGATATAAATAAGAATGAAAATATATCAAGGAGAGGTGAAGTAAAGTTGGCAAGTTTATTAACAAGAGAACAAGCAAGACAGTTTTTAAAAGAAAGACCTTTCTTTTGTGCATTAAAAAAAGCTTTTTTATGAAAAGCAAATTGTTTTCGTGCTTTCTTTTCCTTTGTTCCTGATTTTATTTCAAATAAAAATAATTTATATCCTACCAAGATAATTAAGTCAATGTAAAAAATATCTTCTCCTTTACATATAAAGTTTAACAAGACTGCTCTGTTGCTGGCTTATTTATGGTTGTTTTGCAGGTATTTTGATCTAGACAGGCTCTTTTTTGGACATTATTTCTGCAATCTGCCCAATCTGTACAAAACCAGGATTCTTTACAAGAAACTTCTTTAGAAGAAGTCTCATCAAGAACAACTGGAGATTCTTTGGTTAAATTCAAAAGATCTAGCCTTTGCTGTTCTAAAATCTCTTCCTTATCATAATCTTTTTTAATTTCTAAAACCATAGAGAAGAAGATTAAGATAAGAACTAAAATAAACAAATAAAAGAATTGGAGCATATATTTATTTTTAAATAAGCTCTTTTTTTGCATTTATTTTTAGTATATTATATAGTATAAAAATATACTTATAAAATTAGTGTTTTTGTTGTAGTGACTACCACACTTTTAATGCTTAAAAACAAAAAGGTTATAAATATAGAATTCTATAAGAAGAATACTTAAAGACAATGTCTTTATATAAGAATATCACTGTAAAGTAGTCTTTAAGAATCTGGGGGAATAAAACAAAATGGTTGATGCTAAATGTAAGGAATGTGGAGCGCTTTTTGTTATTGACAGCTGTATTCCAGAGGAAATGGAGTGTTTCTGTGGTAGCGAAGTGTTCGAAATAATTGAAAAATCAATGGTTATAGCGTAAACTTTTAGAAAAGTTTAATCAAAAAGCCATAAATGAATTATAATGAGGGTAGATAAGACTAGATTAGAAAAAAAATTTTTAGATGATTTAGCAGTAAAATTATGCCTTAATTACAAAAGCAGATTATATGTAGGAGAAGATAATGAAGATTCTAGTTACCCTGTAGATGTTCCTTTTTGGTTTATTGAAGAAATACAAAGCTTGCCAAAACTTTTAGGCTTAATTCCTAGAACAGAGAGACATTTAATCCTTGCAATTAATGATTTAAATTATAGTTATCCAGAGATACAAGCAGTTATTTATGATAATAAAGTTAAGTCTAAAATAATCCAAGATTTAGAATCTTTTGCAGCAGAAAATGGATTTTTAATAAATCTTAAAGAAAGAAAACAACTTTACAGAATTGTCTGGGGAGAATAGGTTTTCTCTTAATAAACTAAAAGACTTTTTACATTAGTGAATCTTGTCAAGACAGGAACTTTTTTAAATATCTTAAGAGTTAGAGTATTATGGATGTTGAGGAAATAATTAAGACATTAACCCCTTTAGAGAGAAGGGTTTTGCCTTTATTAAAAAAGAATAACAATTTTAATTCTCTTGTAAATGCTTCAAATTTAAGTGAAACAGAAGTAAACAGGTCTTTATTATGGCTTCAAAACAAGAATTTGATTAAGATTAGTGAAGAAGTTAAAGAGAGTGTTGTTGTAGGGAGAAATGGGGAGGAATATTTAAAAGACGGACTGCCTGAGAGAAGAGTTTTGAATGTATTAAGCGAACGAAATTTAAGTTTAAGAGAATTAACAGATCATGCTTGTTTAGATGAGGATGAATTAAGAGTTTCTTTAGGAATTTTAAGAAAAAAAGATGCTATTGAAATTAAAGACAATGTAAGATTAAAAGATACTGGAAAAAAATTATTAAATTTAGAATTTGAAGAAGAGAAATTCCTGAAAAAATTGCCTTTAAATGTTAAAGAATTAGACAATAAGGAGATAGCTGTTTTATCTGAACTTAAAAAAAGAAAGAATATAATTAAAATTGAGAACTTAAAAACAAAAACTGTTTATTTAACTGAATTTGGCAGAAGTATTTTAGAAAAAGGTCTGAGAGAAGACTTGCTTGAGGGATTAACAATTGATTTATTAAAATCAGGGAAATGGAAAGGAAAAGAATTCAGACACTATAATATTACATCAATTACACCAAAAATTTATGGGGGTAGGATACATCCACAAAGTTTAGTTATAGATAAAATAAAAAAAATCTTTTTAAATTTAGGATTTAAAGAAATGAAAAGTCCTTGGGTTGATACTTGTTTCTGGTGTATGGATTCTATGTGGATTCCACAAGATCATCCTTCAAGAGAAGTGCAGGATACTTTCTTTTTACCTTACAAAGGAGATATTCCAAATGAGTTAAGCAAAAAAGTTGCTGATGTTCATGAGCATGGTGGGAAAACTGGGTCAAAAGGATATGGATATAAATGGAATCCTGAAATTGCTAAACAATTAATTTTGAGGACACATACTACTGCAACAACTTACAGATATTTTCATCAAAAAAATATAGAATATCCGGCTAAATATTTCTCAATTGGAAGAGTTTTTAGAAATGAATCTATAGACCAGACACATTTAGCTGAATTTCATCAAGTAGAGGGATTTGTAATGGATGAAGATTTAACTTTAAGAGATTTAATGGGATATATAAAAGAATTTTATTCTAAAATGGGGATTTATAAAATTAAGTTTAAACCAGTTTACAATCCATATACAGAACCATCAATGGAGGCTTATGGATATAATGAGCAACTAGGAAAATGGATTGAATTAATTAATTCTGGAGTTTTCAGACCAGAATCATTAGAACCTTATGGAATTAATGTTCCTGTTATTGCATGGGGATTAAGTGTTGAAAGACTGGCAATGATGCTGTACAAACAAAAAGATATTAGAGAGGTATTCGGAACTTTAAATGATTTAAACTTTTTAAGGACATATAATGCAAAATGGTAATATTAGAAACAAATTTTACTGAATTAAATAAAGCAATTGGAAAGAAATTAACAAAGAAAGAGTTAGAAGATACTTTGTTTGATTTAGGGATGGAATTAGAGAGGACAGAGAAAGATGAGATTAGAATTGAAATTACGCCTGACAGACCAGATTTATTATCAACACAAGGATTAGGAAGAGCTTTAAAAGCTTATTTGGGAATTAAAACTGGATTAAGAGAGTATAAAATAAAAAAATCTGAAATTAAAATCAATGTTGACAAAAGTGTAGAAAAAGTAAGACCTTATACAGTTGCTGCTGCTGTCAAGAATTTAAAGTTAGATTATGAAAAGATTAAAGAAATAATAAATATTCAAGAAAAATTACACAATACATTTGCAAGAAAAAGGAAAAAAACTTCTATTGGAATTTATCCTTTGGAAAATATTAGTCCACCAATAACTTATTTGGCTGAGAAATCTGATAAAATCAAATTTGTTCCCTTGGATTTTGAAAAAGAATTAACTGGAAAGGAAATATTGGAAAAACACCCAACTGGAATTAAATATGCTGATTTATTGAAAAGCTATGACAAATATCCAATTTTTGTTGATTCCAAGAATAAAGTTTTATCCATGCCACCTATTATTAATTCACAAGAATTAGGAAAAGTAAATGATAAAACCAAAGATATTTTCATTGAGTGTTCTGGCCATGATATCAATGCTTCTGAACAAGTTTTGAATTTAATTGTAACTACTTTGGCTGATATGGGTGGAGAGATTTATTCTGTTGAAGTTAATTACGGAAACAAGAAAATGATTACTCCTAATTTAGAGCCTGAAAAGAAGGAAATAAAATTAAGTTATATAAATAAAATTTTAGGCCTTGAATTAAAATCAAAAGATGCAATTGAATTATTAAAAAGAATGGGGTATGATGCTTCTGGAACTGACAAAATAAGAATTTTAATTCCAAAGTATAGAACAGACATATGGCATGATATTGATATTGTTGATGATGTTGCAAGAGCCTATGGGTTTAACAACATGAAACCCACTTTTCCAAAGGTACATTCTGTTGCAGAAACAATTCCAGAGCATGATTTCCTTAATAGATTAAAAGAATTAATCATTGGATTAGGATATAATGAAACTTTTACATTTGGGTTAACAAGCAAAGATGACCAATTTAGAAAAATGAATACAAAACCTTGCCCAAGCATTGAATTAGGAAGTGTAAAAGAACAGACAATCAATATGGTAAGAGTTTGGTTATTGCCTGAGTTATTAAAATTTTTAGTTAATAATAGAAGCAGAGAATATCCACAAAGAATTTTTGAAGTAAATGATGTTGTTGTCCAAGATAGTAAAGAGGATATTAAATCTAAAAATGTTACTAGATTATGCTGCGTAAGTGCCCATGAAAAAGCTAATTTTACTGAAATTAAGCAAGTTTTAGATTATTTAGGACAAGTTTTAAATTTAAATTTAAGGCTCGAAGAATTAAGGCATGATAGCTTTATTGAGGGAAGATGTGCTAGTATTTTATTAAATGAAAAGGAAATTGGTTTTATGGGAGAGATAAATCCTATTGCTTTGAATAATTTTGATTTACAAGTTCCTGTTTGTGCTTTGGAATTAGATGCTGAGAAATTACTGGGATAACTTTAATAATTTTTTTGGATTTAATCCGTAAACTGCCTGCTGAATTCCAGTAATAGACCTTACATTTCTTTGTAAAATTTCTTCTTCAATTAATTTATCAACTAAAGTTTCTCTTGCCTCTCTAACTAATTCTGATTTTGTTTTATAGTGTCCATTTCTTAAATCTGGATCAGTATTATCAAAAAAATCAACAACACACTTAAGAGATATTTTTTCCAAATCTGTTTTTAATCCTAAATTTCTAGATAATTTGTCATAATCTATATCCGCTGTATCTATTGTTAGTAAACTGAGACCATTATCTTCTACTGTATATAACATATCGAAGAATTTAAAATGAGTATTTATAAGCTTTGT
>Ga0209542_10006217_pt1 | contig 23321 bp, 25 predicted proteins | sample RifCSPhighO2_01_FD_184028 | JGI IMG/M metagenome (GOLD analysis project Ga0209542, IMG submission 184028) | Soil microbial communities from Rifle, Colorado - Rifle CSP2_plank highO2_0.1 (SPAdes) (version 2) | ecosystem: Environmental > Terrestrial > Deep subsurface > Rock core/Sediment ... | reverse complement strand
GGATAATACCTTGGGAGTCAATCTCTCGGTGAGGTAAAGGAATTTTTTCTCTTAAACTTTGTCGATGCACAATATGTCCATGTTCAGCTTCGATACTCATAGGATGTATAGTATCAAACTATAAGATATCTTTGCAAGTTGACAATTTTTTTGACTTTTAAAATAGTTTATGCTAGTATGCTAAACAGTATGAAAGAAAAAACGCCGGTAGGCGTAGGTGATCAATGCGTAGAGCTGACTCTTGCCGAAAGAGGGCTCATGCCTTAAGATTAATAGGACATATTACAGAAACTCTTGTAATTCATACGCCTGAATTTAGAGATCAAGCTGTTAATAGAGGGCTGTTTTCTAAAGAAGGAGATGCGGGAGTTACATTCAAAAAAGGAAGAGACACATTTGAATTGTTGGATTATCAAGCTACTGCTGAGAAGACAAGGCTTCTTTTATCGGTAATAAGTGTTGACGGTAACGGGTCAAAGGAAATGGTAATGGTGAGTTTGGCTGTATTAAGACACGCAGACGGCAGTCTAGCTGATGGTTCTATTGGATACGCAAAAGATTTTCTTATTAATGATAATCCTGTTGATATTGATACGAAAGCTGCCGTAAAGGGAGCGGAAGGCATATTGGCAAAATTAAAGGCAAGGGGCGAACCCCTCATAGGGTCTGTTACCTAACAAGGTTTTTGGAAATCCACTTTATATATTAAAATCTTCAAATTGACAATTTTTTTCCCGCGTCGGAAAATGCAAATTGTTAGCGAGATTAATTTGGAGAGTGGAGAGATTTAGACTTTCAATAAATATCCGACGATTATTCCAACAGTAGTTGCAATGGAGCCTATTATAAATAATTCAATTGCGCTTCGAAGAGGCTCGTGTTCTACCAGATAACCTTTTATATAACCAATAACAAAAAGCCCGGCAAACGATGAGATAATAGCGAAAACTCTTGCAATTGGCTGGTCAAACATTAGTATTGGAACAATCGAAAAAGCACCGCCGATTAAATATGCAAAAAACATAATCAGAGCGCCTATGTAAAGACTATCAGTGTGTTTTTCGTTTTTATTCATCTGATGCACGGCTTTTTCGCTTGAGTATTGTCCTGCTGCCATTGAGGATGCTTCAACAGTTACCGCAACAAGCGCTGCCAGAACTATGATTGCTTTATCGCTGACTCCGGTTGAAATGCCAACAACCACTCCTGTTGTTGAAACAATGCCGTCCTGAAGACCAAACATTAGAGATCGAAGATAATCTTCATGCAATATCTCTCTAACTTTTTTCATATCTGTTTTAGTATCTATAATGCAATGATAGCAGATTTCAGAGCCAGTTGACAAATCTTTCTCCGCGTCGCAAAATAAAAGTATGGAGAACAAACTACCTCTTGTTGTAAATGCGTTATCTGTTCTGATTGATCAATTTCTCGAGTACTTGGAAATTGAGAAGAATTGTTCCAAACTTACTATCCGAGATTACAGGCATTATTTGGAAGTTTTCAATATTTGGTTTACGCAAAACGCGAGTGGTAAAAAAATTTCCGATTTGGATTTGGTAACTGTCAGAAGATATCGAGTTTTTCTGGCAAACCGCGAAGATGCGAAAGGAATGACCCTGAAACGGGTTACGCAAAATTATTATGTGATCGCGCTACGGTCATTATTGCGGTTTTTAATCAAAAATGATCATGCGACATTGGAGCCGTCAAAAATCGATTTACCGAAAACAGAAAGCCGGAGTCTTAAGTTTTTGGAACGCGAACAAATAGACCGGCTGGTAATTTCAATTGATACATCAAAAGAAGAAGGGATAAGAGACAGAGCTATATTTGAACTTCTTTTTTCAACCGGGCTGCGTGTGTCCGAACTTGTTGGACTAAATCACAATCAGATAAATTTGGAAAGGCGGGAATTCGGAGTTGTGGGAAAAGGCGGACGCGCGCGGGTGGTTTTCGTTTCAGACAGGGCTGAAGAATGGGTTACGCGGTATCTGAAAGAAAGAAAAGATGTTTTTAAGCCTTTATTTATCCGTTATTCGGGAAAAATCATCGAAGACAATAATGGAGAAAAAATGAGATTAACAGCCAGAAGCATTGAGAGGATAGTAAAGAAATATGTTCGGCTTGCCCGCTTACCGGTGGATGCAACAGTTCATACTTTACGCCATTCATTTGCCACAGATTTATTAACCAATGGCGCGGACTTGCGCTCGGTCCAAGAGATGCTTGGACACAAAAACATCGCCACCACCCAAATTTACACCCATGTCACAAATAAACAATTAAGAGATGTCCACAAAAGTTTTCATTCGGGGAATAAATAAAATTGCTTCTTTATTCATAGTTATAAATAGTGAAGTTATTTAGCAATCAGTGTTGGGGCTTGTTGTTTTTCGATAAATAATCTCTTGGATTGTCCTACGATATCTGAAAAATTAAATGCGCAGGGTAAATCTTTTAGCGCTTGCTCATATCTTATTTGCGTTATGTTAAATATGGGTGAAAGAAAAGCCTTGCCGCCAGGTTTCAGCACTCGTAGTATTTCTTTAAAAACTATTGATAAGTCGTCTGGGTCCAGATAATGAGGAATAGAAAAGACTGACACTATCGAGTCGAAACAATTATCTTTAAATGGTAGAACCTGCGCTAAAGCTGCAACCGCTTTCCGCTTATAAGAAACATCTTCTTTCATTGCTTGGGATGACGATCTTCTTGCTTGTTCTTCGGATAACATTGGGCTTACTGAAACTACATCGATTCCTTTTTTTTGGGCTTCACGGGCAAATAATTCGCTTTTTCCTGAACCAATATCCAAAACTAAACCTCCCAGGTTGCCTGCTGTTATGCCTAGTAAATCTAAATATTCATCGAATGATCGATCTGTCCATTGTGAATCGAGTGCCCGAGCTAGACGACTTCCTTTTTCGAAGGGATGTTTATCATTTACCCCTTGATCAGATTGCGGAGTTTTACTAATTATTTTTTCTATAATCTTGTTCATGCCTTTCTCGTCTTTGGGGTAGTTAATTTTAATTAATGATGATGATGGCTTAGAATTAAAATATCTGTTATTAGCTTTTATGGGAAAGGGTACGCTTTCTGCACTGTCAGTATCCATATCTAAAATGATATATGTTTTACATATCAAAATCAAATAGTGTCAAGTGGGTTGGGAATCTTTTATCTTGTTTCGTAGGAGAGGGTGATATCAATTGTTATTGAGTTTTCGCCGGGTTGGAGCTGTGTATCTTCTGATTTTAGTTCTAATCCCTGAGCCATCATGATAGGACGAGGTTCGAAATTGCCTGATTCCTGGACGTCAACAATTCTTCCCAATCGAATTCCCGTTGCTTTTGCAAGACTACCTGCTTTTTCTTTCGCCATTTTTACCGCTTCTGTTCTGGCTTTATTTTCTAAGTCTTTTTTCGTTTTATCGTTGAACGTGAAATTTATTCCGCCAACCAGATTGGCTCCATCCGCAGTTGCAGTATCAACGGCTTTATTTGCAACATCTATTGGCGCAATATTTATCTCAAGAGTTTGGGTTACTGTATAGCCATTGATGGTTTGCTTCCCCAAAGCATAATCATAATTTGGGTTGATACTATAATTAGTGGTTTCAATATCTTTGTCCGGAATCCCGAGTTTCTTAAGATCATCAATGATTTTATTCGCCGAAGAATTTACTGAATCTTTAGCAGTATTAACCGTTGATGCTGTCTTGGTAACGCCAACTGAAATTTGCGCTGTGTCAGGGATTCCAGTTGCCTTCCCTGCTCCCGAAACACTAAATAAATTTGTTTTTGTTGTTTGAATGCTGTTGACAGAGAAAGGGATAGGGCCTGCTAATTTTGTATAAACAAAAAACCCCAGGAAAATAAAAAAAATTGTTAGTAACGGCGCCTTTATGTTTTGCACCAGTTAATGATAAACGGAAAAAACAGCCTTGTCAATTATGAATTTGGGGTTGGATGCATTGGTAAATCAGATTCTTCTCTTTTTAGAGCGGCAAGCGTAAGTTCTGTTCTTACGTCGGTGATGGAGTCCATATGGTTTTTGGCGTTAAGCTGAAGAATTGTAATAATTTTTGGATCAACGCCTTTCATAATTGAATTTTCCTCTTTAATCATTGAAGAAATATCTTGGAACATTTTCTACAATTGCACAGCGTCAAAACCGACAATAATCATCTCTTGGTCAATACTGCTGCTTAAAGCTTTTTTAAGCTTAAGAAAAGTAAAGATTTCTTTAATTTGCTCCTCTGGTGAATTGCAAAAAATAAATGGTAGAGCCTGTTACTCCTTGATTACATAAGCGAGCAAGAACTTCTTCTTTTGCCTCTGTATCGGAAAAGTTAGTTGGGCGACGAATAATAAAAGTTTCGGCAACAACATAATTTTTTCCTGCAAGAATTTCTAAAGGATTAGGACTACTTACTAACGGTTCCTGTTCTTTTGTCATAGACTTAGTGGGTTGGTTATACCATAACTGTAATTAAATTGTCAATTGTCTTGATTTACCAATCTAATAAATTATTTTGCCAAACCCTGGTTTGGCGAGGATTTTTCCGTTTTCGAAGACTTTTTTACCGCGGATGAAAACCCGCTCAACTTTTCCTTTTACTCGCATCCCTGCAAATGGCGACCAGCCACACTTAGTAAATAAGGATGAATGATGAATGATGAATGATGAATTAGGGTCGACTTCAATTTTAGTTCGGGGGTCGGTTTTGATGCCGAAGATTTTGGCGGGGTTGGTGTGGCAGAGACGGATAATGTCATCAATTGTTAATCTTTTTCCAGAAACTGCGGTTAGTAAAAGCGGAAGAGTTGTTTCAAGCCCGGGGACTCCGAAAGGCGGGGTCTCCCCTTCTTTTTCCTCAATCGTGTGGGGGGCGTGGTCGGATTCAATTACATCAATAAATTTTAAATTCTCCCACAAAAATTCCTGATCTTTTTTATTTTGTAATGGTGGTTTCATTTTGCCAAATGCGCCCAAGCGCTTAGCATCGTTTTCAGTTAAGAACAAATGATGAGGAGTAACTCCGCAAGTTATTTTTAAACCTTGTTCTTTTGCTTTTATAATCTGTCTTAAGTCAAAAGCGTTGCTTATGTGGCAGACATGCAATTTATTACCAAATTTTTTCGCTAATTCAACAACGACATTAAGCATATTATCTTCCGCATGGACAAGTATCGGTTTTGTATCTGCATGAAGTCTATTGCTATGTAGCGCTGTACTCCATGCGGTAAAGATGGATTCTAGTTTTTCTTTATTAATCAAAAAATTTCCAGTAGTTTGATTAAGATATAGTTTAAGTCCCAACACTTTTTTTTGGATTTTTTTAAATTCAGAAAGGTTATCCCCCAGTGAGCCGAAATAAAACCCGACATCACAGGCAATTTTCTTTTTTGCAATTTTTATTTTTTCGTCTAAAGTTTTAGGTTTCGTTATTGGAATTTTGTTATTCGGCATGTCCAGGATTGTTGTAAATCCGCCAGCCAAAGCCGCTGCAGTCCCCGTATAAAAATTTTCTTTATTGGTTTGCCCCGGATCGCGCAAATGAACATGCGGATCAATTAACCCAGGTAGGATAAGTTTTCGAATCATTTGATTTTTCCAAGAGTTGCGGCTAGAAGCGCCATTCTAACATAAAGCCCATTTCTCATTTGCTCAGTAAGGTAAACTGCTCTCGAATCGTTGTCAACTTCAGTACTTATTTCACCAACCCGTGGCAACGGATGCATAAGAATAAGGTCTTTTCTGGCTTTTTCCATAAGTTTCTTGGTGATAATATAGAAATTTTTTATATTTTCATAGATGGAGAGATCTGAGAAGCGTTCCTTTTGTACTCTTGTTATGTACAAAACATTAACTTTTTTTATGACTTCGTCGAGTTTTTCTGCCTCGATGATTGATACTCGATTTTTTAATTGATCTTTTATTTCTTGCGGCATGCGAAGGATTTTAGGCGCAACAAAGAAAAATTCAACTTTGCCCATCTTGGCTAAAAGTTTGGATAAAGAATGAACAGTTCTTCCATTGAGAAGGTCGCCAACAAAAGCTACCTTTAATCCATCTATCTTTTTGAATTTACTTAAAATTGTAAAAAGGTCAAGAAGGGCTTGAGTCGGATGTTCACCAACGCCATCGCCTGCATTGATAATGGGAACCGTTGAAACCAAAGCTGCCTTTTTCGCAGAGCCCACTTCCGGATGTCGAATAACAATTATATCGCTATAACACTCAAAAGTTCTAATCGTGTCCTCCAAAGTCTCCCCTTTGGCAACAGAAGAATAAGTCATTCCCTGAAGAGGAATTATTCCTCCACCCAACCGTTGCATGGCGGAAATAAACGAACCAAATGTTCGACTTGACGGTTCGTAAAAAAGAACTGTCATAATTTTTCCTTGCAGCATTTTTGATTTTTTCCCCGCCTTAACTATTTTTTTCATGAGCGTTGTTTTTCGGAAAAGGAAGGTTAGATCTTCTTTTGAAAATTGATCTACCGAGAGAATGTCTTTGCCTAAAAATCCATTTTTTCTTTTCATAGTTAGTCCTATTTTATTAGGCTTACCAATACAGCCTTTTGTGCATGAAGCCGATTTCCCGCCTGATCAAAAATAACGGACTTGCGGCCATCTATGACAGATCCCGCTACCTCGTTGCCTCTATATGCTGGCATATCATGCATAAAAATAGCATCCTTTCTAGCGAGTTTCATAAGAGCTTCTGTTACTTGGTAGGATTTGAATATTTTTATCCTTTGTTTTTTGCTGCTCTCATCTCCCATACTGATCCATGTATCCGTATATACGACATCTGCATTTTCAACTGCTTCTTGGGGTTTATCTAACTCGCTTATTTTACCTCCGCTTTTTTTTGCCAGTACTTTTGCCTGCTCAGAAACTTGAGGCAACATCCTATATCCCTTTGGAGAGGCAACGCGAAAATCAATTCCCAAAATCCCACTTGCCAGTGCCAGAGAGTGGGTAACATTATTTTCTCCATCACCCACAAAGGCAAGAGAAATATTCTTTAACCGTCCTTTTTTTTCCAAGATGGTAAGCATATCGGCTAGGATTTGGCAGGGATGTTCAAGATCAGAAAGGGCATTTATAATTGGTATTTTTTTTGTGCTTTTCGATAATTCCAAAAGAGTTTCGTGTTTAAAAACTCTTGCCATAATTCCATCAACCATTTTTTCAAGTGTTCCTGCTGCGTCAGCAACTGTTTCACGAACTCCAAGTTGGATATCCGCAGGTGCTAAATAAATTGCATGACCTCCCAGATGAGTCATCCCCGTCTCGAATGAAACACGAGTTCGAAGCGAGGGTTTCTCAAAAATCATTGCCAATGTTTTGTTATGCAGTAGCGGCCGATTTTTACCTTTTTTCCTGAGTTCTCTTTTGAGGGCTTGCGCAATCTTAAGAAGTTTGAGAAATTGTGGGGCTGTTAAATCCGCTATCCCTAAAAGATCTTTTGGAAAATTCATAATTACGATTGTCTTATTCTTTGGGAAAAATGTTTATTGGGATAAACTTTAACAAAGAAAAAAGCCCCTGTCAATGGCTAATTTAAGTTTTTTGCTGCGATAATAAGGTTTTTGAGGAGCATGACGATATTAACAGGACCTACTCCGCCGGGTGTGGGAGTATAAAAAGAAGCTATATTTTCGATCCTGTTCTGATCGTAATCACCCATGAGCTTAGCACTCTTATCCCTTGAAATGCCAATTCCAATTAAGATAACACCCTTCTTAAGCATATTTGGCTTCACTGCTCTGGGTTTCCCTACCGCGGAAATAATGATATCCGCAGTTTTTGTCAGCCTAGTGGGATTTTTTGTTTTGCTGTCAACTACAATTGGATTAATTCCCATTTTTCTTAAACTGTTTATGATTGGTTTTCCTCCAGTCTCCCCTTTTCCAATTACAGCGATTTTTTTATTGTTCAACCAATTAATAAATTGAGGCTCCACCCTTGGGGTGTAGATATAAACCTTTTCCAAGATTTTTGAAACTGCTAGGGCAATTGGCATTTCGAATTTGGAATTTTCCAAAAATCCGTCAATATCCTTGTCTGCAGACACAGCGTTTATGATTAGCGAAGTGTTTATTTGTTTAGGTAGAGGCTGCTGAACGATAATGCCGTGAACATTGCCGTCATTGTTAAATTGTTGAATTGTTGTAATTAGTTTATTTTGGGATATGTCAGATGAGAAGTGTTTGATAATTGTTTTTATTCCTATTTCTTTGGCTTCTATTTCTTTTCGCCTGACATACATAACAGAAGCAGGATCATCCCCCACCAAAATTATCGCCAATTTGGGGACAATCCCCTTATTTCTAAGCGTTTGAATGTCCTGCTTGAGGTTGTTTAAAATCCCGTCCGCAATTTGCTTCCCATCAATTCTCATTCTTATTTTATATATTTTAATAATTCTGGAAATTCTTTAAAACGTTTTCCTTTAGTGCTTATGCTAAAATGTCCGGCGTTTAATACAGTAATTAATTCACCCAAAAGCTTTTCATTTAAGAATTTTCCATAACTCGCTTGCACATAAGGATCAGATGGCGAATCAAAGATTATAAATTCTTTTGAAGATTTCCTTATTTTCACCCAATCCCATTTTTTTGGAAAATGATATATATAATCTGATTTTGAAACATATTTAAATAATTCTGGTTTTAGGTTTGAGTCGGTAAATCCAGCAACTAAAATGGTTTTTTTAATAACTATTTTTGGTGGTAATTTCTGAAGTATACCAAGCGCTAAAGCGGCTCCGGAGGAATGACCAATGAGGACGGTTTCAGATGAAAAAGAAAAACTTTTTACAAAGTTATATATCGATTCAAGATTAGGTTTTTCCATTTGAGGCAAATCTGGAGACCAAACTTCGTAATCCTTTTTTTCAAGCTCTTTTCTTAACCAAGGAAACCAATTATCGTTGCTTTTGTTGCCTATACCGTGTAAAATCAAGGCATTTTTCATTTCAATATTATAACATTTTGTGCAGTTTTATTCTTCCATCGTGTTATAATTACATGTATGAAAGATTCATTGAAAGGAAGACGATTGCATGCATTAGCGGAAGATGCCCGTGAGGGTGGAGATTTTTTAAAGGCTTTGGAATATGTAGATCGCGCAACTTTTGCATATCAAAAAGATAGCGATATTGTTGGACTTTCCGAAGTTCAATCTTCGCGACAAAGTATTTTTAAACATCTTTATAGAAAAACGGGTGATCTTGCTTTTCTCATATTAGAAAAACATTCAGCAATTGCTGCCGTTGAGATTGCGGAACAAAGTGGAATTAAGGAGGCTCTTGCTATACCGTATCATAATTTAGGAAAATATTATTTTGAAGCAAAAGAATATATAAATGCTTCAAAATATTTCAAAAAGGCAATTGAAAATTTAGAAACTTATCCCAATAATAGACATTCTCGTAGTTCTGTTATAGCGGATATAAGGGGACATCAATACGCCGCAGAATACCATGCTGGTGATAAAACTGCGTTAAATCGGGCACTTGATGCTTTGAAAGAATTGAAAAATTCGCAAGAGGACTCAACTTATAATAAAAATGCATGGGTTTCAGGCGCTCATATAAGAATTTTCCAAATGATAGCTAGGGATAATCTTGCGCTTGCTAGAAAACACTTCGGAGAAGCTACGACTATTATCGGGTTGGACAAAAGACAAATTCTTAGAAAGAGACAATTGGAAAAGTTAAATCAGCCTATCTACTAAATTATTCTTCAACGCAGGTGGCGGAAGTAACACGGTCGGTTGGACTTGAGAATCTCATGAGTTTTACGCCTTGGGTGTTTCTGGAATGTCTGGGGATTGAAGAAAGCTCCAATTTTACAACCTGTCCTCTTCGGGAAGTCATAATAACAGTTGTGTAATTTGGCGGAATAACTTGCGCGAATGCAATTTTTCCTGTTTTGGGAGTTATCTTGGCTACTTTTACTCCCTGCCCACCTCTGCTTTGTCCCCTAAATTGACCAACAGGAGTTTTCTTGCCAAGACCATTTTCCATAATGGTTATCAGGTCTGTTTTGTCATCTTTTTTAATAACATCCATGCTTATGACTTCATCTGTCGCTTGCAGTTTAATTCCTCTGACTCCCCTTGTACTTCGTCCAAGCGGTCTGACTGATTTTTCGGAAAACCTGATTGCTTTCCCATCATGACTTGTTAAAATAACCTCATTGTTCCCCTCGGTTAATGCGCTCCAAACCAACTCATCGCCCGAATCCAGTTTTATCGCGAGAATTCCGTTTCTTCTGATATTTTCAAATTCAGTCAGAGCTGTCTTCTTAACAGTCCCGTTTTTTGTAGAAAGAAACACATATTTGAATGTTTCTTCTTCAATACCTTTTTTACCGACTTTGTAATTAATAAACGACTCAACTTTTTCCTCCTGTTCCACATTAATAAGATTTACAACAGCAGTTCCTTTACTCGTCCTTTGAGATTCCGCTATCTCGAAAGCTCTTAACTGATAAACTTTTCCGCGGTTGGTAAAGAACAAAATATTATCATGAGTTTGTGCATACCTTATATTTAATATTCCGTCTTCTTCCTTCGTGGTCATTCCCCTCACCCCTTTTCCTCCCCGATGCTGAACCCTGAAGCTATTCAGACTTTGACGCTTGATGTATCCGGTATCGGTAATTGTGATAACTGTTGGTTCATTGGGAATCAGGTCTTCTTCGGAAAATTCTCCGACTTTACTTTTGAAAACCCTAGTTCTTCTTGGATCTGCGAATTTTTCCTTAAGAACTTTTAATTCTTCTTTTATCACGCTTAGTATTTTTTCAGGATGTGACAGTAAATCTTCAAGATATTCAATTGCTTCTTTGATCATGATAAGCTCGTCTTCTATTTTTTGTCTTTCCAATGCTGCTAATCTACGAAGCTGCATGTCCAGAATTGCAACAGCTTGAATATCGGAAAGCTTAAATTTAACAATCAAATTTTTCTTCGCGTCTTCCTGATCCTTGGATTCTCGAATAGTCTTGATTACTGCGTCGATGTGATCAACAGCAATTTTCAGTCCTTCCAGAATATGGAGTCTGGCTTTTGCCTGCTTTAATTCAAATTCAGAGCGTTTCGTAACAACAAAATATCTGTGTTTTAAATATTCTTCAAGAATTGTTTTGAGATTAAGTGTTTGAGGAGTGCCATTAACAAGAGCAACAATATTTGCAGAAAAACTTGTTTGAAGGCTTGTATGCTTAAACAAATTATTTAAGACTTTTTTTGGCGTTGTGTCTCTTTTGAGTTCTACCACAACTCTGGTTCCATGTCTGTCTGACTCATCGCGAAGATCCGAAATTCCTTCAATTTTTTTCTCGCGCGCCAATTCCGCAATGCGGGCAACCATGAGAGCTTTATTCACCTGATACGGGAGTTCTGTAATGATAATCGCGGATTTTCCATTGCCAATGTCTTCGATTTCAGCTTTGCCCCTGATGAGAATTCTTCCCCGACCTGTTGTGTAGACATTTTTAATCTCTGCCATATCGAAAATTGCGCCGGCTGTCGGGAAATCAGGGCCTTTGATAAATTCCAGGAGATCATCAACAGTTGCAGTACTTGTTAAGGAAAAACCTTTGCCGGGATTTGTTATTTTTGTTTTTCCAATCATGGAGGTAATCGCATCAATCAATTCGCCTAAATTGTGCGGTGGGATTTTGGTTGCCATACCAACTGCAATTCCTTCACTGCCCATCAAAAGCAAATTCGGAAGTTTTGCAGGAAGGAAAACCGGTTCTTGGAGTGTTGCGTCAAAATTAGGAAGATAACTTACGGTTTCTTTGTCCAAATCTGCAAGCATTTCTGCGGTAATCGCAGCTAAACGGGCTTCGGTGTAACGCATCGCGGCCGGAGGATCTCCGTCCACAGAACCGTAATTTCCCTGACCGTCAACCAATGGATAGCGCATGGAGAAATCCTGCGCCAAGCGGACGAGCGCGTCATAAATTGGCAAATCTCCATGCGGATGATATTTTCCCATGACTTCTCCGACAATTTTTGCAGATTTTGCATATTTCGCGGTGTGGTTTAGGTTTAATTCGTGCAATGCAAAAAGAATTCTGCGGTGGACCGGCTTTAATCCATCCCTAACATCAGGAAGCGCGCGGGAAACAATAACAGACATAGCGTAATCCAAATACGCTCTCTTAACCTCTCCTGTTATTTCTGTTTGTTTTAGTGTTCCGATATTTGCCATAAATAAAATTTCTAATTTCTAATTCTTAATTTCTAATCAAATCCAAATTTATAATTTTTAAAATTAAAACATTAAAAATTGAATAAAAATTTATAATTTTTAATTAAAAATTATTTTATAGACTTCTTAACTGCTGCGACAGCTTCTTCTTTGCCTTTCCATTCTTTGATCTTGGCCCATTTCCCGGGTTCAAGTGTTTTGTAATTTTCAAAGAAATGCTTTATTTTATTTTTTATAGAATTCGATACATCCGAAATGTCCGAAATCTCGGAAGAATTCGGATCTATTTTGTCTGTCGGGACAGCGATAATCTTCGTATCGATTCCGGCTTCATCGGTCATCTCCAGCATCCCGATAATTTTGCTTGGGATTACAACTCCCGGCATTACTGCCTGATCGCCAAGAACTAAAACATCAATCGGGTCGCCATCCTCGCTCATGGTATTTGGAATGAACCCGTAATTAAAAGGATAGCTCATTGCTGTATGCAAAAATCTATCAACGAAAATCACTCCAGATTCTTTGTCCAGCTCATATTTAATGCTTCCGTCTTTGGGAATTTCTATGAAAACATTTACTTTGTCGGGTACACTTCCTACTTTTATTTTCTTAATATCCATATTAATTCTCACCCCCTCTGCTAATCTCCAATTTTCAATTTACAATTTTCAATCAAATCTTAATTTTTAATTTTCAAAGGTTTAATGAAAACCTATTTTACCTTTCTTGGTTCTTCTTCCGCAAGAACAAACTGCATTCTAATTTGCTTAAGTTTCTCGGGATCATCTGGTAGATTAAGCCAAAAATCCTCACCTGTGGTAGAAATTATTGAGGGGGTAGCTAACTGACCTGTGTCAGCAGGATAAACATGTATAAACCTTAAATATCCATCTTTTAAACCAAAATGAAGAGGTTTTGATTCAAGCTGCATTTCTCCTGCCTTTACGAAAAGCCTTAATCTACGTACCAATTGAATGATTTGGGTGGGAAATTTGGCTGTTTCGCCTACATTATTGGCTGATTCTACTTGTAGATAAAGAGGATTTATTGAAAGATCTATTTTCTTACCTAGTTCTGATTTAAGTCGGGTTAGCTTATCTGCTCTCCCTTCGGGAGTAAAATCTTCGAAGCTAATGCCATAACCCAAGTCAGGGTTAAAAGGAGTTAGGAAGCTTCCTCTTGTGCCTTTGTAAATTTCTCCTTCAAACCTCTTGCGCAAATCTATGGCGGATACATCTATTGGGATTGTTAAATTATCATTGATTTCCAACATTCCTTGCATAAATAAGCCGTAATCCGTAATCGTTTCCCCAAGGGACAGTCTTCGTTTTGCGTGTTCTACTTTATTTCTTTCCGGATCAAATGGGTTGAAAACTTCTCCAAGGGCAATAATTCTTTCTGGTTTTGGTTGTTCGGTTGTTTCCTGTTTGTTGTCAATCATAGTATTAAATATCTAAATTCGCTCGGGTTGCGTTGCTTTGGATAAAATGTTTTCTGGGCGGGACTTCGTCGCCCATCAGCATTGTGAAAACCGCGTCTGTTTCTTCCGCATCTTCAATGGTAACTTGCTTTAGCACTCTATTTACAGGATTCATAGTTGTATCCCATAACTGGTCTTTGTTCATTTCCCCAAGACCTTTGTAACGCTGAACATTGATTATAGCATTTCCGGATTTCATTTCTATCAAAATTTTTTCTTTCTCTTCATCGGAATAAGCATATTTTATCTCTTTTCCGCGGTTAAGCTTATACAAAGGAGGCTGGGCAATATATAAATATCCCTCCTGAATAATTTGCGGTAAGTGTCTGTAAAAGAAAGTTAATAACAATGTTTCAATGTGTTCCCCGTCAACGTCCGCATCGGTCATGATAATTACCCTATGGTATCTTAATTTTTCAAATTTTATGGTTTCCCCTATTCCCATGCCAAGAGCAATAATGACATTTTTCAGTTCTTCGTGCTCGATTATTTTGTCTAACCTTGCTCTTTCGGTGTTTAATATTTTCCCGCCGATTGGCAATATTGCCTGAAATTTCCGATCGCGTCCGCCTTTGGCTGTTCCCGCAGCAGAATCTCCTTCTACTAAGTATAACTCGGAAACTGACGGGTCTTTCTCCTGACAGTCTGCTAATTTTCCCGGAAGACTTGACCCTTCCAACGCGCCTTTTCTCAAAATTGCCTCTTTCGCTGCTTTAGCTGCGAGTCTGGCTTTGGCTGCCAGATATACTTTTTCCAAAATTTTTCTTGCTTCCCCTGGATTTTCTTCAAAAAAAGTAGAAAGACCTTCTTTAACTATTGTCTGAACGACCGGCTGAATTTCCGCATTGCCTAATTTGCCTTTTGTCTGTCCTTCAAACTGAATTCTGTCCTGGGGCATTTTAATGAAAACAACAGCGGACAGCCCTTCCTTCGTGTCGTCTCCTGTTATTGAATCCTCATCGTCCTTAAAGCTTCCGATTTTTTTCCCGTAATCATTGATGGCTCGGGTTAACGCCATTCGGAAACCCGTCAAATGCGTTCCTCCGTTGACAGTATTAATTACATTGACATAACTTTGTACATTTTCTACATACTGGTTGTTGTACTGCAAAGATGCTTCTATTTCAACATCCCCATCTTGCTTTCTGATAAATATTGCATCGTGCAGCGGTCCCTTATTTTCGTTTAATTTTTCAACCAATGAAATTATTCCGCCTTCAAAATAATAATTTACTTCTTTGATCTGCCCTTCCCTTTTGTCGTAAAAATGGAAATATAATTTGGGAACCAGATATGCCCTTTCCCTAATGGCTTTTTTTACAGTATCGAAATCAAAAATTATGGTTGAGAAAATTTTTGTATCCGGAAAAAAAGTGACTTTTGTGCCCGCCAGAGAGTTAGGGTTAAAATCCGTTTTATTGTCTAATTTCGCTTCTTTTAATGGGGTTTTGGCAATTCCGCGCTCATATTCTTGAAAATAAATTTTATTACTGCGTTTTACTTCAACCTTCATCCATTCGGAAAGCGCGTTGACAACAGATGCGCCGACTCCATGAAGACCTCCGGAAATTTTATACGCTGATCCTCCGAATTTGCCTCCTGCATGGAGCTTGGTCATAACAATTTCAAGAGCTGATTTTTTGTATTGAGGCATTATATCAACAGGAATTCCCCGACCATCGTCTATTACGGTTGCCGTGCCGTCATTGTTTAAAGTTATCCAAACATTTTTGGCAAACCCTGCCAAAGCTTCGTCAACAGCGTTATCTATAATTTCCCGCAAGGACTCGTGAAGTCCGATTGCGTCCGTTGATCCAATGTACATTGCGGGACGTTTTCTGACAGGCGTCAAACCTTCAAGGACTTGGATGTGCTTTGCCGAATAATCAGATGTTGCTTTTGGAGCTTTTAGCGCAGTCTTTTTTATTGCCATAAACACTATCTTATCAAATCCAACCAACAATTTCCAGAGGTAGATTAACTATTTTTTTATTTTTTTGCCGTTGAAAAAATTAAATTCGGGGTGTCTTCTCTGTATTGCCATAAGATTTTCTCTGTATAGAACAACATATCGTAACTCTGGAGCGACTGTACGCATAACTCTTTTTTGTTTTTCTTTTGGGTCGGTACCATTCTGGTTTTCTGTGGTAATTTCTATGGCTATCTTAACCCCATTTGGTTTTGTAATAATAAAATCCGGTACCGTTGCCTCTATTCTTCCACCTCCGTTACTGGATATAAATATTTGCGATTCATAGTCAACGGTAGTTCTTTGAGGAAGTTTTGCTTTGAGGAGAAGAAAAAATTGTTGTTCCGCTATACCCTGAATATCCGTTATATCTGTTGGTCCTTCTCTAGTAATTTCTCTGCTAGTCATTATTAGTAAAGTTTAGAGCAGATTTATAAAACATAACATACATTATTCTTTAAGTTTTGTATAGGGGCAAACTTATCAGGGCTCGACCCCAGGGGTTGACGCACGAGAATTTTTCCGGAGGTACTACTGCTAATAAATTTTTTTTCAACAATACCTTATCGTACGATGATTAACGATACGGGATCGGAACAGCTATAACGAAAAGGTATTTATGTCACTCTAATTCTTCCAGAGTTAGGCGTTGAATGTCTGGCAGTTTTTTAGCGTAGTCAGCCTGATCTTCGACAAATTCTTTGTATTTATTGGGCTCATTAAAATAAGAAAGTGCTTCCTTTACGTTTGTGAATCCTGAGGATCTACTTATATATTCAGAATACGATGAGTATTTGTAAGATACGAGATTCTCAATTTCGATTAAATAAGAAGTAACGGGATTCAGATGAATGTATCGGGATACGTGCATGAATTGCTCATCATCCTCAATTCTTACCGCCCCGAAATTCCCCTGAAAGAGGTGTCCGGATCTGTCATGGCGAATATTGAAATAATGACTAAAGCCATTTGTCATTTTCGCTATAAATGTTGAAATTCCCTTATCTGTTAATTGCTTAAGTAAAAAGTGGAAATGATTTGGCATAAGACAGAAAGCAAGAATATCCACAAGCCGTTTTGACTCTTTCTCTAATTTTTGAAATGTATTTTCTCTTTCTTTGAGTGCAAGTTTCTTGAAATACGAAAATTTTATAGGGCAATTTGCGAAGCGGTAGTAATTTATTGTGTCGAAAAATCTTGCGTAGTCCCGCTTGCTTAGAAATATCGGTCTTTTTTCAACGCCACGATTGTATATATGATAGATTTCATTAGTTGCAAGTATTGTTTTTCGTAACGGCATATGCCTATATTTAGTAAATCATTTTAATACCGGATCGTCAATAGTAAAACAATACGGGATCGGAATAGCTATAGGGATCGGAATAGCTATAACGAAATAGTATTTTAGACATTGCGGAGTTTTTTACGAAGAAATTCAACTATATAGTTTAGTAAATATTTTGGTTTGCTTATGATTAAATCTTGAGCATGAAGGTATTCGAAGTCTTCCCCGCCGAAGCCACGTTTGAAAAGCGAAAGTCCGCTAAAACGATGATTTTGTTTATTTTCCGGCGCTACTCCCCAAAAATTATATCGTGTCATCCCGCGTTTTTTCGCCTCTTTGATTGCTTCCCATTGAATTAAGTATGCTCCAGGATATCTTCTTCCTTCATCTGTCGATGCGCCATAATGATAAACCGCTTCTTTGCCATAAAAAATTACAAAAGCCTGCGCCAAAAGTTTATTTTCAAAATAAGCGCTGTACAAAAGCGCGTTTCCACTTGCGGAAAAAATATCAAACTGTTCATATAGAAATTTATAGGAGAATGGAATAAATTTTTGTCTTTTAGCCGTCTCAATTTGCAAATCATAAAATATTTTAATATCCTTCTCGTTTTTCGAAACCGTGATTCTTATTCCCTCTTTTATCCCTTTTTTCACTTCATAACGAGTTGCTTTTCTCATTTGCACCAATAATTGATCTTCTGATTTCGTGATGTCCAATTGCGATGTTAGCTCTGCATGTAGATGCATGGGTGCTTTTATAAATCCTAAATCCTTAAAAATTTTCTTTGAAAATTCGTCTGATTTTAATTGAGGCCGAGTTCTTACGAAAACGCAGTTATTCTCCTGCGCAATTGTTTTGATTTGCATTGAGAAAGCATTTATTAAATCTTTATTTTGCCAATCCATAATTGGTCCTCCTGGAACTGTTAAATATTTTCCGCGCCGTGCAGGCTCAATAACCGAAAGCATTACTCCGACAAGCTTACTATTTTCATAAAAACCAGTTCTATTAATAGTTTTCCCAAAGGCTTTATGAAATTCTCCCCAACTCCAGCTTTGCAGAAAATTAGCCTCATTTTTACTCAAAGCAAGCTCTTCCCAGATACTTTTTTCCTCAATATTTTTTACTGTAATTTTAGCCATAAGTTAACCCTTTCCGAAATTATTAAAGCATCTTTTTCGGTTACATTAATATGCGTTGGTAAGTTTAATATCTCGTGCGATATTTTAACTGCATTTGGACATTCGGGTGCGATCGAATCATACCAAATATCCGAAATAAAAATTTTGGATTTCTTTAAAAATCTTATTAAGTCTGCCCTATTGTCAACGAAAATTGGAAATCTTAAATTGGAAGAAGAGAGAATTTTTTTAATAATGTTTGAGCTTAGAATTTTTTTATTTAAATTTTCTGCATAAATTTTCGCGATTTCTCTCCGATGATTTAATTGTTGCCCTAATTTATTAAATTCAATAAGCGCTAAATTGCAATACCAATTCGGAAGAGAATAAAAACCATACAAATCCTCACGCATTGGTTTGGACAAGAGATTCAAAGCTTTTAACATAAAATGCAATGGCTTTCCAAGTCCTAAATTATAAAGTTTTCTTATCTTGTAGGTAAGCAGGGGGTAAAATTTATCTCTTAGCATCTGGTAGCTTCGCAAGGCGTCCCCTTGCGAAGCTAAATTAAGGTTTCTGAGTTTTTTATTTCTTATAATCAGCGCACCGCCGGAGACCGCATCGATGATTTTGTCTTGACTGAAAGACAAGGCAACAAAGTCTCCGACACTACCCGCTTCCCTACCATCATGGTATTTTACTCCAACGCAATGTGCGAGATCCTCGATAAGGATTATGTTTCTTTCCATGCAAATTTGCGCAATTTTTTCAATATCGCAAGGATAGCCTAATGTATTTTGGATGACAACAACTTTTATATTTTTGTTTTCTTTTAATGTTTTTTCCAAAGTTCTGGAGCTGAAGTTTAGATCGGTATTTTTTTCTTCCAAATCTAGGCAAAGAGGCTTACAGCCGGCTTTTTCAATTGCTTTATAAACTGCGTAGCATGTGAATCCATTAATTGCAGCCAAACTTTCTTTTGGCAAATTTAGTATTGTCAAAGCCAAAGTTAACGCCTCTCTGCCTTTGTAAGTTAAGATAGTTTTTCCGTCGTATTTTTTCTCCAGAAAATTTTTTAATTTTTGGTTGCTTTTGTCGGCATTAGAAAGTAAAGATTTTATAACATATTTCAAATTGTAATTTGAACCAAGGGAATTAAATATCGACATAGATAAAAAATTGCTACATTGTTAAATTGTTGATTATTAAATCTATTGTTTGTTTTGGATGAGTAAACATTGGAGAGTGGCGCGCGTTTTCTATTATTTCTAATTTTGAATTTTCGATAAGACTATGCATTAATTTCCCATCAGAAAACGGTGTAATTTTGTCTTTCCTACCCCAAATTATCAAGGTTGGGGCTGTAATCTGCGGAAGAATCGGTTTCAAATCTGCGGAAATCAAGTTAAGCATTGTTTGCTTAACATTAGGGCTTAGGTCTTTATAATCAGGCTCTCTGGCTATTTTGTAGAGTAAATCCTTAAGAATTCTTGAGGAAGTAAATTTTTTTCCTATTTTCGCAAAGATTCCAAAAACAGCTCTTTTTATTCTCAAAGGTAATTCATTGTGACGAATTCCCGCGCTGTCTATCAAAATCAATTTTTCTACTTTTTCAGGATACCTGTTCGTAAAAGCAAGCGCAATTCTTCCACCATTGGAATGGCCAATTAAAATTACCTTATTGTTTTGTTGGTCAATAATTTTTCCAAGCCACTTTATGTAATCATCTAAATTCCAGACTCCATTAAGATTTCCTGTTAGTCCTGGAATTTTGGGAAATTCGTAGTCAATTCTTTTTTTGTCCAAGTTTGCCAAAAAATTCTTCCACTTGTCCAAGTTTTTTGTCCATCCATGCAGAATAATTATTCTATTCATAATCCCCAAGCCTTTCTTCTATTTTGCCAGGCTTTTTCGCGTCTGACAAGTTTTTCAGCATCATTTTTGTTTAATAATAAATGTTCGATAATTCCTTCCAAAAACCTCGCGCCTTTAAAAAGTATTGTTTCTCCTCCATTAATATTTTTTAAAATATAATCAAGTCCATCTTTTGGCATTTGAAAAATTCGAGTATCATCCTGAACTCGTTTCAGAATCTTCGGATACATATATTTTGAAACTCTCGGACCAATAAGAATAATTCTTGATAAGTCCATAGAATTTATAAATTCTGCTAATTTTTCGTGCTCTTCTTTTTCTTCATCTCCCAATTCAATCATATCTCCCAAAACAACCCATTTATTTTTTGCAGGATAATTATTAAACATCTCTAAGATTGACCGTACCCCATCAGGCGTTGCATTGTAAGTGCTATCTATAATAGTGGTATTTTTAATTCCTTTAAAAATGGAGCTTCTGCCGGGAGGAAGAGTTAAATTCTTGAAAGTCATATCAAAAGGTAAATTTAAAGTTTTTAAAAGTAATTTAGTCATTTGAATAGCATAAAATATCCCTTTTGGAGCAATAAAGTTAATCGAGTACTTTTTATGTTCGATATCAAATTCCGTACGGTTCTCGTAAGTCTTATGGGATTTTAGGGAAATTTGGGAGATTGGGAGGATTGGGGCGTTTGTTCGCGTAAGTTGTTTTTTGATAAAACTGGAGTCGCCATTTATAATCGCAAGTTTTTTTGTGTATTTTAAGAAATACCCAAATTCATAAGCAATTGCTTCTTCAACCGATCCGAAGCTTTGGTTTTTTACTAAATAATCAAAATTAATACTATGAGTTAAGCTTGAGCTAATCCATAATGTAATTTCGGGTTTCAAAAAACTTGCTAAAAATTTTCCCTCCTCGGGCCTATCGCAATCCGCCTCAACAACATAAAATTTTTCTTTCGGAGTTTTTTTAAAAGCCTTGAGGGGAGCAAGAAGAAAAAGAAAAATCCATTCATTTGGAATTAAATATTCTCTTTCCAACCCCAAAATATCAAATGGAATTCCATACGAACTATTTGCACGATGAGAGTATTTTGCTTTTTCTCCGATTTGAGATTCGATTAAATGTAAAAGCGTTGTTTTTCCGCTTGATCCGGTTACAACTATAGTTTTAGGCTTCCACAAAGAAAGCTGAATCTTCGCCCAAAATCTAAAATAATAAGCAATCGGGAAATACAATAATTGCTTAATTCTCTTAATCATCACCTAATTTTACCAGAAAGTAGTCCAAATAGCAGTTTTTATCATAAGTCATCTTGTTTTTTTGTTGACATCCTTAGGTTCAGATACAAAACAACACCGGGTGTTGACTAGCTTCGAACCTAAGGATTGCCACTTGTAAATAGACTTAATAAATATTATTTTAGTATTAATGCCTTACAGAAAAGTAGTTCTTGCTCCGGAACAAATTTACCACATATTTAATAGGGGCGTTGCTGCTCTTCCGATCTTCTTAAATTTTAAAGATTACTTCAGATTTTTAAGATTAGTTGATTATTGTCGTTTTTCAAATACGCCGTTTAGCTTCTCTCAGTTAATGAGTTTGCCAAAAGAAGACAAGGGGAAAATTTTTGCAGAGTTAAGAAAGAAAAACGCAATTCATGTGGAAATAATTACCTATTGTCTAATGCCAAACCATTTTCATTTTCTTTTAAAACAAATAACAAATAAGGGAATTTCTGTTTTTATGACAAATCTTCAGAACAGTTACGTCAAATATTTCAATATTAAAAACGAGCGAGCTGGGCCCTTATTTCAGTCTATGTTTAAAGCAGTAAGAATTGAAAATGATGAGCAGTTATTGCATGTATCAAGATACATTCATCTCAATCCCTCGACAGCATACATGGTAGAGCCGGAAAATCTTGAAGATTATAAATGGTCATCGTTGGTGGATTATCTGAGCGAAAAATTTGATAGTGACAGCTCTTTTATAAGCCCGAAAATTATCCTGGATTTTTTCAAGAAAAAAGAGGATTATAAAAAGTTTATTTTGGATCAAGCATCTTACCAGCGGGAACTAAATAAAATTAAGCATCTCGTGCTTGAATAGTTCAACGGTATCCTTAGGTTCAGATACAAAACAACACCGGGTGTTGACTAGCTTCGAACCTAAGGATATTTTAATTTGGTGTTGCTCGGGTTTGGATATTTGCTATTCGAATTTTATTTTGTTATATTTCCAGCATGACTGAACGGGGTCTTTGGAATGTTGAACAAATAGAATTGGAATATCGCATACGTCAACTTTGCAAGAGCGCTGAAATTTCCGAATTAGACGGCAAAGAAGTTTCAAAATTTCCCATATTTGATGTCTCTTATTATGTCAGTCATTTAGTAGAAGATGATTGGTTAGAAAGATGCGGGTGGCTAGAAAAATATAAGTATTCTGCGGTTGACGCCTCGCCTTCTCCACTTTATAACTTAAACCACCCATTAGTTTTCTTAAGGCCTCGGGATAACTATGACGCTACTGTTAAAGTATTTAAAAAAAATGACTTATGGTTGGCTCAAATGGATATAAAATGTGTAAAAGATCAAATTCATCACATAGATGTTGATAGCGTTTTTCCTTTAGAGGCATTAGCTCCTAATATCCATACCATTATAGATTGTAATCCCGGCGGGATGTTTGGACACATATATACGATAGATAATAAAGGATCTTCATGGTCAATTCATGTTCATAAACCAATTAACGTGCAAGCTGAGACTCCAGTTGAAGAATTGGGCGTTCAAGGAATGTTGATAAAAGTCTAAATAATTATCACAGAGAAAGAAATAAATTTTCCAGTGCGGTTCGCTGACTAACGTTCGTGCTTTTTATGGCTTTATAAGTTTTTTGAAGTTTCTTTAGGAAATTTAGATATTTAAGATCATTGCTGTTGTCGGTAAGTTTGCTTCTTACAAAAACAGCCATTTTTTCAAGCCATAAAACTGTGCTTTCTTTATTCTTTGCAATAACTTCCGCAATTTTTAATTTGTCCCCAGCTTTGCCACTTAATATAATATTTAGGAAATCATTAAGACTTGAAATATCTTCATTGCCGAGTGAGACTTCTTTTTCCTCAAGCTCAATAATTTTACAGCGGGAAATAATTGTCGGCAAAATTAGCTCTTTGCTTGAAGTTGAAATTATTATTAGTGTGTTCGCAGGCGGTTCTTCCAAGACTTTTAATAAAGCATTTTGGGCTTCTATTGTAATATTCTCGTAAGCTTCGATAACAACAGCTTTTGTTTTCCCCCGGAATGGTTTTAGCAAAATACTTTTTTGAATATT
>Ga0209542_10006216_pt1 | contig 23331 bp, 29 predicted proteins | sample RifCSPhighO2_01_FD_184028 | JGI IMG/M metagenome (GOLD analysis project Ga0209542, IMG submission 184028) | Soil microbial communities from Rifle, Colorado - Rifle CSP2_plank highO2_0.1 (SPAdes) (version 2) | ecosystem: Environmental > Terrestrial > Deep subsurface > Rock core/Sediment ... | reverse complement strand
AGCGCGGGCTCGTAGCTTGGGAAGGTAGGGATTCTTTGAATATGGCATGCCTCCCATGATACGCGGTTTGAAGTGGGGGTGTTTCCAAGGTGTTGAGCCATTACGATGAACTTGACATAGTACGTTTATCATCGCATACGAAGACCGTCTTTTCAATATATCTCCACAATCTTTGACTGGGAGGTATGGCCTGAAATAACACGGAGGCGGGAGGAAGCGATGTCGAGATGGCGCGCAAGGGCGCGAAGGACGGCTGTATTGGCACGGCCTTTTTCGGGACGAGCAGTAACGTGGACTTCGTAGTGCGTCACATCGATCCGCTCAACCTTGGCGGTATGCTTGCCTGTTTTGACGCGGACGGAAAGCTTCATGAGCGATGACCCGCCCACCAACGCTTGATGACCGGCAAAGAAAGCGTCGAGAGCAGGTATCCGGCAGTGGGAACGAAAGCCTTGAGAAGCGGCAACGAGTCGCGGATGATATAGATCCAAATACTTGCGATGACGTAGGTAACAAGCGCGATGAACAGCCGGCGGGTCCAGGAGACTTCCCAGGCTTTGTCGATCTCGACGCGCTGATTGCGGTCTTCGATATTTTGGATGCGTTGTTCGAGAGGTTCCATGAGTGGAATCCTAGCGCTTTCGAACGGCAGTGTCTATTTGTCTTTCTCGTCGAGTTTTGCGGCGGCTTCCGGAGTTGACACGGTTTTACTCATGAGAAAAAGTCTGATGATGCCCCACGCGATGAGCCAGTACACAAGCATGGCGAGGAGCGTAGTCCATTCAAAAATACTGCCATCCACGCGCGTCATGCGAAAAACACTCAAGAACGGCGCGGCAAAGGGGTACGAGACACCATACACAAAGCTGCTGAATCCGGCTCCTGGATTGGCGGCAAGAAGCTTGAGAACAAAGCGAAAGGCCAAGATTACTTCAAGAATCCCCAAGATATACCAAACAATCTGCGTACCGCGATATAACGGCTTCGTGGTCGGCGAGTTATATGAGTCCATATGTTTTTTGATTACTTGCTATCTACGGATCGCTTTGATGATCCAGATGAGGACGACGGCGCCGACGAGAGCGACGATGAAGCTCGTCAGGTTAAATCCGGTCACGGCCGCACCACCACCGAACACTTGGAACAACCAACCGCCCAAAAATGCACCAATGATACCGACTATGATGTTCATGCCCAATCCCTGCTGGGCATTGGTACCCATGACCATCGAAGCTATCCAACCCACTATCGCACCGAACACGATCCAAAGAAGTATATTCATACTATCAGTATGGCCTCTATTGGACAGCGCGTCAATGATTGGGATATGCCGTACGGTACAAGCGCTATACACAACACTTATAAAAAGAAGCGGGGGCCACCATGACGCGGTGGCCCCCTTAAGAGCGGAGCTATGTGACGGCCGTCGTTCTCGCTACTGGTGGAACTTGACGACCGTCATATTTTCGGGGTTGATGAACTGTTGCTGCCACAACGGCAATGTGCCGCAGAGGGTGTTTGCCCTTCTGAGCCCCTCAAGGCCGGAGATGCCGGCCGTGTAGGGCCCAAGTCGGATACCAAAATGGAGCTGTGTATCGGAGACCGTACCTATCGTGTAGCCTTTGGGCACGAAGTCCCCCTTCGCCACGAATGGGTCGATGTGGCAGTATAGACTCGTGGCCAGGCCCGCAAGCTTAGCGGGCCGGTTATGTTGGATGACGACGCAGTGGCCCCCAGCAACAGCCGGCGTGATCTCCATCACAAAGCCGTCTTCAGAGGCAAATACGTTCGTGCCCACTGCCGCTGCGTAGTTCACGCCGTTGTTCTCGGCGAAACCGCCCTCGGGACACGCCACGAGTGAGTTCCCAGTCCACGGAGCAAGAATGACCCTCGAGCCAAAAGCGGAGTCGAGAGGCCACTTGATGAGCTTAGGATCGTTGGCCGCAAGTGCGGCATTGTACTCAACGACCAGGAAGGGCCCCACCCGATAGTCCGGAGCCTCCGGTGGGTCGTTGTTGTTGCTGTACGCCGCGGTTAAGACTTCCGAGGTCGGGAAATTTGGGTACGGACGCAGCGTGTACCCGAAGTTCAAGTGGTGCCCTTCGCTTGTGGAACCAAGACGAACTTGGTTGTAGTCGGCGGTCAAGTCGATGCTGTAGCCCCCAGCCTTGTTCGGCGCCGGAGAGATGACGGCGCATGTGGGCGCATAGGGCTGGTTGGACCAATCAATCGTACTTGACTGCCATTGCTCCTGGTTTGGGCATACAGCCAGCTGTGCCCAACCACCGCTCGGGCCGAAATACTCGAAGATGTCCCAGACCATGGTGGCTTTACTCACGACCTGGGGGAAACCCGAAAGGTTGAAGCGGTAGTCGGCACGAAGCTCTTCGCCGTTACCGTAGCCGCCGACGACCAGGACATCGGTGTCGTTGGGCCCCGACGAGGACGGGCTGAAGTACCCACTCATCCCGCCGTAGTTCGGCGGGCGAAAGGTGATCTTTGTGGTCGCCGCACTGGCGACACCGGCGAAGGCGAAAGCGATGAACGCGATCGCGACGAAAACCGAACTGAGTCGTCTTCTGCGAGTCATACTGTTCCTTTTCCCTTTCCTAGATTGCTCGAAACCGGCCGACGCGAACGCGCCAACCGTATTGGAATTGTAGCTTAAATTATAATGATTTTCAACTAAATTAGTGAATGGTTTCCGATTTGGTGGGATCACCGTCTTCCTTGTCAAGCTCATCGAGTTCATTAAGCAAGTCATCAGCCGGATCGGGAATCTCCTTGCGTGACCCAGGTTCAACGGAAGGTGTTTCTGCGTCAGGCAGATCGGCAAGTTGCTGACTCTGATCCATAAGAACTTTGAGACGATCGACTATCGGCGGATATGTCATTCCTGCTTTCCGAAGTTTCCTAAGATCCTCTCGAATACCCTCTCTCAACTTTTTTGGTAATTTTTTAAATCGTATGCGCACATCCTCTTTGAGAAATCTGCGACCCTCTCGAACATAAGCCTCGGTAGCGGCAGTACCCAACGATACAACAGAGACCCCCTCTTTGGCGGCACGTTGCGCTTCGGTGGGCGGATTTCTTGAAAGACCATGTTTCTTTTTTAAAACATCATCAAAATACTTTTGTGCCTTTTTGATTTCTTCCGGCGATTGGGGGTCATCGGTGGGTTCTGTAATGATTTCTTTCATGGCTGTATAATACACTTTTGCCGTTCTCATGGCAACGAGAGCTACATTACGACCCCAGAAAAATCATGCAACCCCAAGGATACAATACCAGTCATATATGCATTGGAGGGCCATACGGTGGAAGACCGGCGAACATCAGAACGCCGGGCCGGAGACCGTAGGAAGCTCACATGCGTCGTAGCGCAGAGGATATTGGAGCACGAAGGCGTTTTGTCGACGAAGGCCTTGCAGTTCGTGTCGACGCACGTCTTGGTATGCGACCTCTGCGCGGCAACAATAAGGGTTCCACAGCGTCCCAAGCCCCGTCCGAGCAGTTCATAAAGGTTCGCCCCCGAACCTGGGCACCAACGACCCGCCCATGCGTCCCCGCAAAAGTGGTCGTTGTTTGTTTTGTTGGGAGTTATGCGGAGTATTTCCTCTCTAGCGAAACGAGATATTGAAGCTATACATACCCATGGCGCAAAAACCACTGAGAGTTGAGCCAGCAATCTGCGGAGGAACGTCAATAAGCGTCTCACCCGTCATGGGAAGATTCTTGCGATATTGAATCGCCGGGATCGTGACTGCAATTGAACAATCAAAAGCACCCTTGGTTCGCATATTGATGACCGTCGGGATACCGGCTTGCGCTACGGACTTGCGAGGAAAATAGCCGCCGCGAGCATCGATAGTGACGATCTGTTTGCCGTCCACGATGCTCACATTCTGTCCGTCGCCCTCGGATGACGATCGTCTGCCCGCAGCGAAAATAAGCCCGCTGATAAGAACTGCGATTATTATAATTATGATTGCGATGGTCCCGGTTTTCATGATGACAGATTAATTAAAACGTAAGAAGCGGCGGTATCCAGCCAAGCGCGGTAAGACTATTGATGAGATTGAAGAGTGCAAACAAAATAACAATCAACCCTGCACTCTTATAGAATATACCGGCTTTTGAACTATTACGAATACTCAATGAACTAAAACTCATCACTGCCAATACCGGCAACGTGCCAAGAGCGAACATGAGCATTGTCATCCCTCCTTGCAAGAAACTGCCCGTCGATAACGTAAAGATTTGCATCGATTGCGTAAATCCGCACGGAAGGAAGAACGTAACAATACCAACCAGAAAGGGCGTCAGTGTGTGATTGAGCTTCTGTACATTCAGTGCCCGATGCGACAAAAACTTCGGCATAGACGGTTGAAGGCGCTTGGCCCATGGGAATACATCAAGTAAGTTGATGCCGAGTATCAACATGACAAGGCCAATGATGATACCGAGAGCTGCGGTACCTGCCGCCCCAAACTGAAACACCGATCCCAAAGCACCGATGACGCCGCCAAGTACGAAGAATGCAATAATGCGACCGACATGGAAAAGTATTTGCGGCTTGACTCGATCCCCTTCCTTGGCGAATGTCGTGGACATAGACAACAGTAATCCGCCCACGACCGCCATGCAGGTCGAAAGTGAAGCGATGATGCCAATGACAAACGCCGTACTGTAGCCAATACTCTGGGTGTTCACCAGCTCGACGATGCGCAATTTTTGCAAAATAACAAACAAAATGATAAATGCCAGCGCAATCGGTACGGCGATTTTGAAGTCAGACCAATTGACCGCCTTCTTCTCTGGCTCGGTCGAGAGCGAGTGTTGGCTAAGCAAAGCCGATAGCTCCTTAACTACATCATCGAATGACTTGTCGCCAAAGTCCCCGCAAATCTTTACTGTGCGCGTTCCTAAATTTGATTTAACTGAACTCACTTGCGAATGCTCGCTAAGTTCACTCTCGGTGAGAGTAACGCAAGCGTTGCAATGCATCCCGTGAACGTGAAGTGTATGTGTTTTGTGCGCCATATGTATTATTGTATCATAGTTCGTGGAGTTTTTTTGCGTCAGTGGCAACAGTTACCATGCTGATGCTTGTTTTTGTCCTCGTTTTTATTTTTATCCGCATCCGCCTCATCTTTTTCAACATCATGATGCTTGCCATGCCCCTTTATCATCATCCAAAGATGCATGATGATGCACCCGCCAAGCAAAATCCATACGATATATTGTTCCATGTTATATGTTCCGGTTAAATATCATGTCCTCGCTTCCGAAGCCGAATAGTATACTATTCCTTGATAACATTGTAGAGCACCACAAACAGCAATACTGCAACAAGGGCGATTACATTCCAGATGATCAGACCTGAAATGAAGTTCCCGAACGTCATGGCATTGGTCCCAAGATCCATCCGTGTATGAAGCGCCCAATACATGAAGCTCGGCCGGATGCCGGAAAATACCGCAACTCCAAGATAGCAAACCACATATACAATACTGATCCATGCCGCACCAATTTTAAGCAATCGTTTTGTGTTGATCATGATAGTAATGGTTAATAACAATCCTACATTCATCATACGCCGCATCCTCCCCCGCCGTTATTTTGTTGGACCGGAGCGACCTGTTTTTTGATTTCCGCAAAACCCGCGCCACTTGAGAAATTAGCGCCGAGAACTTCTTTTGCGCCGATCTTATCCCATGCGATTTTTTTTGTATTGAAGTATTGCGCGAGCGTAAGGTACGTATCGGGAAACCAGTAGGAATTGGCCGCAAGAGCCGCCTCGTACATATCTGTTTCATTTACGCCTTGCGACGCCATGAGCTGGAGCAAACCGAGCATTGCCATGCCGTGATTGCAATCGGGGAAGTAAACTGAATTGCCGCAACAGGGACGATAGATGTTTTTGCTGATTTGCTCAACCAACGCCTGCTGTTCGGGCGTAAGCGCAATCATCGCATGCTTGCTGTAATGATTCATAGGACTTCCGGCGGCGAGCGTCCAGCCGCCCGTTGAAGCGAACTTGCTCGCGTCGCCGCCGTATTGCTTGTCAACCATCGGTCCATTTTCCAAGATCGCATTTTTATTCGCCAATCCAAGCGCCCACAGCAGGTTGAGTAATACATCGGCATTATCCTTGGTAATGGTCAGTGCGCCGTTGCCGGTTCCGGAAAACAGCTGTTTCATTTCGTCGTCAAGACCTTCTCGTTGATCGTACAGCGCCTCGATTTTTTTCTGGTCAATGGTACCGTTGTCTATAAGCTGTTTTCCTATATCTCCCCATACCGCCGGCAACACGACCCCTTTGCTCGGGATGACTGCATTTTCCAATTTTGCCATGGCTTTTGCCGATAGGGCGCCACCACCATCTTTCGTCCGCACGGTAAACATCAGCGTTCCGCTGATAATAATTGCGGCGATGACAATGCACGTGCCTATAGAGTAACTCTTATGCTGAACTTTCTGAATAATTTGTGTTTCGTCTTCCATGTTAGCAACAGTTTTTTAATTTTTTTAATGTTTCCATTACGCCGATCCCGGCGATATTATTGAGAATCACGCGCCGCTTTTCGCATTTAATACAGTGCGGAATGTGCAGAAACTTTGTGATTTTTGCTATAAAATCGCCGAGTTTAAATTTTTTTTTGTTCATGTTAGAGCAGAAGAATTATTATTCCCAACAGTATCATGATACCGCCGACCCACAGTTTCATGCTTTGCATGTTAGTTACCTTCCATGTTTGCATCTTGTCTACGATCGTTTTATCGGCCGCAATCCATAGCACAACAATGAGCGGTACGATAAGAATTGCATTGTATAACACGAGATACCAAAATCCGCTGAAATACGTCATCTGGTCGCGCAGAAGACCGATAACCATCAGATACGGACCTCCCATGCACGGGAACTGGCAAACGCCGACCAAGAGTCCGAGGCCGAATGCGGCGGCAAATGACGTTTTTTCCATAAGCACGGCCATGTTCCCATGCGCAAAGGCCGGTAGCTTGAGCTTAATCGGGAACTTAGGAAAAAGCGCATTGGCAATGTTTATGACACCAAATCCGATCAACAGCGCCGCTCCCAGTTTGCCCATGAAGTGCGGCGTGTTGAAAAAATGGAACACCTTGAGAATCCCGAGGCCGATCAACAAGTACGACGCGAAGATGCCGGCGATATACGTCCCACCTATTTGGAGGATTTTTTTTCTCTCCATTTGCATACCGAACAGAAACGCAATGGTGATAAGTAGGATTGAGAACGAGCACGGATGGACGCTGTCCAAAAGCGCCGAGAACAGCATGAGGGGCAGGAGCCATGTTCCGCCTTTGCTCATATTCCAGATGAGCGTGGATGCGCTGGAACTTTGCTTGAACGCTACAAGGATAGCAATGGCGGCAAGCAGTATCCCGATGATAATCAGTATTCTTTTCATAGATTACGGCGTTACGAGCGCTTTTATTTCCAGTTCAAGCCTGCCACCGCTTGCATCTTGAATGTAGACGAAACGATCAATCGGTCCCACGCCGGCTGGTCCGTGAGCATTCGGATCGTACACGGCTTCCGCCACGGCGGTGTCACCGGGATTCAAAGTTATATTTGCCGACGTAAGACTGCCCATGCCTTCCATTTTGAACGGACCGTAGGTTTTTTGGTCGGATTTGAACAGGACGGAGGTGCACATGCACGAGGTGGATATTTTTCTGATGTTCACTGACTTATCGGAACTGTTGGTAATTTTGAATTCACGGCTTACATTACCGTTTGCCATTGATATGGTGCCAAAATCAAAGAGTTTTTCATCACTGGTAAGCGGACTTTCCGCAGAACCGGTTTGATTGTTTGCTTGACGTGTTGCCGACTGCCCCAACCACATAAGACCCAGGAGCAGTGCAATTATCCCGACGACAAGAATGATAATTGTAGATTTGTTCATAGTAGGATTTGATAAAAACGAAACGACCTAAATGCTAGTATCCTTCTATGAACGCGGGGCTATTTTCGTGAAGTGCGAGCCAGTGAATTATGTGCGGAGAAAGAAACGGTACGCGAATGACAAATGAATTCTTGCGGGGATTTGACGTGTCAATAATTGCTATATCGGTACATGAAAGCATCACAATGGCTATTAAGAGAAGAAGAATAGATTGGCCGAATACCGCAGTTGAAAAAATCCTGGAAGAATTAAAATGAAATATGACGGAAGAAAATATATCCGTTGATGGGCAATCAGACCCTTGCGCTATCGCTCCTATGCACGAGCTGTTGCCACCTTGGTCCGTTCCATAGTGCATCGCCAAAAGGCCGAAACTGGCAATGCCCACGAAACTGCATAGTATGATTATGATGATAAACGATTTCATCTTATAGTTTTTTAACTTTTAATCGAAGCGAATTGCCGACGACCGACACGCTGGAAAGTGCCATCGCCATACCGGCGAAAATGGGATTGAGCACAACGCCCCAAATTGGATAGAGCAATCCTGCGGCGATGGGAATGCCCACAACATTGTAGAAAAACGCCCAGAAAAGATTTTGGCGGACACCGCGCATCGTGAGGCGTGCAAGCCGGACAGCCTTGACAAATTTGCCCAAGTCGCCGTGCAAGAGCGTAATGCCGGCGGATTCCATGGCAACATCGGTTCCCGTCGCCATCGCGATGCCGACATCGGCCTGCACGAGCGCCGGCGCGTCATTAATACCGTCACCAACCATCGCTACTACGAATCCTTGCTTTTGAAGTTCAGCGATTTTCTGTGCCTTCTCATGGGGCAAGACTTCGGCAATGACACCATCGATCCCCGCCTGCTTCGCAATGTGCTGGGCCGCGAGGTGATTGTCGCCCGTGAGCATATGCGTCTTCAGTCCAAGCGCATGGAGCGCAGTAATTGCTTTGGCAGATTCATCTTTGATGGTATCGGCAAGAGCGATAAGTAATGCGGGCGCTTCGCTCACATCCACAATCACAACTGTCTTGCCTTCGCTTTGCAATTGCTTCAACTGCGGGTGGGTATCGTTCGCTGTCGGCTTACGAACAACAGTTTTTTTACCATTGATATCACCCTGCACACCGACCCCCTCAAGGGCTTCGAAGTTTTGTACCGATTTGAGTAAAATCTTTTTTGATTGCGCATACATTTCAATCGCACGAGCAAGCGGATGTTCCGATTTGTTTTCAAGACTTGCCGCAAAAGACAATACTTCGTCATCGCCCATAGCGGAATGAAGTGATACGACATCAGTGACTTCCGGTTGTCCCTTGGTGATCGTGCCTGTTTTATCGAAAACCACTGCAGTCACTTTGCTCAAGAGCTCGAGACTCTCCGCATCTTTGATCAAAACGCCATTCTCCGCGCCCTTGCCGACACCGACAATAATTGCGGTCGGGGTTGCAAGGCCAAGCGCGCAGGGACAGGCAATCACGAGTACGCCAACAAATGACAAAATACCGTATGAAACAGCAAGTGACTGGCCAAGCGCCGGAATGCCTATAATCAGCCAGAGCGCCAGCGAGAGCGCGGCTATGCCAAGTACTGTTGGCACGAAGATGCTGGATATTTTGTCGGCTAAGGCCTGTATCGGCGCCTTCGATCCCTGGGCTTCTTCGACAAGCTTTATAATCTGCGAAAGCATCGTATCAGAACCGATTTTAGTGGCGGTAATTTTGATATTGCCCTGTTTGTTAATCGTCGCGCCGATGACAATGTCGCCCGCCGCCTTGTCCACGGGGATTGATTCACCGGTGATCATGGATTCGTCTATTGCTGTTGAGCCTTCGATGATCGTGCCGTCGACCGGAATTTTGCCGCCAGGCTTAATGACAACTGTGTCACCGATGATGACTTCGCCGAGCGGTATTTCGATTTCTCTGCCGCCACGCACAACAAGCGCAGTCTTCGCCTGAAGACCGATGAGTTTTTCAATGGCTTCCCCCGTGCGCTGTTTTGAGCGGGCTTCAAGATATTTGCCAAAAGTTACAAATCCAATAACAACAATGACAACGTCAAAATAGGTGTATTCGGGAAGCGAGAGTGCACTACGTATCTGCGGTATAAGTGTCACAGCGGCGCTGTAAAGATATGCGGTCAGCGTCCCGATGCCGACAAGAGTATCCATATTGGCAACACGATAGCGGATAAAACGAACAACTCCTTCAACAAACGGCTTGCCGACCCAAAACATGGCGATAGATGCCAACACAAATAAAGCAACATTCAAAATTTCCATGGGAATCGGCAATCCGGGCATTGCAATCACACGTGACGCCATATCCCATATCATAACGGCAAAGACTACGAGCGCGGTCGGCAAAATGAATCGAACCTTGGATCGTTGGGCTTGCAACTCTTGCATCTTTTTCTCGCGCGGCATGCTCATATCCATGTGCTCGCCGTGATCCATCCCGCCATGATTCATTCCCGCATGTTCCACGGAGTTTTCACTGAGATGATAGCCGAGCTTGCCGATCGCTTCATTCATTTTTTCCAAAGATGTACGAGAAGGATCGAATTCCACTTGTGCTTTTTCGGTGGCAAAGTTCGCCTGCACGCTGGCAACGCCATCAAGTTTCTTGAGCGTCTTGGTGATAATGACACTACAGCTTGCGCAGTGCATGCCCTCAATATTGTATGCTTTTTTGTTCATGTTGTTTGTGGTAGACATGTCAAGCTACTTTCGCTTGAGCTTATATACTTTCAAAATTTCATTCTTCGCCTTAACTTCTTCGCCCGATTTCACTTGCTCGATAATACAACCACTCAAGTGATCTTCAAGAAGCAAATCTTCAACATTGGAAAGCGCCTGCTTGACGGCGGATGTTTGGGTGATGATGTCGACGCAATATTTATCGTCTGCAACCATAGCCTGTAAGCCACGAACCTGCCCCTCAATGATCTTGAGGCGACGCATGAGCTTGCCCTTATTTTTCGTGCTTTTCTGCGTAGCTACGTGGCTATGCTGATGACGTGAGTGATCCATACCAATAAGCATATACCCCCAGGGGGGTATATGTCAATGGGGGTGTGGATATTGAATTTGAGCTACACAACCTGCTGCGTACAGTACATACAACGCTTGGCATTGATCGGAATTTCACCGATACACTCGGGACATTTTTTGGTCGTAGGATCGGCTGGAGGTTCTTTGCGCGAACGCGCAATCAGATAATTCATCGGCTTGATAACAAAGAAAAAAATCGCCGCGGCCACAAGCACAAATGAAATCACCGCGTTGATAAAGTCGCCGTACATGAACGTACTGCCATTGATAGTAAACGCAAGATTGGAAAAATCGGGGACTTTGGCGATCGCCGCGATAAAAGGCGTCAGCAGGTCCTTCACCAGCGCGGTCACCACCGTCCCAAACGCCGCGCCGACAACGACGCCAACCGCCAAGTCGACGACATTGCCTCGGAGTAAAAATTGTTTGAATTCTTTGAGCATACCTACATATATACCCCTCAGTGAAATACGTGTCAACCGAACTTGTACACTATAGCGTGTGCCGTTGGAGCGTCCTAGGTATATGGGATTCTGTCTCAAGCAAAATCCTTTCCATGATAGCAACCGCTTCGACGGGATATTTGCCACGGGCCGTTTCCTCGGAAAGCATGACAACATCACTGCCAAGCAAAATCGCAAACGCGACATCGGTCACCTCCGCTCGCGTCGGTTCCGGATGGTCAATCATGGAAAGCATCATCTGCGTTGCGGTAATGACCGGCTTCTTGGCGGCATTCGTTTTGATGATAATGCTACGTTCGACAAATGGCACCTTCTCGATAGGAATATTTTGGCCCAGATCACCTCGTGCGATCATGATCGCATCACTGACAGCAATGATTTCATCGAGATGGTCCAATGCTTCTTGGCGTTCGATCTTGGCGATGATTTTGGGCGCGTAATCCCCGACCGGGAGACGCCTCCGAAGTTCTGCAATATCATTTGCGTTGCCGACATAGGAAAGAGCTATATACTCAACCTTCTCTGAAAGGCCAAATTCTAAATCGCGAATATCCTTCTCTGTCAGCACTCCGGCAACGCTATTGGCATCAGCATTGAAGGCGTGTCCTTGCTCATTTTTCATGCGCGGGCCGGATAAGTCTTGAATTATTGGAATGTGCCTGCCGGCATTTGTGGCGGCAGTTCTTGTGTTATTGATATATGAGCGATGCTCATCATAGGTTCCCCACGAAAAGTTCAGCCTGACCACATCTAGGTTATTGTCTAGCATTTTTGCAAGATATTCCGGCGTACCACTCATCGGACCGATCGTGGCTATGATTTGCGCTCTGCTATGCTTCATGGGATATATGTATTAAACGATTTATTTTTATGATGCGCTCTTTTTGGCGAGGTACACCGCATTTCAATCCCAACGTCCCAAATGCATAGGCAATATCCGCAATTGCATCATCCATCGTATCCCCGCTTCGGTGGCTCACGATGCAGTGGATGCCGTTTTTGCGCGCCAACTCCATAGTATCAAGCGTCTCAGTGAGCGTACCGATCTGATTGGGCTTGATGATCATGGCCTTGATTGCACGGGCATCAATAGCGGTTTTTAGACGCGCGACATTGGTCACCGTCAAATCATCGCCAACGAGCAAGACCGGGTCGATTTCACTTTGTAATTTTGCAAAATCCTCGAATGCTTCTTCTTGAAACGGATCTTCGATGGAATACAAGTTGTACTCTTTCACCAGCGATTGGTATAGCTCAAGCATCCCAGCCGGTGTGCGATCACGGTCGCCGCAATGATAGACTCTTGCTTTCTCATCGTAGAAGGACGATGCGGCAACGTCGAGACCGAATCTTACGGGAACGGCAAAGTTCGCTTCATCTGCAATGGAGCGCATGATGGCCAACGATTCGGTCACATCGGTAATTGGGAAAACGAGTCCACCTTCGTCACCAACGCCATAGTTTTCACCAAATCTGTTTTTGGCATATATATCAAGCGAATCCATAAATGACTCACCAATTTTTTTTGAAACCTCAACGTCATCAGTCTGCGGAATAATGTGATATTCCTGAAACGCCGGTCCGTTCTTGGCATGTTTTCCTCCATTGAGAACATTCATGAATAAAAACGGCACGCGGTGCGTCGGCTCAATTGTTCTCAATGAACGTAGATATTTATAGAATGGAGCGTCGTTCGAAGCGGCGGCGGCTTTTGCCGTTGCAATGCTGACTCCAATAATGGCATTGCCACCAAGACGGGATTTTTGGGACGTGCCGTCCAGGGCGCACATCGCATCGTCGATTTTTTTCTGTTCCGATACATCCATACCAATGAGCGTCTTGGCAATCTCGCCGTTGACGGCTTCGAGCGCTTTCCGTATACCCTTGCCGTTTTGTTCTTCGCCACCATCCCGCAACTCGAGCGCCTCATGGGAACCGGTACTGGCGCCCGAGGGAACATCAAAAACGCCGGCAACGTCACCAGCATGTACGGTCGCTCGCAACGTCGGCAGGCCTCGCGAATCTTTGATTTCCACCGCTTCAACTCCGGTGATGTTGGTCATGGCAGTTTATACAACAGATATATATCAGATACATTTGCACCAGTTTGGCCCGTAATAATCTGGTCTCCCGTTTTTTCAAATGTCGTATAGCTTTCAAATGTAATAAGTCGTTCCTGAATATCCAGTCCTGTTTTGCTTGCTCGGAGCTTGGTTCCCTTGTCCACGATAACTCCGGCAACATCACTATTATCCTCCCCGTCTGTCGCAAAAGCAACCAGCATGACATCATCCGGCAGATAAACCAGTGCATTCATACCCAAGTACTGGCATCGTCCACCCCGTCCGCCATCCGATCTGACATCGAGACGAATCTCCCCCCCGGCTATTACCAGTTGATGTTCTCCCAAAGAGGTCAGCAGATTTTTCAATGTCTCCGGGGCATACTTATATATGGGCTCGCTGATCGAAACACCGTTTATTCCAAGTTCCCGAGCTTTCTTAAGCATGGCCTCAATGGCCAATCGAGATGAGGACATTTCAAAATTGGAGACTTTGGTAAAATATTTTTCGTCTTTCGGCGTTTCATTCAGTACCAATTCTTCAGTAATCTCCAGCTTCAATAACATTGCTCGCGCATCATCTACGGTGGATTTGTCAAAGTAGGTGGGGCCTGAAGCGACCTCGCTGATATCTCCCAGAACATCAGAGAAAATCATACCAACAACAGTTGCGGGAAATAGCATCCGCGCCAAACCACCGCCCTTGATAAGGGAAATATGCTTGCGGATAATATTCAATTCTTCAATATCACCGCCGGAACCGAGAAAACTCTTGTACAGACGCGCACCCTGCTCGCACTCGCTTTCCGGCCAGCACACCAGTGCGGATCCGCCACCACAAATGACAACGAGGGCAAGATCCCGCTCTCCCATACTTTGCGCAAGCTCCTGTATCCTTGATGATGCTTGAAGATTCATATGGGAAGGAATCGGATGCGTCCCTTGATATGATTCTATGCCATCATAAATCAACGGAGCTTTGTCCAAGACAATTGTGTGGGTGAGATTTTTGCCGAGAATGGGATGCAAGGCCGTTGCGGCCTGTGCAGCGCCCTTGCCGAACGCTATAAGGAAAATGCGGTCAAAATCCTTAAGATTGTAGGGGTGGCCATGGATCGAAAGGGTACCGTCTTCAAGCTTCACATCGTTTTGAATAATCTGCTCGGTGTCAATTGCATCAAAAGCGACATCCACGATATTGAGAGCCTTCTCTCTCTCCGGAGAATTGGCCAATCTGTCGCGATTTTTAATCCACATCTTGTTCATTCCCATTTTCTTCATTATACTCCCCACTCATAGTGAAATACAACGCTATCTTTCAATTTTCAATACATCTGGTATAGTCCGAAATGAGGCGCGGCAAAACCAAACAAAAGAGACATAGGAGGATCAATAGTGCGGTGCTTCACATTCGTAAGCGGGGGGATCGCGGAGGGCTTCATCGCCCATTTCGCTCCAGGGGATGCGTGGTACGTAAGGCTCGGGGGTGGGACGAAGAGGAAGGTGGGCCCGTCCCGAAGTATCAGACTTGTCGATTCCAGCCGGCGGGTTATGCGTGGCAGCATCGTCGTCAATGCACAGCCCCGCATCCTGCAGGATAATGGGAGTTCGTACTGGGTGCTGGACGAACCCAGAGAAGAATCTCGTCAGGTACTACTTCGTATCATCGCCGCAAATCATCAGGGAAAGCAACGTCTTGTCCAAGGCTACTGGAAAAGGCATGACGGTGGCTCGCCGACTATTCTCTCCGGACCTCGGTTTGGCAGTCCGGAGATGCTCAAGCGCGTCGGCCGCAGATATGATGATCTGGTGGTGCTTCTCCCGGGGGCTGCAGTACGGGTTCACATACCCGGAGAAAGGTCGCCCCACATCATTCGCCTGGATCAGGGTGGGCGTCTGACACACAACATCATCCCGCCGCCAGATCCAGCAGAACCCTTACTCAGGGCTCCCCGGCAAGAACTTATCGCCGGAAGGGCCTGACCACGTTCTTTCTTTTTCAAAACGGAGGTGAATCGCCCGTACTCGCAGAGTCCGGGCTTTTCCAATGTAACGGGCAAGATATTTTTTGCGTTGCGCTACCGACAGCCGCTCGATTGCGTAGCGGAGCATGGTGCGGGGCATGACAGAGGCGTGCTTGTCGAGAAATATCGTGAGCGTACGCTCATCTTCCTTCCCAACTTCGCGGAGCGCCCAGCCGACGGCTTTGTGGATGAGATCGTGCGAATCTTGCAAGAGCATACGAGCAAGTTTGAGCGTTTCATCAAAGCGACTTTCTCGGATAAAATAGAGCGTCGCTATAATTGCAATTCTGCGTTCCCAGAGGTTCTTTGATTTGGCAAGTTTATAAAGAATTTCGCGCTTCTTCGGATTTTCATATACGTATTGTCCGAGAATATACGGAGCGCTCGAGTCCACGAGATCCCAATTGTTGATGGGCTTGGTATGCTTGAGATAAAAGTCGGCGATCTTGCTGCGAGTCTCCGCGTCAGCCTTTCTGAAATGATCCACTAACACGAATATCGCAAATAATCGTTCCTCATGTTTTCCCGTCGTGAGAAAATACGCTATGCGGGAGAGCGGCACACGGTTAGCGTATTGCTTGGCAAGAGTGCGGGTCTGCGGAACCATAATACCCCAGAATCGATCGCCTTCCGCATATTCGCCCTTTCCGGTTTTGAAAAACCGCTGGAGGAGCTTTGTTCTCTTTGGATCTGCACGTTTTTGGAACTCTGACTTGATTTGATAAATCACCGATGAATCCTTTGAGTCATAGATCCGATGGCGCGCCTCATACGCGCGCTTGCCATGCTCGCTAATCAAGTCTTGCTTCAGAAGTTGCTTGTAGTGTTTCACGTTGGCGATAGACCACTGACTCTTGGTTCTGCGCGGGGTAAATCGTTGGGCATACTGTTGTTGATTGATGCCCTTCACCTGCCCGTCAATCCATCCAAAACACAACGCCTCGTGAAGCGCTTCTTTGTAGGCCAAGCGTTTGCGGTTATGAGTTTTCTTGTCATACACAAGCCAAATTTCTTTGGCCTTTGCGTGATTCTTTTCAAGCCATTTCCGCCACGCCGCCCGAGTTGGCGCATAGAATGAAGTTGTAATGTTCATGAGATCTTCAGCAATGACAATTTCTTATCGCTGATCGCCAAGCGCGCCCCGCTCTTGAAGCTCGTCATAAACCGCCATATAGAGATCCGGACGGGAAGCCCAGTCTTCTTCAGCTGAATGATTGATAAATCCATATAATACCTCCGTATCATGTTTGGAAACCGCATCTTGCATGATGCGTGCCCAGACAGGGTCTATGGTGGTTTTTCCGATGAGGCGAAAATAATCAAGCAACGCGCCCATACGTTCGAGGCTGATGCTCTTATCGCGCCGTGATTGATCGATTTTTACTCTATTGCTTTCCGGGAATTCGGATATCCGCGCCATGCTGACATCATACCGCACCCACCGGAAGCAAGGCAACTTCACAGTTTGAGATTCTTGTTTGACCTCAAAATGCACAACACCCGCAAGACAGATGTCGTGCGGGTGGGAGTGAACTGATGCGGCGGAATGCCGCGAGCGCTGTTGTTGACCCGGTACGCCCGAACCGGATATGCGTTCAATGCCGACCTCCTTGCTGACGGTTAGCGTGGCGACGGCCCGGCATTCCGATCATAACCCAGAAGCCGATGCCTATGATACCGAGGGTTAAGAGTCCTTGAGCGAGTCCGGGGCTGACCTGCATAAGGACAAGCAGGCCGATGAGCGCAATGGCCGGTGGGATGATCCAGCCGAAGAATCGACCGAGTCCATGACCGATACCATGACCAATCCCGTGGGTAGATGCGTTCATGATCCCACCGACGAATCTCCCGAGCTCAGGACCGAACAGTCCCGCGATCGGAGCGGCGACGAACACGGTCGCGCCAGTAATCGCACCGTACGCGATGCTCCCGGTCGCGAGCACTGCCGGTCCCCAGACTTCCGGGTGCCGTCTGATCGTGGCCATCCTGCTCCGGAACGTCAGTCCGGAGCGTAGCCAGAAGAGCCGAGTCAGCGCACCCGTGAGAACTGCACCAACAAAAAATGCCATCATGATGGCACCTACCTTTCGTATACATACTATACTCTATCCTAGAGTATAAGTCAATATTTTACTTGTCGAGAAAGGCCTTTGTCTCGTCTATCATGCGCTTCACACTGAAGCGTGCGGCGGTTTTTTTGCCTTCTTCGATAAAATGCTCACGGAGTTCGGTGTCCTTGCTTAATGTCTTGATCGCCTCGAACAGATTGAACTCGTCATTGTATTTGACCATGAATCCATTCTCTCCTTGCTTGATGATTTCGCGGTTCCCTCCCGCGGTAGTCGCAATCACTGGAACGCCTGCGGTCATGGCCTCAAGGATCTGGTGCGACAAGCCTTCGTACCCCGTATTGAGCACGAACATCTCCGAGGCGGCAAAATAGACGGCCAGCTCCTCGGAGGTCTTCTTGCCGACAAGATAAACCTTGCTCTGAAGATTGAGGTTCTTGATCATTGACGCAAGTTGAGGATAGTCGGGACCGTCACCGACAATGACAAGCCGCGAAAATGGATTCAGTTCAAGAAGGCGGGGCATAATTTTTACAAGCATGCGGAAACCCTTCCACGGAACAAGTCGTCCGATGGAAAGAATAACGGAACCGGAAATGCCGATTTTTTTGCGCGCCTCTTCATGGGAAAGCATACTGGGAACAAAATCGGAACCGTTGTTGATCACAATAATCTTGTCGCGTGGCACATCCCATCCGGCAACGATGCCGGCAAGATAGTCTGACTGAACATTAATGCGCGCTGCACTCCGACACACCCATGCCTGGAGGCGCTGCAACCGTCGATCCGTACCATGACGTACCGTCTTCTGAAAATCATTGATCATGAGCGGAGTACGCCCAGCCTGCACGGATGATTCCCATACGCGATCCCCGGATACGCGTAGATAGAGCGGCTTGCGCCACAGCCGGGCAGCAATCGCCGATGGTACGCCCGATGCGATGGTTCCGAGCGAATAGATCGCATCAACCTTGCGAGCAAGCCAAAGCACGTGCAGAAGATAAGACAACTGACGAAGTGGCTTGGGAACCTTCCGCCATACTCGTAAAATTCGGTAACGTGACGGACGGTCAGATTGCTCAGAGCGATGATTCGAATATGTCAAGACTGTTACGGCGGTACCGGGAGCAAATGCTTGCGCAATAACACGGCCATAGGATGCGGGTCCACCGATATCAGGAGACCATATGCCCGATGTAATGAGAAGTTTCTTCATACCGCGTGCCTGCGGAAAATATTGTATTGCACGATATGCCAAAGCGCCGCGGCACCGTCACGCCAGGTAATCTTCTTTCCTTCTTCATATGTGCGGCCGTTGTACGATATGCCGACTTCAAATACACGAAGATGATGTGCGGCGACCTCGGCGGTCAGTTCGATCTCAATACCAAATCGATTGGAAACAAGATGAGGAAGAATCGTCCGAAGCGCATTGCGCGAAAATACCTTGTAGCATGTCTCAACGTCTGAAAGATTCAGATTTGAAAAAAGATTAGACAGGAATGTAATCAGCATATTGGCAAGGTAGTGGTGGTAATAGAGCACGCGCCGCGGCCGATCGGAAATAAAACGCGACCCGAACACCACATCGGCATGCCCGTTAGTAATCGGTTCCAGGAGTTGGAGGTAATCCTTCGGATCGTACTCGAAGTCTGCATCTTGGATAATCACAATATCGCCCGTCGCCTCGGCAAACCCCCTTCGGAGCGCCGCCCCTTTGCCTCGATTTGCCGGTTGTTCAAGGAGTTTTATATTTTTTATTTTTGAGATTTGATCCTTGATCTCTTCCTTTGTTCCATCGGTCGAACCATCATCAATGACGATGATCTCCTTCTGAAATCCCTCAACTGCCACAGCCATAACCCGCCTAATAACTTCGCGAATGGTCTTCTGCTCGTTATAGACCGGAATGATGACAGAGAGGGTTCTCATAGGAGTTCTTGAAATATCCTATCATAGTTTTGCGCAATAGATTTCCAGCGGTAATCTTTTTCCATAAGCGCCCGCGCCCGCTCAACGATAGATGTCCTCAATCGCTCATCACCGAATAGACGATCAATCGCACGGGCAAGCGATGTCGGATCGTTTGATTGGCAAAGAAGTCCCGTTTCGCCGTCTTTTAAAAAATCAGGGATGCCGCCCACCGGAGTACCAATCACAGGCACACCGGCAGCCATCGCCTCCAAAAATGAAATCCCAAGGCCCTCAGAACGCGATGGTCGAATGAAGACATCCGCGATTGCAAGATACGCCGGAAGCTGTTCATTCGGCACTGAACCAGCAAATAGTACGTGCCGCTGGATTCCCAGGTCGCGCACCAGAGCACGAAGCTCCTGCTCTTGTCCGCCGCTACCAACCAGAAGCACTTTGAGCGACGGTATTTTGGCTGATGGCAAGGCTCGAAGAAGAATATCAAGACCATTTTTTGAAACGAGACGGGAAATGCTTATGATAACGCGATCGCCTGCAATAATGCCAAGTTTTTGTTTCAACGCCTCACTGCCGGGTGTCGATTTCGTGACTTTGAAAAAAGCGTCATCCGCGCTGTTCGGGATGATAGAAATTGCTTTTTCGGAAGCGCCTTGTTGCAACGCAATCGTCTTCAAATATGCGCTAATGGCGGTTACATGATCGGCGGAACGGATAATCCGGCGCCGAAAAAATCGCTTCAATATACTCTGCCGTCCAAGATCCTGCCCTTCCTGCAAATTCAACAGCAAGGGAATCTTCGGACGAAATAGCTTGAACAACCACGCGGCCCCTCCGGCCTGAGATGCCTGCAAAGAAAACGTGAGATCATAGGGCCCGAATTGCTTGTCGAATTTAAGCGCCCACCGGAATGCCACCAACGGAAAGAATAGCTTTGGCAAAAAGAAGTAAGCCAGCGACCACCGCCCGCCGACACGAAATACGCGAACATTGCCAATAATTTCTTCTGCCGGCAATGAGGAATCATACCGCGACGTGATCAGATGGAATTCGTAGTTCGGAAGACGATCGGTAATGTGCTTTATCGCCAGCTCGGCACCGCCGATACGGGGAATGTATGATGTCGAGAAAATCAGTATTTTCTTTGCGTTGTCGGACATTGTATGATAGATGTAGAGCTTATGAATACAAGCACCCTTGTCTCTGAATAAAAGTCATTCAATAATGCCAGAAATGTCCCCAAAAATCAAGAAAATTCTCTTCATTATTACGCAGTCGGAATACGGCGGTGCACAACGGTTTTTGCATACCCTGGTTGCCCGTCTGGACCCGGCGCGATACGCAGTCATCGTAGCATCCGGACAAACATCGGATCGAGAGGATTTCTTGGAAAAAGAGCTCTCCGGTCTCCGAATCCCTTTCCGACGCCTCATCCATCTTGTCCGCAATCCCGACCCATACCACGACCTGCGCGCGGTCTACGAGATAAAAAAGCTTCTCAAAGAATGCGCCCCCGATACAGTATTTCTCTTAAGTACCAAGGCGGGATTTTTGGCTTCGCTCGCCGCACGCCTGCTGCCATCCATGGCTCGACCGCGCGTCATCTATCGCATTGGGGGCTGGTCGTTCAATGATCCCTTGCCGCGATGGAAGCGGATGTTGTGGCGCCTTCTGGAACGCATCAGTGCATATTGGAAGGACATCATTATCGTCAACAGCGCGCATGATTATGACCAAGCTCGACGCCTGGGCTTCAGGCCTCGCCAACGATTTGTTTTAATCCATAACGGTATTGACCCTTTCAAGATCACTCTTCTTGATCGCGGAGACGCGCGCGAACGGCTTGGCATTCCTGCAGATGCGTTTGTTGTGGGCGCAATTGCAAACTTCTACAAGACCAAGGGACTCTCTTTTTTTTCGGAAGCGGCGCAAGAATTTTCCGGCCAGAAACATATGCGCTTTGTCGTCATCGGCGATGGACCGGAACGACCCGCCACAAACAATGTTCAACTCGCAGGCACTATTCCCGACGCGGCTTCACTCTTGAAAGCATTCGACATATTTGTTTTGCCTTCGGTCAAAGAAGGATTTCCCTGGGCAGTATTGGAAGCGATGTCAGCGAAGATTCCGGTTATCGCCACGCGCGTAGGGGCTGTTCCTGAAATCATTGAGAACGGCAAAAACGGATTTATGGTTGAGCCATCGCGTCCGGAGCAAATTGCATCACGGATCCGCGAACTTGCCGCAAGCGATCATCTCCGCCAAGAGTTCGGCATCCAAGGCCACCAGACCGTGCTATTCAAATTCAGCCTCAACCGAATGATCGAGGAAACTGAGCGCCTTCTGTAAGTTTTAGATTTTTCTCAGATACACCACCCAGGTCCCCGAGCTGGGAGCACTGAGTTTCACAGAATTTCCGCCCTCAACTATTGATCCTGCCTTTGTGTTTCCTCCTACGACATCGAACCACTCAACGGCATACGAACCAGGCATCGCGCTAAGATTGACCGTCACCGAAGATCCCGAAGGCATAAACGAAATGAGTTCTGAATCTGAGGCAAGCGCATAGTTGCTTGAGGATAACGTATTGCGCGGAGTCATTGCGGCAAGATTGATTTTTTGTGCATAGTGAATGACTTGGCCGATGGCCCGACTTCCTGCAGCCCACCCGTCGTTGTCATAGGCACCACCATTCTTGGTACTCTTTTCGAGATCCCCGAGAAGTATCGGATTGTATCCGCGCATAAACGATTTCCAGGCCCACGAACGTGCGATACCGGCGTCCTGAAAAAGATCACTACCGATATGGTCAGCATCTAAAAGCACAACCTTCTTGCTATCGGTCACGGGCGGATTGCTAACATAGGGATCGCTGACCCTATTATAGTTATTCGCAGCCGGAGAGATATATTGTGCCGAACTTCCCAAAAGATCTTGCAGCGAACCATGCTGCAATTCGCTCATACCGATGGGATGCTGTTTCGGCTTTGATGCTTCGTACTGATTAATATACCGTATCATCTCATACTGCCACTGCTTTGCGCTCACATCATCCTCGTTTGAAATTTCATAGAGAACATTATCAAATCCGTTGACGGTATCAATCACCCGACGCACAAAAGCCCTTTGGCGGTTGAGCGTAGCGGAATTCCCGAGTGAATGAATTTCCGCGCCACTGCCGTCCCCGTTGGAATCTCCATTGACACCATTGATATTATTTCCCTTCGCATATGGGTGCCGTTTCATGGGGTTAAGCGTCACGCCATTCCACGACCGATCCCACACATCCCAACCATTGAAAAGCATGATCGATACATAGACATCTTTCTCCCGGGCTTTGCCGATATAGGAGCGAAGTCGATCGAAGTAGGCAGGATTAAATTTGTCCAAATCAAACTTATTACCGCCATCGCCGGCACAACAGGTGCCCGAGCGCATATAGGGCACGGGGTTCAATTTCTCAGTGCTTTGGTCGTTTGCACCCGTTTCCCCTAACCAAAGCCGTATATGGTTAAGATTGTTTTTCTTAAGAAAGTTGACATAGGAATCAAAATTAATATGACTATCGCCTTCGAAAATATTGTCCGCAAACTCGTAGCCGCTATAAAATCCTCCCAGAAGAAGCGCGGTTTTTCCATCCGCACTGAAATAGCGCGGGTTCGACGATAAAACACGTAATAAACCCATAGTAGTCACGGGGGGTAGTGGCGTCATTGTCGGAGTTACCGTGTATGTTGCAGTAGGAGTCGGGGTGTTGCTTAGCGTCGGC
>Ga0209542_10006213_pt1 | contig 23332 bp, 29 predicted proteins | sample RifCSPhighO2_01_FD_184028 | JGI IMG/M metagenome (GOLD analysis project Ga0209542, IMG submission 184028) | Soil microbial communities from Rifle, Colorado - Rifle CSP2_plank highO2_0.1 (SPAdes) (version 2) | ecosystem: Environmental > Terrestrial > Deep subsurface > Rock core/Sediment ... | reverse complement strand
TTGGCAGGAAAGACAAGATGATACAGCAGCACGCTCACATTGTGGCTCTTGTGGAGGTAGATGCTCACCGCTCCAGACTAACACCGCAGCAAGCTGCGGGGTATCGACCCTAAGAGAGAATGAAAAAGACAGTCTTTTATTCTTGGCAGTCAGATTTACCTAATGGTACAAATCGTACTCTTATCGAGGGTGTTTTAAAGGATGTTGCCAAAGAAATAGGGAGTGATTCAGATACTAATATCGAGCCTGTTATTGACAGGGATACACAAGGTGTAGCTGGTGCACCAAACATTGCGATAGCCATTTTTCAAAAGATTGATTCGGCAGACATTTTTGTTGCAGATGTTTCCATTATTGGAAATGCGAAAAAGCGTGCAGTACCCAATCCAAATGTTTTAATAGAATTGGGGTATGCTCTAAAAGCATTAGGGCATGAGCGTATAGTATTGGTTTTTAATACGACCTTCGGCAAGATAGAAAAATTACCATTTGATTTAAGGATGCACAGAACTATTACTTATAATTGTCCTGAGTCTCTTGCAGACCGTTCTGCGATTAAAAAAGAGTTAGCAAAAGATTTTAAATCGGCCTTACTTTCTGGTTTTTCGCATGCCATACCAAAGGAAGTATCTCTTAATATACTGGATGTAATCAAAAACAATACTCCAAGTAAAAAGATTGATTTAAGAAAATATTTATCAGAATTTTTGATAAGGCTTGAAAAGTTACAACCTCCTATGTTTCGAGATGGTGGAGCGGTCGAAGATTTGCTTTCTGCTATTCCAAAAACAGAAGACATAGTTGTAGAGTTTGCGAAACTTTCTCAAATAGTCGTACTCATGAATGACTCTGAATCAGCGATGGAAATATTTAAATGGTTTGGCAAAATCCTTACTAAATATGACCCTCCCGCAAATGCTTCAGGGAGAACCTCAAATGCCGATGGAGATTTCTTTAGATTTGTAGGCAATGACCTTTTTATTACTTTTATAGTGCCATTTTTGCAAGAAGAAAAATTAAAGGAATTAGGGATGCTTTTAAAAGAGGATTTAAAAATCGGTCCAACAAGCAATTCTTTACAAGACAAAAAAGAGAGTTGGAATGAATTAGCACATTATTCTCCTCTACTCTCTGATGAAGGTAAGAAAAGAAACCCAGGAAGAGTATCGCTACAGGCTGATTTGTTAAAAGCTCGGCATGAAAAGGGAGAACTTTTGACGATTATTCCATTTAAAGATTTCATGCAAGCAGATTTTTTCCTTTACCTACATGGCAAGGGAACTTCAAACGGCCAATACTATTTAAAATGGTATCCCCACTCTGTTATATATATGCAAAACACTCCAGTTTTTATATCTGAAGCTGTTAATTATCTGAAGGCAATGGAGTTGTGTCATGCTTTGGAAATTGCTGATACTGATGAGTTAAAAAGGCGACTTACTTCTTCCCAGAATCTTCCTGATGTAAGGCATTTTGCAATTACTGATCGAGACATACAAGCTATTGATAGCACAGGAGGCGCTCAAATCATTTATCCATCTGAGGAATAGCTACTTAATTATTTTTAGTTTAAAACAGGCTTTAATTCATTAAAGGTTTATATTTAATAAGCCGAATAAGTAACCTCATTCTTGCCCTTGACCGACTTGGACTGTGGCACCTCAAACCACTCCGGATGCACTTTATACATAGCCCTCAATTCCTGTATACTTTTATCAAGTTTCCCGAAGGTAAGCCGTATTTTCGGTTCTAACATCGGGACACCGCCTCCGCAGATAGCCCAAACCAGTCATTTGGCGCCAAACCGCTGGTTAAGCCTTGTGCAAAATAGCCCGGGCGGCGCCCGGGGCGCAGGCGGCTGTATTGCGGTTTTTTGTGGCCGCATTATGATGCAGACAGAGAGGAAACCCTATGACCGACACCAGAAAGCTGCTCGAAGCGACGCTTCTCTTCCCGGTCACCCACAACGAGGTCGGGCTGGGAGTTAAAAAGCAAAAAATAGGCGCGGGCCTGCTCAACGGCTGGGGCGGCATAGTCGAGCCAGGCGAAGATGAGATCGCCTGCATTGTGCGCGAAGTTATGGAGGAGGGCGGCATTGCCGTCGACCCCGCGACGCTTATCAAGGCCGCGGTCGTCCTCTTTCATAACGAAAGGTTCGACTGCAGGGTGCACACGTTTTTGGCGCCCTGGCACTACGGGCCCCTGCAAGAGACTAACGAGATGGGGCCCCTGGAGTGGCACGACCGCCTTAATCTGCCGACGATACGCATGATGCGCGCCGACGCGCAGTGGGTGCCCCGCATCCTAGCCGGAGAAACATTGCTTGGAGAGGTATGGTACGGGCCAAACCAGCGATCTTTCTTGCAACCCAGCGACTTTAGAGCCGTGCTCCCCCAAGACCTGCCCCGCCTGCGCCCCACTGCGTAGGCGGTCTTTTTTTATTTACTGGGTAGCCTGTGGCCGCGACTTGCAGTACAGTAGCCCTTAGTTAGCACAAAGGAGCGCGCATGACCAAGCAAGAGCGACTGCTGCTTGCTTGCGCGATGATGCGCAAGCTCTGGCAAATATGGGATGCCCGGGGCGAGTCTCTGCGCAGCTGCCGATGCGTACTGCTTGAGTACGCTTTGTGGCTCGCGCCGGATGACCTCCCCCATATCGACGACGCCTCGGACAAGTACTTTAAGGAGCTGGTGCTCCAACTTGCCGAAGATCCTCAAGAGCCCGGTACCGAGCCGCTGGCAGAGCACCTGTGCGACGCACCGTACCCCGTCTTTTGCGTCTTGGTGCTCGGAGCACTGACTACGCTGTGCAACAAAAAGCAGCTGCAAACGATGTCGATGACCGAGCGCAATCTCATCGCCCACGCCTTTGTGCTCTTGGCACCATGGCGAGCGCCTAAAAATGCCAAGTACGGTATAAAGAACGGCGCCATCTTTATGGTGCGACCGTCGGGGCGCTATCGTTATGGCCAACTGAGCGTGCACCGGCTGATGGAGGAAGGTAAGCACCGCCTTGCTCTACAGCAGCAAAAAAACAGAGTTTCTGCATCCTAAGAGGCCCCCGGGCCTCTTTTTGTTTGGCGTATAATAACGGCATGAGCGAGCCCGAGGGCCAAGTCATATCCTGGCAAGTGCAGACGCACGAGCACCGCGAGCGCAGCACCGATTGGTACTGGGGCCTGGGGCTGGGCGCGGCTGTGTGCGCGGCGGTGTCTCTATTCTTCGGCAATGTGCTGTTTGCCCTCATTCTCCTCTTGGGGCTTGGGTCCATCGGCATCTTGGCGGCCCGCGGCCCGCGCGAGCATTGGATGCGCGTAGACAGCCGCGGGGTGTCGATGGACGGCACCATGTACCGCTTTAGCTCCATCCAGTCGTTTTGGGTGCATATGCCTAGTGCAGATGACCGCGAGCCGCGGCTCCTGCTTACCACCAACGGTATCTTTTCCCCACAACTTGTCATCCCTTTGGGCAACGAGACCCGCGCGCAAAATGTGCGCAGCTACCTCAAGCGCTTTGCGACCGAGGAGGAGCAGGAGCCCCACATCGGCGAGCACCTCGCGGAACTCTTTGGGTTGTAAAACTTTGCGGTCAGGCGTTCAAAATCGCCGTCGCGATTTTGCCGCACGACCCTGCCTCGCGGCCGCGCCAGTGCGCGGCAACGCTCCGGCTGGCACTAAAGCACAAAAACCGCCTCAAGGCGGTTCTTTGTGTCTTTAGTGCCCCCGGTAGGAATCGAACCTACATCACAAACTCCGCAAGCTTGCGTCCTATCCATTGAACGACGGGGGCGTCCACCTACCTTACGATAAAAAGTCCCTTTGGTAAACTGTGCTCTCGGCAGGAATCGAACCTGCATCGCCTCCTTCGGAGGGAGGTGTCCTATCCATTGAACGACGAGAGCGATAGCTCTATTCAAAAACAGAGCGTCACTCGACTATATATCAAAAAACTCCCTCTGGCTTATCTAAGGCGCAGGGGGAGTTTTTACTAGGCTTTCTTGAGGAGCTTGGAGGCCAGGGCCTTGCGGCGGGCGGCCGTGCTCTTTTTGATAAGGCCGCGCTTAAGAGCCTTGTCTATCGCCTGATAGGCCGCGGAGAGCGTTTTGGCGTCGCCCTTCTCTCCGGTGCGAGCCGTCTTCATCGCATTGCGCAGAGCATCGCGACGCTTGCCGTTCTGCGCTTTTTTGCGCAGGGACTGGCGGTGTGCCTTCTTTGCTGACTTGGTTATAGCCATTGTAAGCGGATACTACTATACTTAGGGTATGATAGGCAAGCTTACCGGCACCTGGAATAGGTCAGACGACGGACTAGGGCTGGTGGAGGTTGGCGGGGTCGGCTACGCGGTACGGGTCCCCTTTTATACCCTAGCTACCCCGCCGGGTGCCCTGGTGTCGCTCTTTATACATACCGCAGTGCGCGAGGACGCTATAGACCTGTACGGGTTCGCCACATCCGAAGAGCTTTCTTTTTTCCGCCAGCTGGTCGGAGTATCCGGCGTCGGGCCCAAGACCGCGCTAGGCGTGCTTAATGTGTCCGACATAAAAAGCCTCAAGCGCTCCATCGCCGCAGGCGACGCAGGCGCCTTAACCAAAGTGTTCGGCATCGGCAAAAAGAGCGCCGAGCGCATCGTGGTCGAGCTGCGCGACAAACTCTCGCTCGAGCAGTCGCAAAGGCCGCAAGAGGCCGGTACCACAAGCGGCCACGACGGCGAGGTTATCGAGGCCTTAATGGCGCTTGGCTACCGCGCCGACGAAAGCCGCCAAGCATTGCGCGCCATAGGCGGCAAGGGCCAAGACAACATCAAAGAGCGCCTCGGCGCCGCGCTTAAGCGCCTGGGTACCCGCCACGCCGCATAGATATGAAGGATTTTATACTCTCGCTTACTCCGCGCTGGGCGCTCGATGCCTATCATTTGGCGTGGGCGCACGGAAGCGCTTGGTGGTACGGGCACCCCTCCGCTAAGCTTGTGGTCATAGGGGTTACCGGCACCAAGGGCAAGTCCACGACCGCCGAGCTGATACGGCACATGCTGGCCCAAACCGGCCACGAGGTAGCGCTGGCCTCGACCATCCGCTTTATGGTCGGCGAGGCTACCGAGCGCAACCTCTTTAAGATGACCATGCCGGGGCGCGGATACATCCAGCAATTTTTGCGCCGGGCGCTCGACGCCGGCTGCACGCACGCGGTCGTGGAACTTACCTCAGAGGGCGCGCTGCAGCACCGCCACGCAGGGCTCGAGCTTAATGCGCTTGTCTTTACCAACCTGGCCCCCGAGCATATCGAGCGGCACGGCAGCTACGAGGCGTACGCCTCAGCCAAACTTTCTTTGGCGGCGCACTTGGCCGCCTCGCCCAAGCGTCCGCGCATTATCGTCGCCAACCAAGACGACGCGTATGGCGAAAAGTTTTTGGCAGTCGATGCCGACATCAAGGCGCCCTTCTCGCTCAAAGACGCCGAGCCCTACACCGCCGACGACCGCAGCGTGCGCTTTTTGTGGCAGGGCATGCTGTTTAGCATCCCGCTCCCTGGACTCTTTAATCTTAAAAACTGCCTGGCTGCGCTCACGCTCGGCCAAGCGCTCGGGCTCTCATCCGAGCGGATGAAGCAGGCTTTGGAGCATGTGCAGCCGGTTGCCGGCCGCGCAGAGCGCGTCGAGCAGGGCCAGCCGTTTGCGGCGGTAGTGGACTACGCGCACACGCCTGACAGCCTTAAGGCATTGTACGAGACGTATGCAAACAAGCGGCTCATCTGCGTCTTGGGCTCAACCGGCGGCGGCCGCGACACATGGAAGCGCCCCGAGATGGGCCGCATGGCCGACGAGCTGTGCGACATCGCGATCCTGACCGAGGAGGACCCGTACGACGAGGACCCGCAGAAAATAATCGAGGAGCTCGCGGCTGGTTTTAGCGCGCGCCGGCCGCGCGTCATACCGGACCGCCGCGCCGCCATTGCCGCGGCCATCAAAGAGGCCAAAGACCAGGACGATGCGGTCCTCATAACCGGTAAGGGCACCGACCCCTATATCATGGGGCCCAAGGGCAGCAAGGCGCCCTGGAGCGACGCCAAGGTCGTCGAGGAGGAGCTGATAAAGCTCGGGTATAATTAGCCTATGGCAGATGAAGAAAAAAAGCCGGGAGAAACAGCCGGCCAAGCCGCCCTCTCGATACTGGGCATCATCGCGATATTAATAGTCTTGTGGTTTGCCAACGGCGGGCCAGAACGGGCCGACCTGCGCGGTATGTTCCTCGCCCCTCCGGCGCCCGTGGGGCCCGGTAATGCGTATGGCCCGCAAGTCGGCCAGCCTAACCCAAATATCCCGCAATAACTTATGCCTACCGTTTTTCCCGATCTTTTGGTCCCCTTCCTGGCGCCCTTTGTTTTGCGTGTAGTTGTGGGGCTCGTGTTTGTCTCGATCGGCATCCGCACCTGGCGCCGCGCGGGGACCCTCGCCCACGTCTCTGTGCCTTTTGTAGGGGCACAACCGTGGGTGCCCTACTTGGCAGGAGTCTTAGAGGTGGCGCTCGGCGTCATGTTTTTGGTCGGCTGGTACACGCAGGTGGCAGCAGTCATAGGCATCGCGGGCATGATTAAATACGCTGTGTACCATAAGTGGTGGCCCCACATGCTCGAGGAGTACTACCCTCTTTCGCCCTTAGCTGCCACGCTCATTGGAGCTATCTGCGTCTCGCTCCTTATATCGGGCGCGGGCCTGCACGCCTTCGACGTATATCTGTAGGCTGGTATAGTGCGCGCATGCCCGTCTTGGTTTTGCACAATATCCGCAGTGCCCACAATGTAGGCAGCATGTTCCGCACCGCGGACGGCGCGGGGGTGGGCCGCATCATACTTAGCGGCTATACGCCCGACCACCTCGACCCCAAAGGCAAGGAGCGTAGGGATTTTATAAAGGTGTCCTTGGGCGCGGAAAAATTCATCCCCTACTCTCGCACTAAGACGCTCGCACAAGCACTTAAGAAATTAAAGAAGGAAGGCTACACCATCGTTGCACTTGAGCAAACTCCAAATTCTGTGTCGATTTTTGACTATTCCCTACCACCTACTCCCTATGCCCTGGTTGTTGGCAACGAGGTGCGCGGCATCAACAAGCAAAATTTAAAGTACTGCGACGCGGTCGTACAAATACCCATGCGCGGCAAAAAAGAGTCCCTAAACGTAGGCGTCGCCTGCGGGATTGCGTTGTTTACCCTCCTTCAATCAAAATGAGTACCACATCAATACTATGCTATAGCATAGTATTGATGTATCTGGATTAAAAAGAATTGCCCAACCGAGGCGACTCAGTTAGGCGGGTTTATTCTGCAGCTTCTTTGACCCAAAACACCCTGCGCGCGAGCATGTCGCTGCTCACCACCTCGACAAAGCGCCGCATGACCGGAAAGTTTTCCGTCGCCGCGAGCTTTTTGCCGATATGCTGATCGTACGTCTGCTCGAGACGCTTAAAGCTCAGTTCGGTCACCGGATTGAACAGCTCGAACATTGGCTCGACCTTGTCGAGCGCGTAGACAAACTGGGCCTCGAGGCTCTTTCTGGCCTCGTAATCCTCCCAGCTTTCTTGCGCAATCGAGCGAATCTCGACCGGCAAGCTGGCAAAGACCTTTTTGGCGTCCTCACGCTCCTGATCCTCGTCCTCCTTGGTCTTGGTGTGGTACGGCTTATCGCCGTTTGGGATCTCGCCGAAGTCATGGAAAGTGATCATGCGGCGAGCCTTTTCCATGTCGAGCGCCCGGGGCAACTTCTCTACCCGTGCGAAGTACTCGAGCAGGTAGTGGAGCGCGAACACATGCTCACCTACTGACTCGTAGTGGACCCCGAAGTTCCGCTCTGTGTTGTACCGCGGCGTGCACTTGAGGCCATAGCCCACGCGTAGCTGTCGGGCGATTTCCATCACTTCTTCGTCAGATAGCCTAAGAATAACGTTGTTCATCAGAACCTCCGTTACTTGTCTGGGATGAGCTTAGCACAAGGAAAAAGTCCAGGTACATAAATCAAAACTGTAATATTATTTTAAGAGTTCGTCTACCCTATTGATCTCGTTTCTGAAAAAGCACATCAGCCCATTTTTGCTTTCCATGGATAGGCTCGTCCTGCCACAACACCTTAAACTTTTCCCCTGCCAGGTCTTTTAGATCCTCTATCGTGTAGTAGTAAAAAGTGCGCGTACCAAATTCATCTGTTTGCGCTTTTTCCTGATACGGCGCGTTTTTGAGAGAAACAAAAAATAGGCCGCCAGGACTGATGGCAGTATAAACTTCCTCAAATACCCGCTTAACGCTTTCTTTATTAGAGTGTAAAAGCGAGGCGAACGAAAAGATTATGTCTACATCTTTGGGGAATTTGTAAGTTTCGATATCGGCAACCTCAAACTCTCCTGCGGGCGTCTGCTCTTTTGCCAACTTAACCATCTCTTCCGATATATCTATACCAAGGTAATGATTGGTCTTTTTTAGGATTTCTGCCGCGTCGCGGCCATTGCCGCATCCAATTTCAAGCACGAATGAGTTTTCTTTCGTAGCGTACGAAAATACTTTTTCTACGTTCTCGACACGGCCGCCAATACTATTAAACTTCTTGGCCATAGCGGCAGCCGACCGGTTGTAGGTATCCACAGTCTGCTGCTTTTTGTCCATGACCAGATAATACATGAAAAGGCCGCCGTTCCCTTTCAGTACTAGGCGGCCCAAACTCGATCACTCAGAAGTCGCGACCCGTGACGTAGCGAAACCACGCCATCGCATTTATGCCTTCCCACGAACTGGACCTGTTCGGCTCAAACTCCTTAGGAAACGCGTTGAAAGTTTCAAGAAGTTTTTTGATGCTCTCTTGGTTGTTGGGGTTGTTCCAGCGCTTGCACTGGTCCCAACAAGGGGGCTGGTCTGCCATTTCCATCGAGCACGGACTGTGCTCGAACGTGAGTGCGCATGCGTTTCCGCTCTGGTCCATGAGAGCACCTGGGAGGCCCATGAATCCGCAGAACGGACATTTGGTGCGCTCGACGACTTTACGGGGCCCCATAACTTCGCCGTTTTTAAATGAGGAGCCGGGCGACACGAGAGAAGTGCTGGTCATGGTTGCTAACCCTTTCAATTGGCCGAATCCGTCCGCACTCTACAATAAATGGCCATTTCTTGCTATAGTGCCTCCATCGCGCCCATAGCTCAGTTGGTAGAGCGGCTCCCTTTTAAGGAGATGGTCCTTGGTTCGAATCCAAGTGGGCGCACAAGGTCGAAAAAGCAATCTGCTTTGCTTTTTCGTACACTTGCGCGAGCCGGAGCGATGTTCCGCTAGTAAGCGGAACCGCGAGGCAGGGTCGTGCGGCAAAAGTCGCGACGGCGACTTTTGAACGCCTGACCACGAAGTGCGAGGCGTTGTTTTACCTATCCACCCCCTCCCCTTGCTAAGTCCAGTATAATGTGTATAATTAGACTTACGGGTAGGGTAACTCCAGCCCGTTAGACTTACCCAAGAGGTAAATCTAGTGGATTAGACTTAGTAGTTTCTTAAATCTAGTCTATTAGATTTAAGACTTCGCTAAATCTAATAGAACCTGAATTTTTAATTAAAAATTATGGTAAAAAGAAAATTAAAAGGACCGTTTGATCTTCCCTCTCTCCCCCCAAACATAAACTACGGGGAATTAGTCGAACATGTAGCAAGAGCTCACACGGCACTTGCCCGTTTAGACGAAATGATGAAACACATGGGGAACAATCTTTCTCACTTGGAAAGTACGTTCTTCACCCGTGAAGCTGTTTTAAGTTCCAAAATAGAAGGCACCCAAGTTACCCTTGAGGATGTCCTAAAAGAAGAAGCCATAGACGGAAATAAAACGGCTGAAGACAGTGAGAGAGAGCGAGACATGATGGAAGTCTTTAATTATCGCAGGGCGCTGCGCCGCGGCCTGAAGATGATCGATGAAGGAGAGTCCTTAGCTGAAAACAACATAAAGCGACTCCATCATATCCTTCTACAGTCTAAGAGAGGAAGGAACCGAGCTCCTGGAGAATTCAGAAAGGACCAAGTGTACATAGCCCCCGAGGGTACTCCTATGGAAGAAGCGAGGTATATACCGCCCGCCGCAAAGGACATACCAAACCTTTATAGCAACTTTGACCGCTATCTTAACGTACCAGAGTCTGAAAGAGACGCTCTGGTGCAAATTGCTGTCGCACACTACCAGTTCGAGGCAATACACCCGTTTAAGGACGGAAACGGACGTATTGGACGACTTTTGATTCCCCTCTTCCTGTACAAGAGGAAAATCATTGCTCACCCCCTCATCTACATCAGTAAATACTTCGAGGAAAACAGGCGCGACTACTACGACCTACTGGCAGATGTAAGCTATGAGGACAATTGGACAGCGTGGATCCGCTTCTTCCTTCATGGCCTATGCGAGCAAGCAAACGAGGCGACCGAGTTGGGCCGCGCTATTATTGGGCTGCGGGACGAATACCGAAGCCATTTGTCTGACTTCCACTCGACGTACGCATTCAGCCTACTAGATAAGATATTTGAGCGTCCTTATTTCACTCCAGCCCTTATCCGAAAAGAGTCGAATATTAAAAATCGCCAAACACTGCTAACCCTCATCGATAAGTTTGTTGATGCAAAAATCCTAAGAGATTTAACTCCGGACAAAAAACGAAATAAGTTATATGAATTCCATCCTCTAACCTCCCTCCTCGCCGCCCGAAAAATAAATACCAAGAAAAAGAGCTAGGTTAAAAACCTTAATTCTTCCGCTTGCCGCGCTAGAGCCTCAGCGCAAATCGCTCAAGTAAAAGCTCCAAATCCCCCGCGCCGCGGTGACTGTCATGATACAGGCTCACTAACTCGCGACTCAGCTTCACATCGCGCATTTGGCGGGCCTTCCAGGCCATAAGGCCGGCCACGGCCTCGGCCTTCTCCCCTGCCCTAAAGCTTTTCATCAGCCCGAGCCACAATACTTTTTTGTCTTTGTTGCCCAAAGCCGCCGCAACGCCGTATTGGTCAAAGGCAAACGCCTTCTTCTCCGCTTTTTGTATCTCTATTTTTGCTCCCGACTTGGTCAGCGCATCGCTCTCGGCCTTTAGCAGCTTCTCCTCCTCAAATACAAAGGTGTGCGGCGAATCCACCAGCGCATCGGCTACGTCCACAAACTCCTCTCCGCGCTCAGAGTACAAGCACCCGGCCAGCACAAACGTGCTGGTGCCGCCAAATAGTGCCTCGGTCGAGGCCAGGCTGCGCAGTTCGTCTTGGGTAATACCCTCCCACTTAAGCTCCTCGGCGCCCTTTGCTTTTTTACCTACGAGTACTTTTAGCATTATAGTTTTTCCATCTCACCCCAGTTGGGTCCGCGCTTGCCCTCGGCCACTATCGGCACGCCCTTGGCATCTTTTTTAGGCAATGCTGCCTCCATAATTTCTTTTATCTTAGGCGCGTACTCCGCAATCTTTTCATCTGCTATCTCAAAAACCAATTCATCATGTACCTGCAAGAGTTGGTAAGCGTCTTTTTTGTCCGTAAACAGCTTATCTATCTCGATCATCGCTATCTTTATAATATCGGCCTGCGTACCCTGCATCGGCGCGTTTATCGCCATACGCTCTGCGGCCGCGCGCACGTACGGTATAGGCGACTTAATGCCGTCTAGGTAGCGTCGGCGGCCAAACAGCGTCTCGACGTACCCCTGCCGGTTGGCCTCGCCTTTGGTAGCCTCGATATAGCCCGCCAGCTTGGGGAATGCGGCAAAGTACTGGTCATAAAACTCCTGCGCCTCGCGGCGGCTTGTCCCTAGCTCTTGCTGCAGAGCCACGATGCCCATGCCGTAGAGGATGCCGAAGTTTATGACCTTGGCGCGACGGCGCTGCTCGCGGGGGTCAATGCCGCTGTTTTTGCCAAAGACCCGCGCGGCCACCTCGGCGTGCACGTCACGGCCCTTTTTAAATATCTCCATGAGCCCCTCGTCGCCGCTCAGTATTGCGGCAATGCGCAGCTCTATCTGGCTGTAGTCAAACGACACCAGGCTCATGCCCGCAGATGCAAGAAACGCGTGGCGGATGCGGCGGCCGAGCTCGGTCTTAATGGGGATGTTCTGCAGGTTCGGGTCCTTAGACGCCATGCGGCCGGTTGCGGCGCCAATCTGCACGTAGCGCGTATGCAGGCGGCTCTGGTTGTCGAGCAGGGTCGGTATCGAGTCTATATAGGTCGAGAGCAACTTGCTAAGCTCGCGGTACGCCAAAATGTCGTCGATTATCGGGTGCACACCCGCGAGCTTTTGGAGCTCGGACTCCTTGGTGCTGCGCTGGCCTCCGGCCGTCTTCTTTTTGGTTTGTAGCCCCAGCTTGTCAAACAATACCTCGCCCAACTGCTTGGGCGAGCCCACATTAAACTCCCCGCCCGCATGCTTGTAGATGCCCTTGCATATACGGTCGAGCTCGGCGTGGTACTCCTTGGACAGCTTCTTTAAAAAATCCTTGTCTACCAGCACTCCACGCTCCTCCATGCGGCGCAGGACCGGGCTAAGCGGCAGCTCGATGTTGTTGTATACGAAGTCTAAGTTTTTCTCTTTTATTTGCGCCAACAGGTTGGCGCTGGCCTCATCAAACGTGTCCGAGCGGCCCATGCGCAAGATATCCTCGAGGTTCGGGTCGGCGATAGATGAGTCTATGACCGACACAGCAATGCATGCCTTGTGGAGCGCTTCGAGAGGGATATTTTGGACGCGAGCAAAGAGCTCTTGAGAATCCTGAGCGTCGGAAAAACTTTCCGGCAAAACAGTCTGGGAGCCGCCGAGGACTTTTTGCTGGGAAGTTTTTCCGGAGCCCTCCTGGTTTAGCATCTCCCTCACGCGCGGCATGAGCGAGCGGAAGTCAAACTCCGCCAGCATGTCGAGCACCTTTTTTTGGTCGACCGAGTCATGCCAGCTTTTTTTAGGCATCTCAAAAACGACCGGCGCATCGCGGCGTATAGTCGCCAACTGCTTGCTAAACTCTGCCGACTCTTTGTTGTCGGCAACCAGCTGCACAAAGCGCTTTTGTACCCCGGTTTTCTCCGCTATTTTTTCGATCCCCTCTTTTTTTATCGCGGCGTACAATTTTTCTATCGTGCCATACGCCTGCAAAAGCTTAAGTGCGCTCCCCTCGCCTACGCCCGGCACGCCCTTTATATTGTCCGAGGCGTCGCCCGCAATGCCCTTTAGGTCTGGGATAGAGAGCGGCCCAAAGCCCCACCGGGCGCGCACCGCATCCTCGTCATAAAACACCGTGTCGGTAAGCCCCTTGCGCAGGGTAAACACGCGCGTCTGCGTGCCCTCTACCAACTGCACCGTATCCATGTCACCCGAGGCAATGATAGTGTCCACGCCCTTCTTTTTTTTGACTTGCGTGGCAATGGTGCCCACCACGTCGTCGGCCTCAAACCCCTTGGCCTCGTATATCGGGATACCAAAGCCCTTCAGCACGTCGCGGGCGCGCTCTATCTGGTGGTACAGGTCGTCGTCGGCCTTGATGCGGTTGGCCTTGTAGTTATCGTACGCCGCATGGCGGAAGGTCCCCCCAGGCAAGTCGTAGGCGGCCGCAATGTAGTCGGGCTTAAGGTCGTTGATTATCTTAACGAGCATCGTAATGAGCCCATAGAGCGCCCCCGTAGGCTCGCCCTTCCCCGAGCTAAAGTCCGGCAGGGCGTGGTACGCCCGATGCAAAATAGCGTGGGTGTCGAGTATAACGAGCTTCTTTTTCGCCTTGCTCATACAGCATCAATATACCGCTCGTTCTCGCCCGGGTCGTCCGCAGAGAATTTGAGTGTCAGGTCGGGCTTGGGGAGCCTGCCCGCCAGCCGCTCGGGCCACTCCACTACCACTAAGGCCCCCGGGTCGTCTAAAAACTCCCCGGGGCGCAGGGCATCAAACTCCTCGGGACTCTCGAGCCTATAAGCATCTATGTGCACTAATTTTTTAAAGCGTCGCACCAGGCCAAACCGGTTAAGCCCCGCAGGCAGCGCATAACTCTTCATCAACACGTACGTCGGGCTCTGCACCGCCTCTGCAACACCCATCTGCTTAGCCAGGGCCTGCACAAACGTGGTCTTACCCGCTCCAAGGTTGCCTACGAGCGCCAGCACCACCGCTTTGGTGTTGCGGCGGTCCAAGGCAAGCGTTGCCATAACGTTGCGGACGAATTCCGGGAGTTCTTGGAGTGGCACACGAGTCATGGAAGTGAGTATACAATATGTACATGGTGCAATTTAATGAGGCCGAGGGAGACAAGCGTCTCGACTTCCTGCGCAAGCGCGAGGAAGAGGAGCTGGCCCAGATGCTCTCCAAAAAATACGGCGTCGAGTACGTAGACCTCTCGCTTGTCGCGGTCAACACCGAGGCCCTGCGTGTTATCCCCGATGCGGAGGCCAAGTCGGCCGAGGCGGCAGCCTTTGGCAAGGTAGGCAAACGCTTGAGCGTTGCGGTGCGCGCGCCCGAGAGCGACAAGGTAAAGCTGTTAGTCAAAAAGCTCGAGGAACAGGGCTACGAGGTGGTGCTGTTTATGTGCTCGCAAGAGTCCTTAAAGCGCGCCTACCAGCGCTACGCCGACCTGTCGTACGCTACAGAGACCAAGGCCGGGGTGTTCGAGCTCTCCAACGAAGAGCTCGAGGGGCTCCTCGACAAAGTTAAGGGGCTCGAGGATATCACCAAGCTCATCAACGAAGCGGTCGAGCTTAAAAAAGCCTACCGCATCACGCGCATACTCGAGGTCATCTTGGCCGGCGGCCTGTCGACCGGAGCCTCGGACATACACTTTGAGCCCGAGGAGGGGGCCGTGCGCCTGCGCTATCGCTTAGACGGCGTACTGGTAGACGTGGCCAAGCTCGATAGCGAAACCTACCGCTTGACTCTATCGCGCCTTAAGCTCTTGTCGGGGCTCAAGCTCAACATAGAGGGCCAGGCGCAAGACGGCCGCTTTAGCATCAAGATTAAGGGCGAGGAGATAGAACTGCGCACCTCGATACTTCCCGGCAACTACGCCGACACGCTGGTGCTGCGCATCCTTAACCCTAAGGACATAGGAGTGCAGTTAGAGGAGCTTGGGTTAGAAGAGAAATTGCGCACCAGGCTCGAAAAGGAAATTACTAAGCCCAACGGCATGATACTCACGACCGGCCCCACCGGCTCGGGTAAAACTACCTCGCTCTACGCGTTTTTGCGCAAGGTTAATAGCCCCGGCAGCAAAATCATCACCATAGAAGACCCTATCGAGTATCACCTGCAGGGCATCGTGCAGACCCAGGTCGAAAAGGGCAAGTACACCTTTGCCGAGGGGCTGCGCAGCGCCTTGCGGCAAGACCCCGACATCATCATGGTCGGCGAGATCCGCGACGGCGAGGTGGCCGAGGTGGCCATTAATGCTGCACTGACGGGCCACCTCGTCTTCTCAACACTCCACACCAACGATGCGGCAGGCTCGTTCCCCCGCCTTATCGACCTGGGCGTAGACGAAAAAGTTATCTCGTCGGCGGTTAATGTGGCGCTGGCTCAGCGGCTGGTGCGCAAACTGTGCCAGCAATGCAAAAAAGAGCGCTTGGCAGTGCCCGAAGAAAAAATAATTATAGACAAGCACTTGGCGACCATCACCGACAAAGCACTCGTGCCCCCAAAAACTGACACCGTGTGGGACGCTGCGCCTGAGGGCTGCCCCGAGTGCCACGGTCGCGGCTACAAAGGCCGCGTGGGCATCTTTGAGGCAGTGTTTATGGACTCAGCAATTGAAACTATTTTGCGCAGCAAGCCCAGCGAGCGCGAGATAGCGGCGGCAGCCAAGCCCCAAGGCATCCCCACCATGCAAGAAGACGGCATCATCAAGGTGTTGCGCGGCGTCACGAGCTTGGAAGAACTAAAACGCGTCGTCGACCTGGGTTAAAAATAGCCCTGGCATCGCTGCCAGGGCTTTCCATTGCGGAACTTCAGTTGCGATAATCCCCCATCGCACGACGAGGATCCTGTTGGTTGAGGATGTTCTCTTCAGACTCCCCCGACCAAATTTTGTCCAAAACCTCCTCAGAACGAGAGGGATTTTGTTTGAACCCAAGATCCGGCAAAGGACGAGTTCCCGTCTCGTCTGTGACGACCTCGAGTTCTCGAGTGAAACGAATGCGCCGAAGTTTTTCGCCCTCGGGGCCAGAGGCAACCGACGCAATGACTGCAATGGTGCGTCCATTCTTTATGCTTGACGAAAGAGCTTCCGCCCGCCGATAAGCACCCCGTCGAATTCCCATTTCAGTCAGACGGGCGACAAGTTTGATGACAAACCCTTTAATGTCGGGATGGTCAGCAAACGCTTCGCGACACTTAGCTTTAAGCGTCCGGTCACTCATCATGACAGTTGCAACATAGTTAGGATTGAACATGACTTCCCTCCGTGAGACGTTTCGGTTGGCTCACTTACTACTATAGGTTGAATTAAGGAAATGTCAATTACCCGCAAAGACACAAAACCCCTGGCGGTCAATCTACCGCGAGAGGTTTTGGGGGTGTATTGTGGAGTTAGGAAGAGTTCACCGCCAAGCAATGCACGACTGCGACTAGCGCAGAAGCGGAATTCATATCTAAGGATAACTCTCGCGGTCCAGTATAAAACGGGTGCCAGAGCGTCCTCGGTACGGTTCCAAAACGGTTAAGCCGCATTGCTTGATGGTGAACTTCTCCCAATAGCTAAAAAGAAAGCGCCCCATAGCGGGAGCGTGCTATTGGGTAGCCTAGCATACTATCTATTTTATGTCAAGCGCCTCCTTAGAGACCCCTGAGTTTGAGCCGGAATCTCCCTCCCCGGCCCCAGAGGCCACCTATTTAGACCAGACCCTGCGCCCTGCCAGCTGGGACGAGTATGTGGGCCAGGATTCGGTCAAAAATAATCTCCATATTCTGATTAGTGCCGCCAAAGAGCGGCAAACTCCGCCCGAGCATGTGCTCTTTTATGGCCCGCCGGGGCTCGGCAAGACGACCCTGGCGCACCTTATAGCCCGCGAGCTCGGCGGCGCTTTACGTAGTACCTCCGGGCCCGCCATAGAGCGCGTCGGAGACCTGGCGGCGCTCCTCACCAACCTCAATGCGGGCGACATCCTCTTTATCGACGAAATACACCGCTTAAGCCACACCATAGAGGAGGTGCTCTACCCCGCCATGGAGTCCGGGGTGCTTAATATTATTATCGGCAAAGGCCCATCGGCGCGCACGATAGAGTTACCCCTGCCGCCGTTTACGTTGGTGGCGGCTACGACGCGCGTGGCAGACCTCTCGGCCCCCCTGCGCAGCCGCTTTAGCGGCGGTGTGTACCGCCTGGAGTTTTACAGCGAGGACGACATTGCCAACATCGTTAAGCGCTCGGCCACCATACTGGGCGTCGACATAGATAAGGGCGGCATAACGGCCATAGCCAAGCGCAGCCGCTCGACCCCGCGCACCGCCAACTACCTGCTTAAGCGCGCCCGCGACTACGCCCAGCTTAAGCGCGAGTCGCTGTCGGAGCAGTCGGTCAGCGCGGCGCTTGGGCTTCTCGAGGTGGACGTGTTGGGCCTGACTCCCCTAGACCGCAAACTGCTCACTGTTTTGATAGAGCGATTTAACGGCGGTCCGGCGGGCGTCAACGCGCTTGCCGCGGCGCTCAGCGAAGAGCCGGCGACACTGAGCGAGGTACATGAGCCGTTCCTCCTCCAACTGGGCCTCATCGAGCGCACGCCCCGCGGCCGCGTAGCCACCGCAGCGGCTTACAAACACATAGGCAAAACTCCCCCGAGCAACTTAAACGAGAAACTTTTGTAACTTGTGCGCGTTCCCATGGCCTAGCATTCCAAGATAGGACTGGACGGTTGGGCTGTCTTCCTCCAGGCCCCCGGCGCGGCGCAACATACGCCGTTTTGTGGTTGTCCTCAAAACACTACGATCGGAGAAGTGCACCCATCCAAGAAAATCGATACCAGAGGCAATCGTACCTATAGAAACCTTGCTTGGATGCAGTGTAAGGCATAATTTGTCTTGGAGAAAAGCTCTTACCTTTGGGAGTATGCTCTCTAACCACTCCTTGTCGCGCGAGAGTATCACAAAATCATCGGCGTACCGAATATATTGTTTGGCTTTTACTTTGTGTTTTACAAACTGGTCGAACTCGTTCATGTACACATTGACTAAAAGCTGGCTGGTGAGATTGCCGAGCGGCAAGCCCTTCCCTGGCGCAGTGCTATGAAAGCTCCCCACCACATCCCCGACCAGACGAACGACATCCTCGTCTGGAATTTTTCGTCTAAGTATTTTAATCAGTATCTCCTGATCGACTGAGGCAAAAAACTTCCTGATGTCGCATTTCAGAACCCAAAGAGTCTTTGTATCGTTGCGGCTTCCTTTGGCGACATGTATCTTGAACGCTTCTATCGCACGATGCGTTCCCTTGTATTTACGACATGAGTACGAATGGGAAATGAATGTCGCGTCGAAAAATGGGTAGAGTTTTCGATATAGTGCATGATGCACCAGCCGGTCGCGCACGCTAGCCTTGTGGATATCGCGTGGTTTAGGGTCGCTGATGCGAAAATGCTGATACCCGCCGTGAGTATACGTCTTGGTTTTTAGATCGACATGAAGCGCGAAGATATTTTCCATGAGGCCCAACTGGAATTCCTGCACGTCTCTCTTTCCTCGCTTGCCGCGGCGGAATTCCTTCCATGCGTCGAGCAAGTTTCCCACCGAGATGATATCCTCATATGCATGAGTAAAAACTCTCCTCAAGCGACCCCCCCCCCGACGGATTTTGCCTATCCTGGAGCATATCAAAGAGTCCTATCTGTTGTGGCATGAGTATTATTCTATCCTCCCAAAAGTTCATCGCTATACCGTAGGCGAGAAAATTGATACCCTTTTCATTGAAATTATAGAGGCGACATCGAGCGCGGCCTTTCTGCCAAAAAGCGAAAAGCTGCCATGGGTGCGCGTAGCAACGCGCAAACTGGATACACTCAAGCTTATGCTCATGATCCTTTGGGAGAGCGGCTCTCTGCTGGACAAAAAGTATGTGGCCCTTTCTGCAAAAGTAGACACGGTGGGCAAAATGTTCGGTGGCTGGCAGGGGCAGCTGCAAAAACAAAACTCCCCCGAAGCCGCGGAGCGAGCGAGGGAGAAATGAAGAGAGTTGCGGGAACGGGGAACGCGAAGAGGCCATTGTCATTCCACTGATTGCCGGGCTTGTCCCAGTTAGCGTTCAGCCTCCGACCGCCATCGTTGCGGTTCGCATTGAGGACGTACGGATCGCTGTCAGAAGCGTGCGGGGTGCCATCCATGCCACCACCCCTCGAATATTCTCGGGGTTGTATCGTATTCGTGATCTTTAATCATCGAGCACTCCGCACCAAGTATCTTCAATTTTTTGAAGTGTCTGCATGGGCCGCTCTTTCTCCAACCGCAGTCAAAGAAACTCTGGGCCCATGGATACTGGATTCGGCAGCGGGTAATCCAATTGTCGCCCGCGTACGCGCCTACTACCGCTTTTCATTATACAAAAACAAATCGGCACCGCGCAGAGCGCGGTGCCGAGAGCTAAGGGACCAAGTGCAAGGCACAGGGTCCGAAGCCAGAGTTTCAACTTGCGGGAACGGGGAACGCGAAGAGGCCAAGGTCACGCCACCGAGTGCCGGGCTTGACCCAGTTAGCGAGCAGCCACCGAACGCCACCGCAGCGGTACGCATAGAGGACGTACGGATCGCTGACAGCATCCTCGATGGGATCGTGGAGTCCTGCGATGTACCAGGCTCCGCCCATTTCTTCCATCTGCTTGTCGGAGACCGATTCGCGGACGCGAGGGACGTGGCCACCGAGCGGCTTGCCGTAGCCGTACTTCTCCATGCCGCGCTTACGCAGGGCATCGGTGGTACGGTTGTCATCGCGCTCGATTTCCTTTCCCGGCATGAGCGCCAGCTTGTACGACTGACCGTTGAGCAGCCGGTGGTTCTTGTCGTAGCTGTCCTTCTTCTTCGACAGCAGGCACGACTTGAAGTAGTCGCTCAGGATGTAGCCGGCGGCTTCGAGCCGCTCGATCTCCTGGGCACCCGTCAGGTCGAGGCCGGTCACAGTCACGATGATGTGGCCGTGCTCGTTGCGCTCGAATGCCGTAGGACCCCAGCAGGGCTGGCGCTTGACGAACTTCTTGAATTCCGCAAGCACTGACTCCCCATCGGTCCCGGCGAGCAGGTTGTCGAGATCATCTTTCGGTCCCCGCACAGCGGAGAGCGGAAGCATTCCGAGCATGCCTTTGGACATGGTCGTTCTCCTCGTTTGAAAAGAGCCGCAGATGCAGGCGAACCCCGCACCTATCAGCTACCGTCTAGTATATACCATTATGTACAGGTCTGTCAAGTATCGCCAGGGGGTCCTTATTTGATAAGCTTTTTATATGGCAGGGCATAGCAAATGGGCAAAGCTCAAGCACACCAAGGGCAAGACCGATGCCCAAAAGGCCAAGCTTTTTTCCAAGTTGGTCAAAATCATCGGCGTCGAGCTAAAGAAAGCTAAGGGCGACAAGACAGCGCCGGGCGTGCGCGCCGCGGTCGAAAAGGCTACCGCCGCCAACATGCCCAAGGACAATATCGAACGCGCACTAAGCAAAAACGACGGTGCCGAATTAGAGTCCGTAACCTACGAGGCCTACGGCCCCGGAGGCACCGCGCTCGTTATAGAGGCCTATACCGACAACCGCAACCGCACCGTGCAAGAGTTAAAGCACCTACTGAGCCTTAATGGCGGCACGCTCGCTAACCCGGGTGCCGCTATGTGGGCATTTAGTAAAAACACCGAGGGCAAACTCGAGCCCCTCTCCCCTATCGAGCTTACCGACGCAGACAACCAAAAGGTAGCCAACCTGATGGATGCGCTCGAGGAGCATGACGATGTTAACGAGGTCTACACATCCGCGGCGTAAACCTACCGCGCTGGCGCATTGCTTCGTTAGCTGCGTCTCCGATCTTCTCACAATAGAAGCCTATTGCTCCAAAATCGGCTCCTTGCCGCCTTGCACTGCATCCAGCACAATAGGTTTACATGAGGATACTCGCTTTTGACCCCGGCTACGAGCGGCTTGGAGTGGCAGTTGTAGAAAAGAACAAGAAGGAGGAGCTTTTGTATTCCGACTGCGTGCGCACCAGCGCCAAAGCAGAGTTTGCCGAGCGTCTGCGGCAGCTCGGCGCCGCAGCGGAAGATTTGATAAAACAATGGCAGCCCGACGCCGTGGCGCTGGAGGAAGTGTATTTCGAAAAGAACGCCAAAACCGCCATGCAGGTGGCCGAGGTGCGCGGCATGCTTACCTATATAGCCGCCAAAGCGGGGCTCGTGGTGCACCAATACACTCCCGCCGAGGTCAAGGTGGCCACTACGGGCCACGGCGCCTCCGACAAGCGGGCGGTCGCGGCCATGGTGGTGCGCTTGGTAAGCGTGACTAGTAAAAAGCGGCTCGACGACGAGGTGGATGCCATAGCAGTGGCGCTTACCTGCCTTGCCTCGGTCCGCAGCTAGACCCTTGCCGACGCCAGATATCCACAGTGCAGTAAGTAAGAGTGTTGCAAAGGCCTGTGGTTTTGGTAAAACTCGTGTGTTAGGTCCCCAATTATAAAGAGTTGGATTATAAAACATTAGTTGCGCAAGCATGTACGACGAACTTGATCCGGAGATGTTGATGGAAGACGATTTGGAGAACGCCCCTACTGGCGAGGAGAAAGACGAGGAGGAAGAGGAGGAAGAGGAGGAAGAGCCCGGCCTCGACGAAGAGGAGGAGGCTATATAGCAAAAAACCCCGGCCTAGCCGGGGTTTTTCTATCACCTAGCGAAGCGAGCAAACGAAAGTTTACTTTCGATTTGTCGCGAGCGACGGGGATATAGGTTCTTAACCTCTATTGCGCCTTTAAAAACCGGTGCTTGCCGATGCGGATAACACCTGCAACCCCGGCGTCGATAGAGGTTATTTTTTCTCCGCTCTCGACATATGATACTGCACCCGCATCCACCAACCGGCGCAGCTCGCTTGTCGAAATGTCTTTGACTATGTCGCGCAGCTTGCCGGCAGCCACAACGGGCACGTCCGATGGCACACCGCCCTGGCTAAACGTGTTGGTCCAGTCATCTTGCGCTTTTTGCGCGGCAGCGTCGCTATGGTACATGGATACAATCTCGTGCGCCAGGCGCATCTTGGCATCTTTAGGGTGGTCGGTAAGTATCTCCTCTACTTCGCCCAAGTCCACACGCGTGCACAGCTCAAAATAAGTCTTAACCTGGGTATCGGCCATGCTCATAACCTTGCCGTACATGTCGGCAGGGGCAGCGGTCAGATTAATGACATTGCCTTTGCTTGAGCTCATCTTGGTGCCATCGAGCCCGTCGACAAGCGGATTGAGTACCACATTCTGCGGCCGCTGGCCAAAATGCTCCTGCAGGGGCCGGCCCGCGAGCACGTTAAACTTCTGGTCTGTGCCCCCCAACTCCACATCGGCCTTAATGGCTACACTGTCGTAGCCCTGCATCAGCGGATACAAAAGTTCACGCAACGACACGCGCTTGCCTGCGCTAAGCCTACGGGCGATATTGTCGCGCGCTATAAAGTCCGCGACCGAAAAAAGATCCGCATGCTCCCCTATCTCGCGGTAATTAAGCTTGCTCAGCCACTCGCTGTTGTATCGCATCTCAACCTGGCCCAGGTCCAAAATCTTTCCTGCTTGCTCAAAATATGATTTTTTATTTTTTTCAATAACATCTGCGGCAAGCATAGGGCGTTCGGCATCCTTGTCCGAGGTGTCGCCAATGACCGCCGTAAAGTCCCCCACGATGAGCACTATTTTGTGCCCCAGCTGCTGAAAGTCTCGCAGCTTCAAAAGCGGTATCGAGCGGCCAATATGGAGGTCGGGACTTGTTGGGTCGATACCGAGCTTTATGCGCAAGCGCTCGCCCGATAGGAGCCTCTTTTTTAAGTCTTCTTTAACTATGACTTCCGACACTCCTCTGCTTAAGAGTTCATCAACTGTGCGCTCGTCAGTGACTACTTTCTGTTCCTTATTAAAAAAGCCCATAGCGGTACTTTAGCATAATGGTAGAATGGCCGCATGCACGCATTGCGGGCGATGTACCGCCGCTACTACAAGCTCGCGCACAAGGCGCTCAACCCGCGGTTTGGGCGTACTTTTGATTGGGCGGACGACAAGTTCGACTACTGGACCCGCTACGCGCGCCACAACTGGCAGTCAGTGGGCGTGTGGGCGTTTGGCTTCTGTTTTTTCTTCGGCGGAGGCATGCTCTTGTGGGCCGCCACGCTCCACTTGCCC
>Ga0209542_10006210_pt1 | contig 23342 bp, 20 predicted proteins | sample RifCSPhighO2_01_FD_184028 | JGI IMG/M metagenome (GOLD analysis project Ga0209542, IMG submission 184028) | Soil microbial communities from Rifle, Colorado - Rifle CSP2_plank highO2_0.1 (SPAdes) (version 2) | ecosystem: Environmental > Terrestrial > Deep subsurface > Rock core/Sediment ... | reverse complement strand
CACCTTTGCACCCCTGATTTTGATGGAATTATTTTGCATATATTCAATGGAAATACACAAGTATACACCATTTTTTCCGTAATTTCAAGAGCAAAGAAAAAGCCTCGTGTGAAAACACAAGGCTAAGGGATTAGATGGCATCAACATACCCAATGAGCAGGAATTTGCGGCAAAATCCTACCGAAAGGCTGTAAAAATCGATTTTCCATTTTTGCTCGCCTTCGTCCCAGGCGGCATATGGCACAAAACGCCGGCCACTGCGGCTGGTAACCACCGTGGCGAACGAAAACAGGTAAAAGCCTTGCAAGTCGCAAATCTCCTCGGGTTTGCTGACGATCGCCTCAAGGTGGCGGTACCCACCCAAGTTTTCGTAACCCGATACGCGAAGCGCCAGCTCACTTTCGCTGACTGAGCGGTCGCTTTGGCGGAAAAAATCCACCAACACCAGGGAAAAGTTCCCGTGCTGTGCAACCAAGTCGCGCTTAAGCAACCAGCCGTCTTCAGCCACATCCCGGTCAAACGTTGAGCGGAGATGGAAAATGCCTTTGCGGGCAACAGACATGTTACACCTCCAAGTAGCTCCCCCTCCTTGCCAATGTTAATGTTCCACCTTCACCCTACCATATCTGGGGCAATTTACCAGGAAAATGCTTGCGTAAAACCAAATTACAAGGTACATAAACATAATGGAAAAAATAAGCGTAAAAATCCAAGAAAGCATTAATTTCCTCCCCCGCACGCCCGGAGTGTATTTGTTTTGGGAGGGTGGCGAAATTTTATATATTGGAAAAGCCATAAATATAAAAGAGCGGGTGAAAAACCATTTTATGCAGCCGGTGTTTAAAGACAAAATTTTCATTCCGCGTGTTACCCGAATTGAGGCACGGGAAACAGGTTCTGAAATTGATGCACTGCTGTTAGAAGCAAACTTGATCAAGCAACGCCTGCCCAAATTCAATGCTATTTGGAAAGATGATAAAAACTATTTTTATGTTGCCATTTCTAAAAATACAGAAAAACTGCCATACGTGCATATCACCCACCAAAAAAACGAATTTACGGCTGAATACATTGGCCCGTTTATTGAGGGCGCGCCCCTGAAAAAAATCCTGAAATATTTGCGGCGCGTGTTCCCCCATTACACGCAAGCCCGCCACCCAAAAAACGCCTGCACCTGGTGCCACTTGGGATTATGCCCGGGCGCAGCGCCCGATGTTATAACATACAAAAAAGATATTAAAAAACTAGTATTGATTTTGCAGGGAAAACGGGGCAGCGCGTTGCGGGAACTGAAGAGCGAAATGGCGGTGCTGGCTAAAGATAAGAAATTTGAAGAAGCGGGCAAGGTGCGCGACCGGATGCTTGCCCTGGACCGGATTATGCAGCATACGCATGTTATTGAAAGTCAAAATGCAAAATTCAAAAATCAAAATTGGCCGACGACTGAAAAATCATTACAAGAAATCATTGGCGTAAAAACCCCCATCTCAAAAATAGAGTGCTACGACATTTCCAATATCCAAGGAAAATTTTCCGTTGGCAGCATGGTGGTGTTTGTTGACGGGGCGCCCGATAAAAGCCAGTACAAAAAATTCCGCATCCGCATGAAAAACGAACCCAACGACATTGCCATGCTTCGCGAAGTATTCCAGCGGCGCCTGGCGCACCCTGAATGGGGATATCCGCAGGTCATGCTGATTGATGGAGGAAAGGCACAGCTCAATGCTGCCATAAACTCCAAATCACAAACCACAAATTACAAACAAAACCCAAATTCTAAAAATATAAAAATAATTTCCATTGCCAAGGGAAAGCAAGAATTACTCATAGAAAGAAAACCAAAAATCCCCTTAAAAGCCCTGCCGCAGGAAATATATAATTTAGTAAAACACCTGGACGACGAAGCACACAGGTTTGCAAAGGACTACCACACCAAAGTCCGAAAAAGGGCGATCTTGCAAGAATCTTGAATTTTTTACCAAACTATGCCATACTGCAACTATCATGAAGCGGCTGCTCTCTAGCCTTATTTCAGCCACGCTGGGGCTTTGGTTGGCATCGTTAGCGGTGCCGCGGATGCGCGTTGGCGTGCTGGAAAATTCCCATTTTCTTGGGATTGCTTTAACCGCCCCCTGGCAATTATTCATGCTTTTTGGCGTTATTTTGGGATTGTTGCACTTCTTTGTAAAACCCATTTTAAACATTATCACCCTGCCCCTTCGCATCATCACCCTTGGCATTTTCGGTTTTTTCATCAATATGGCGCTCATCTTTGTGGTTGACATGCTGTTTGAAGAAATGTATATTCCATTATGGATGCCGCTGGCATATGCCACCTTGGTTGTCTCAATTACCAATATGATTATTTCAAAAATCTTTACACGTAGAAGCGAATAAGGTATCCAGCGCAAATCAGGCCGCAAGGCATACGATATGCTTAAGCCTGATTTGCGAGGTGAATTTCTTCGCTCCGCTCATCAATTCATGAACCAAATCCTATTTTATTCGCAAATTGCTGCTTCCATTATTTTGGTCATCTTCATTGCCGTGCAGCAACGGGGCACGGCACTTGGCTCTGCGTTTGGCGGAGGGGGGGAATTTTACTCCTCGCGCCGGGGCATCCAAAAAAAGCTGCACTATGCTACAATAATCATGGCAGCGCTGTTTATCATCTTAAGCGCCGCGATGCTCTACTTCTAACATTTGGAGGCTTCCACAATAAATGAACAAATTTCCAACGTTTTCGCAATGGAAACAAATTTTTAAAGTACTGGAAAAAACCGAGCAAGCGGCACTTTTGGCTTTTTTCGCGCTTTTTATCGGTTCCCTCGCCTTTTTGGGCATCAGTTTTTATACGGGCAGCACCAAAGCCGCCCCGGCCCTGGGCGGGACATATACAGAAGGCATTGTCGGCCAACCCAGGTTTATCAACCCCATTTACGGGGAAACCAACGATATTGACAGGACATTCATTGATCTGTTATTTTCCGGTCTGATGAAGCACGATAACCAGGGTGGCATAACCACGGATTTGGCAGAAACCTACCACATTTCCCCGGACGGCAAAACCTATGAATTCCAGCTAAAGGACAATGTTTTCTGGCACGATGGCAGGCCGCTTACTGCCGATGATATTGTGTTTACCATAACAACCCTGCAAAGCGCCGAATACAAAAGCCCGCTTAGGGCGAACTGGCTGGACGTGGTTGTTGAAAAAATTTCTGACAAATCGGTAAGTTTCAAACTAAAGAGCGCGTATAATGCTTTTTTGGAAAATGCCACGGTAAAAATCATCCCAAAGCACATTTTTGAAAATATTTCCCCTGAAAATTTCACCCTTTCTTCGTATAACCTGCAGCCGGTCGGTTCCGGTCCCTTCCAGTTTGAAAGCATCAGCCAGATAAATACGGGTTTTATAAAATCGCTGGATTTAACCTCAAACCGCAAGTATTACGGCCAGCCTTCGTTCATTTCCCGGTTATCATTTGAGTTTTTTGAAAAAAAAGAAGATCTGGTAAAAGCCGCCAATGAAGGGAAAATCCAGGGGTTCACCCTGGCCGCACTGGAAAATAACCAGGCAGCCGCCCAAAAGCAAATCAGCCAGGGCTGGTTAAAAAATACCCGGTTTTCCGTGTACTCTTTTTCTTTGCCGCGGTATTTCGCCGTATTTTTCAACAACCAAAAAAGCTCACTGTTTGCTGATGTAAATATCCGCAAAGCCCTTTCTTATGCAACCGATAAAGACAGTATTATTGAAGAAATAAACCGCCAAACAAACGGGTCGGTTAACCGCGTTGACTCGCCCATATTGCCCGCCTTTTTTAACTACCCGCAAGCCTCTTATCCATATGATTTCAACCCGGAGCAGGCAGGCACCCTTTTGGACAAGGCCGGATTCAAAGACAATGGTCAAGGCAAACGCGAAAAAGCCATTACCAAAAAACCCGCATTCCAATTTACCGCTTACCTGAAAATAGGGTCAAAAGGAAGTGAAGTGATCCAGTTGCAGGCCTGCCTGGCCAGGCTGGATGAAAGTTTTAAGACCCTGCTTGCCAGCGAAACTGACGGGACCTACGGAAAAGGAACCGAAAATGCAGTGACAGAGTTCCAAAAAAAGTATCTTCCTGATTTAAACCCGACCGGGGAAACCGGAGTTTCAACCCGTAAGAAAATGAATGAGCTGTGCCAGCCGGTTTCTGCCAATTCAGAGCCTTTGGCGTTTTCCCTGGTTACCATTAACCAGCCGCAACTGCTGCACATTGCAAATGCACTGAAACAACACTGGGAGCAGGCTGGCGCGAGCATTGAAATAAAAGCAGTTTCAGCCACGGAAATAAAAACGATCATCAAAAACCGCAGCTACGATGCGTTGCTGTATGGTGAAGCGCTGGGAGCAGAACCCGATTTATACCCATTCTGGCACTCTTCGCAAAAATTAGATCCAGGCCTGAATTTGTCAGCCTATGAAAACAAAGATGTTGATAAACTGCTCAAAGAAGCCCGCGAAACCCTGGATAAAAGCGTCAAAGAGCAAAAGTACATCAAACTAGCTGACACCATTATCAACGATGCCCCTGCCCTGTTCCTGTATAACCCTGACTACATTTACTGGATTTCCGACACCGTGCAAGGCATTGATACCACCAAAATCATTGACCCGGCAAAACGGTTTAGCAACATTACCAATTGGTTTATTAAAACAAAAAGAGTATGGAAATAGATTTAAGCAAATTAACGCCGGACGTGCGGCACCTGGATGAAGTGCGCATGGTGATGGCCGACCAGGAATTTGCCAAAACCGCTGAAAATGCGGAGCTCTACAAAATGTACCGGAAAATCAAAGTAGAAAATAGCCTGCGCTATGATGTTACGGTAATTCCGCCACGGATGTTTGGCAACGAATTTGTAAAAACCAAAGGGCACATCCACGCCGGGTTTTACGGCGAAGTGTACATGGTATTGGAAGGCGAAGGCATTTATTTTGCCCAACTTGGCGATGAGCATGAAATTAAAGACGTATTTGCCGTGCACGGGAAAAAAGGTGATGTGATTATCATTCCCGCCGGGTACGGGCATGTGACCATTAACCCTTCTAATCAGCCACTTAAAACAGCCAACTGGATTGCCGAGCATGACAAGGGCAACTTCAGCATGTTTGAAAAAAACCAAGGCGGGTGCTATTACTACCTTGCGCCAGGAAGCTGGGTAAAAAACGAACACTATAAAAATGTGCCCGCATTAAGATTTGAAGACCCACTGAAAGAGGTACCAAAGGATTTAAGTTTTTTAAGAGCAACATAAATTCAGCCCGGGTGGAGAAATTGGGAAACTCGTACGCTTCAGGAGCGTATGCCGTAAGGCTTGAGGGTTCGAGTCCCTCCTCGGGCACCTCGTATAAAATAAAAAACTAACGCCGCGTGCGTGAACTCATAACGCATCGGCAAAAAACAAAACATATATGGAAAAACAAATTATAAAAAAGCCGATGGGCAGTGCCCAGACTAAACCTATGCAGTCGGGCCACAATAAACCCCGCAGGCATAGCCAAGGAGGAGGTGGAAAATTCAAACGCATTGACCGCAGCGCCATCGGCAAAAACTGGAAAGAAACCCCCGGTTTAAAACCCATGGAATGGAAGCCGGAAGATACACTTAAAATCATCCCACTGGGCGGCTGCGAAGAAGTAGGCCGCAACATGACCCTATTTGAATATGGCCAAGATATTGTGATTTTAGACATGGGCCTGCAGTTCCCCGAAGAAGACATGCCGGGCATTGATTACGTTATTCCCAACACCGAATATTTGCGCGGCAAGGAAAAAAACATCAAGGCCATTATTTTTTCCCACGGCCACTTAGACCACATTGGCGCCGCCGCTATTTTACTGAAAAAATTGGGCAATCCTAAAATCATCGGCCGGCCGCTAACCATTGAAATGATCAAGCACCGGGTGGAAGACCATGAGCAGGGCAGTTCCAAAAAACTGGATGTGCAATACATCCGCGATATCAACGAAAAAATGACGCTGGGGAACTTTGCTATTTCCTACTTCGCCATTGACCACGCCATCATGGATGCAGTTGGAGTAATCATGGAAACCCCCGTGGCCACCGTAGTGCACCCGGGCGACTGGACGATTGAAAAAGACCCCGTTGGCCGCGATGTGCTGCATTATCACCAATTGGCAAATTTAAAACGCCCGACCATTTTAATGCTGGAAGCCCTGGGCGCCATTAACAACAAAGAACCGGTCACTGAACAGGAAATGATGGGCAATATCCACAAAATCATCAGTAATGCCCCGGGCCGCACCATCATTGCCACCTTTTCTTCCCAAATTGAACGCATTAAACAAGTAATGGAATTTGCCGCCGCCAACAATAAAAAAGTAGCGCTGGATGGGTTCAGCATGAAAATGAACATTGAGCTGGCCACCCAGTTAGGCTACATCAAAGTGCCCAAAGACGTGGTTATTCCCATCGACCGCATCAAAGAGTATCCGGACAATAAAGTGATTGTCATTTGTACTGGGGCCCAAGGAGAAGAAATGGCCGCCCTGCCCCGCATTATTGCCGGCAACCACAAATACATCACCATCAAAAAAGAAGACGCCATTATCTTTTCCTCTTCGGTTATTCCTGGCAACGAACGCACCGTGCAGCGCGTAAAAGACAACATTTACCGGCTTTCAGACAACGTGTACCACAATGACATTATGAACGTACACGCTTCCGGCCACACCAACGTGGACGGAATCAAACAAATGCTTGCCGAAGTGAAACCCGATTATTTCATACCCGTGTATGGCAACCACTTCATGCTGAAAGAAGCCCAGCGCATTGGCTGGGGTATGGGAATGTTAAAGCATAAAACATTTGTGCCGGACAATGGTTCTATTGTAAAATTCACCAAGCAAGGCGGTGAAATGCTCAAAGAAAAAGTGCCAAGCAATTATGTGTTTGTGGATGGCTTGGGCGTGGGCGACGTGGGCGAAATTGTGCTGCGTGATAGGCAAGCATTGGCCGAAGACGGCATGTTTGTGATTGTAGTGGTCATTGATAGCAAAACCGGCAAAGTAAAAGGCAGCCCGGATATTATCAGCCGCGGATTTGTGTACCTTCGCGAATCAAAAGAATTGCTTGGCCAAACCCGCCGCAGGGTGGTTGAGATTGTTGGCAACGCCGCCGGCCACGGCCAAACCACGCCCGATTGGTCTTACGTGAAAGACGAAATCCGAAACAAAGTAGGCGATTTCCTGGCCACCAAAACCAGCCGCCGGCCGATGGTGCTTCCAGTTGTTATTGAAGTTTAGTACAATAAACCAATGAAAATATTTTCTGGCATACGGCCAACGGGCAACATCCATTTGGGAAACTATTTGGGCGCGGTAAAGCAGTGGCTTGAGCTGCAAAAAGGCCATGAATGCGTGTTTTGCATTGTTGATTTGCATGCCATCACCACTCCCTACGACCCAAAAGAACTACAAAAAAACATTTTGGAAGAAGCCATCATTTATTTGGCTGCGGGCATTGATCCAGACAAGTCTATTATCTTTGTGCAGTCGCATTTGCCCGAACACTCTGAACTAGCCTGGCTTTTGGAAACCATCACCCCACTTGGAGAATTAAAGCGCATGACGCAGTTTAAGGAAAAATCGGAAGCCAATAAAGAATATGTGAACGCGGGGCTTTTAAACTACCCAGTGCTGATGGCTGCCGATATTTTGCTGTATAAATCAGAAGGTGTGCCGGTGGGCAAAGACCAGGAACAGCATGTTGAATTAACACGCTCCATTGCTAAAAAGTTTAACCAAAAGTTTGGCCAAATGTTTAAAGAGCCAGAATCCCTCATTCCCAAAGAGGGCGCCAAAATCATGAGCTTGGTTGACCCGAAGAAAAAAATGTCCAAGTCTGACGACAAAAAGTCATATATTTCTTTGTTTGACAGCCCTGAAGACATTACCAAAAAAATCATGTCTGCTACCACCGATTCTGGCAAAGATGTAAAATATAACCTTACCAAAAAGCCGGGCATCTCCAATTTGCTTACCATTTACAGTTTGCTGACGGGCAAAACCACCCAGCAACTGGAAAAAGAATTTGTTGATAAAAATTATGGTGAATTCAAAAAAGCCTTGGCCGAAGTGGTGGTAAATTACCTTGAACCCTTCCGCCGCAAGCAAAAAGAATTGTTGACCCGCGAAGTCTACGTGCAGGAAATTTTAAAACAAGGCGCCAGCAAAGCTTCAACCATCGCCAAAGCGACCATGCAAGAGGTGAAAGAGAAGATGGGTTTATTTTAAAGTAAACCCATTTTTTATTCTTCTGCAGGGGCAGAAATCCCTAATTTAGTTTCAATATGAACCACCCGCGTCTCCAGGTCGGCTTCAGTATACTCTTCATCAAAATCTTTTAATCTGCGATCAATGTCGCCCACTGTTTTCTTTATCCCTTTAACGTCTTGACTAAGACCACTTAAAGTATTTTCCACTTTGGAAAACCTTTTATCTATTATTCCGGCTAATTTTTCGAGTGTTATATTATTTTCCTTCATCTTTCTTGATAAGTTTATGCTTTTTTAAAAATTTCAAAAGAGGTTTACCGCAGTCATTACAAAATTCATAACGATGTAAATTTACGTGAATATCTGTAAATTCACTAAAATTAATTTTATTTTTACAGATATCACACTGATGAGTTGTCATGCCTCCATTATACGCCCGCCAAAAACCATGTCAAATTTTTACTTTTTTAAAACAAAAAACCGCCTCTCGGCGGTTTTTTTGACCCTAGTCGAATCTATCAAGATTTCCTTCAATATCCCCTACTTCTTTTTCAGACAATTCCTTAGGCTTCATCCCCTTAGAACTAAGCTCCCGTTCACCCATGAGAGCCTCCTCCAATCCCAACTCCCTGGCAACCTCTGCATACGCCCTTTTATCTCCCTTTTCAATCCTTGCCTGAAGCTTCTCGTAACGGGACAAAGCTACTTCACCTGTCTTACCGCCGAAGCTGCGAAGGTCTTCCAATTTCGCCGACAGGGCATCCATTACAGGATCCCGGTCCCCCGCCTCCTCCGGCAACGATTCTCCAGTACTTCCTTCTCTTACCATGCTTTTTCCCTTTTTATGGATCTGACTAAATTAAGATTTAGCACAAAACATAAAGAGGTAATTAAATTGTTAAAAACTGTTTTTTTGACAGGGATATTATACTCCGATATCCCGGTTATCCCATGCTAGTTTTTCCAACGCTTTTTTCTCTTCTTCTTCCTTTTTCAATCTCGCTTCTTTTTCTTCTTTTGTTTCTTCAACGCTTTGTGGTTCTTTTTCTGGATCCATATTTTTATACATGTAAATTAGTATCACCGCGACCTTTACTCTTTTATTCTATAGCATAATTCTTGCAGCTCATAGGCGAAACTAAGCTGCAGCCTGTAATTTTTCTGCCTGGTCTGCCATCTTATCATAATCTTCATCATAATTTCCAAACAAACGATTATAAATAGCACGGCGAAAAGGCGTTTTAAATTCTACATCTTCAGCTATCATCCGCTCTTTTATTTGGCTGACTACTTCTTCAGGCAACTCAAAAAGTCCGTTCCTATATTTATCAACTTGCTCCTGAGCCAAATACCTGGCTCTCCACCAACGCTCTTGGCCCAACTGATTGCAAATGCTTCCTATCTGGTTCTCAATGGTCTTTTTTTGCCTGCCGTTAACATTTTCCAGTGTGCCAGCCTCTTCAATAATTCCATTAATACGTTCTACTATCTTTCGCAGTGTTAAACCGGTAATCTGGTCAAAATTCCTTCTCAGTGCTTCAATTTTTTCTTCACCTTCTTTGCCTTCAGGAAAATCAAGAAAAGGGTTTTCCACCCCAGCCCTTTTGGGTCTGCCAAAATCATCAACATTTCCCCCGGTTTCCATTTGTTTAATCCTTCTCACATCGGGTTTCATTGAAGTAAAATCGATAGCATAAGCCGAAACGTCAACGACCGCATCACGCAACTTTTCCTGCTGGTTAGCTGGTAAGGATTCAAAAGGGGCGCCACACTTCGCAAGCAGGTTGATAACATACTTCAAAACTGCGTCAGGTTCTTTGGTTAATGCCGATTCATCAATAATCAATCGCAATTCAGCTACTATATTTTCTGTCGCCCCTGTTCCAGCGACTTCTTTGAATAATTCTTCCACCTTATTCCTGCTTATCTTAATCTCAGGTTCATGAAGCAGAATTTCTTTGGCAAATGCCACACGGTCAATGCCTTCCGGAGGCTTTACCTTACCAAAAATATCTTCGGTACTTTTGATAAGCTGCTCCTTTTCTGAATCGCTAAGAGGTTCTATAGGACCATTATTTTCACGTTTATTCTCGGCTGTAAGATATGCCAAACGCTCTTCTATGGCGCTATTTACCGCATCTAATTGCATGACATTTCCTATCTTTTCTTGTAGGCTTGGTAAATATTTTTCCTTAAAAACGTCTAACTCTGAAGGGTTCATACCTATTATTTCTGAGCGTAAATTCCGCACATATTCCAGATGAGTTTGATACTTTTTCTGTTCATACTTACTTTCATTATCACTTCTTTCTATTTTTCCGGCTACATTCCTTAACTCTAACTCTTCTGACATCCTACTTTGCCCTGATGTTTCTTGGGAATCCTCACCTAAGTTGTCTATATTCTCTAAGTTCTTCATATTTTTCTAGTGACTGCTAGTTTCTATATACTATTATATTATTCGCCAATAAAATCACTCAACTCTTTTACCTTCTCATCCAGAATTTCTTGCGTATTCGCTTCAATAGTTAGTTTAATTAATGGCTCGGTGTTAGATGGCCGCAGGTTAAACCACCAATCTTTGTATTCCACGGTCACGCCATCCATAAAATCTTGCTTGCCATCTGAATATTTTTCTTTCACTTTTTGCAGCGTGCCTTCAATATCAGTTATTTTAAAATTAGCCTGGAATGGCGGGGCATAAATAGATAACTCTTTTACTATTGCTGAAACCAGCTTATTTTCAGCCGAAATGATTGAAAGCAGGGTCAAAAAGGCAATCATGCCTGAATCACAATAAAAATAATCAGCAAAACAATAGTGGGCCGACAATTCGCCACCCATAATGCCGTTATTGTCTACCAACCCCTGGCGTACGTTCACAAAACCTACTTGAGTGCGGATTGGCACGCCCCCCCATTTTTTCACAAATTCGGGCACCGATTTTGAACAAATCAAGTTATACGCAATGCCGCGCCCCGGATTTTTTTCCAAAAATTGCTTTGCCAGCAGTAAAAGTACCACGTCTGCAGAGACCATTTGGCCGTTTTCATCAACCAGAAAAATACGGTCGGCGTCCCCATCAAACATAATGCCGAAATCGACTTTTTGATTTTTAATTTCTGCCGCAATCTGGTCAACGGCTCCCTTTTCCAACGGATTTGGCGAATGATTAGGGAAATTCCCATCCGGTTCAAAATTGAGCGCAATTATGGTAATCGGCAGTTTTTCCTGGATATTTTTTATTACCGTGCCCATCACGCCATTGGAAGCATCAACCACCGCCGTAAATGGTTTTATGGCCGTAGTATCCACGCCTGAAAAAATATGCTTGATATAGTCTTGTAAAATATCTTTTTGAGGTATTGCAAGGTCCGACCCCGCAATACTATAATCGTCCTCTTCAACTGAATCTAGTAATTCTTTCCCCCGTATCCAGATAATATCATTACCCTCTCTTCGCATCATTTTAAACCCGTTATACTCCTTTGGATTATGGCTGGCGGTTATCATAATTCCCCCGTCAAAATCGTACTTGGCAACGGCAAAATAGAGGCATTCGGTGGGTAGTTGGCCAATACTGGTTACTGTGGCGCCCTCGGCCAAAACACCTGCGGTAAGGGCAGTAAAGAGGCTTGGCGATGAAAGACGGGCATCTTGTCCGATGGCCACATTTTTAACACCGGTAAGGCGCACGAAAGCCCGGCCGGCGGCATAGGCGGACTCTTCATTAAGATCAGCAGGGTAAATACCCCGCACATCATAGGCTTTAAAGATGGATTTATTTATCATGAAATAATGATAATATAATGACTTGCCCTACACAAGAGCACAGCTCTGTGCAGGGCTGCGCCCCGTAGAGAATTTTGAGGTGCCAAAATTCTTCTACGGGGCTTGATTTTTCCATAGGTATTTGGTAGTATTAGCGCATGAAATCCTACGAACTCACCTATATCATCTCCGCCCGCGTAAGCGCCGAGGAAATGGCGGCTGCCATCAAAAACATTGAAGGCTTTATCCAGGAAAAAGAAGGGGTTATTATCACCTCCCACAAAACCACGGCCCAGGCGCTTGCCTACCCTATCAAAAAGCAAAGTTCCGGATATTATGTGACCACCGTTTTCCAAGCTGCCGAAGATGCCATTAAACCTTTGGAAGCCAAACTGGAACTGGAAAAAGACGTGCTGCGCCACCTGATTTTGATAAAAAAACCGGTAAAAGAAGTGAAAGAACGCAGGACCCGCAAACCATTGGAAACGGCAGGAGTTGCCCCGGCAGCCAAGAAAGGTGAAAAAGTGGATGAAGCGGATTTGGATAAAAAATTAGGTGAAATACTTGGTGAATAATGAACCTCAATAAAATCTTTGTATTAGGGAATGTGACGCAAGACCCGCAGGTGCGGGCAATGCCTTCCGGGCAACCAGTGGTGAATTTTTCCATTGCCACCAACCGTTTTTATACCGACCAACAGGGTCAAAAAAAGCAGGAGGCCGAGTTCCACAATATTGTGGCATTCGCCAAAATGGCAGACACCATTTCCCGCTATGTTACCAAGGGTTCACTAATACTGATTGAAGGAAGGATAAAAACCCGTACGTGGAACAACCAGCAAGGGGTAAAGCAGTACAAAACCGAAATCATTGCCGAAGGGTTGCAACTAGGGCCAAGGCCGGCAGGAATGGGGGCGAATAGCACGGGGCAAATGGCCAATAGGCCAGCACAGCAGGCTCCAGCGCAAACGCAACCAGCCCAAAAAACCGATGACATTCCCGTGATAGAAGAAAATGCCCCGGTGAGCTTTAATACCGAGGACCCAAATGAGATTGACGTGAAAGATATTCCATTCTAACTCTTAATTCAAAATGCAAAAATCAAAAATCAAAATGACAATTCAAAATTAAAAATTATCGCGCGAGCGATACCGAAATTTTGCATTTTGACTTTTGAATTTTAAATTAAATTATTATGTGCCACTTTTGCCAAAAAAATATCAACGAAGTTGACTACAAGAATACCGAATTGCTGGCGCGTTTTATTTCCGGATTTTTTAAAATAAAGCCAAGCAAAAAAACGGGCCTGTGCACGTTCCACCAGCGCATGATTGCAACGGCAATTAAACGCAGCCGCCAAATGGGAATGTTGCCGTATACGCCGAAATAAGAAGCTGGAAGTTTGAAGCTAGAAGCTAGAATAAAAAAGACAGCCGCTTGACGGGCTGTTTTTTTTAACGATTGGCTATTACTGGGTATCTGGTTTACGCATTAAAGCAGCCTGCCTGTATTTTGCATACTCAGTAAGCAAATTCACGGCCTGGCCTCTTACGGCTTCCGGCATGTCATTGGCGCTTTTTTCAATAAAGCCATTGATAAAGTTCTCATCTTCACCCTCCTCCAAGAAATTATCCATGGAACGCCTGGTCATTTCCAAATCCGTTTTTGACCATACTTTATCTTCTCTAGTTTTTATAAAAACGCCTGCTTCCCCAAAATTAACGGCATATAACTGCTCAAAGACATCGTCCGCGCTTTGCTCATGAAATTCTTGCCCAGAATGTGGTTGTTCTCTCATCATTTTTTTACGTTAATAATATTTTACTCTTCTTCTGTTTCCGCTTTCTCAACCGGAGCGACAGCTTTTGTCAGCGCTTCTTTTTTAATGCGGGCCATCACGTCTTTATGTTCTTTTAAATAGGCTTTTACGGCTTCGGTTCCTTGGCCGACTTTTTCCCCATCAATGGTAAAGTAGCTTCCCGATTGTTTGATAAGACCGGAGAGCAGCCCCGCGCGCAGGGCATCCCCTGCTTTTGAAATGCCTTCGTTATAATAAATATCAAATTCGGCCACTTTAAACGGAGCTGCCACTTTATTTTTTACCACTTTGGCTTTTACCCGGTTGCCGATAATTTCGTCCCCGCTTTTTATCTGCGCCGTGCGCGCCAAGTTCACCCGCACCGAAGCATAAAATTTCAAGGCCAAGCCGCCCGGCGTGGTTTCCGGATTCCCAAAAACCATCCCAATTTTCATGCGCGTTTGGTTGATGAAAATAATCATGGTGTTGCTCTTTGCCGCAATGCTAGACAATTTCCGGCAGGCCTGGCTCATCATGCGGGCCTGCAACCCCATGTGCTGGTCGCCAATTTCCCCCTCAATTTCCCGCTGCGGAGTTAAGGCGGCAACCGAATCCACCACAATCACATCCACGTTTTTAGTGTTCACCAGGGTTTCTACAATTTGCAAAGCGTTTTCCCCCGAATCAGGCTGGGAAATTAACAATTCCCCCGTGTTTACCCCAAGGCGCTTGGCGTAATCCGGATCCATGGCATGCTCGGCATCAATATACGCGCACACCCCGCCTTTTTTCTGGGCTTCAGCCACAATATGTAAACAAAGCGTGGTTTTGCCAGAACTTTCCGCTCCATAAATTTCAATAATACGCCCGCGGGGCATTCCCCCAACCCCAAGCGCCAAATCCATGGCAATAGAGCCGGTGGGCACCGTGTCCACATTCACCTTACTGCTCTCCGAAAGTTTCATGATAGACCCCTCCCCAAATTTTTCCTTTATCTCATCCAGCGCCGCAGTCAGGTTTTTATCCCGCTTGGCATCTTCCGCTTTTTTGTCTATTTTTTTATCCTCCTTTGCCATAGATGTTATTTGATTAATAAATAGAATCTGATATTTCTATATCCCGAACTCTCAAAGGCTGGAGATTTTTCTCAGCCAGCAAGCGCAGGATTTTTTCAAAATCAACTTCCTTTTTAATTTTTTTCTTTTTTCGTTTTTGAGCCATATTTTTAAAATTTGAAAATTGATTGGAAATTGGAAATTGGTAATTGAAAATTGGAAATTACGCCTACACCTTCTCCCAATTTTCCTGCTTTGGCGTTTCTTCCGATTCATCCAGCCCGGCGCCGCCTCCAATGTCTGCTAGCGCGGATTTGGGCTGGTCGCCGAACACATCGCGCGGCTTGGCGCCATCGGCCGGCCCCACAATGCCTTTTTCTTCCAGCATGTCAATTAAGCGCGCGGCTCTTGAATAGCCAATGCGAAGCCTGCGCTGCAAAAAGCTGGCTGAAGCTTTTTGGGTTTCAATAACAATGCGTTTTACATCTTCAAACAACGGGTCATCATCACCAAAGAATACATCGCCGCCTCCTCCGCCTTTTTCGGCGCCCTCGGTGGCCGCGGCATCCAAACTGTCTTGCAAGCTTGCCATCAGGGCGGATTGAGGTTCCGCCACCACTTTTGCCTGTTCATCCAGCCAGTCGGTAACCTTTTTCACCTCTTTTTCAGAAACATAGGGCCCTTGCACCCGGGTAATTTTTGAAGATTTTGAAGATAAAAACAACATGTCTCCAAGCCCCAACAGTTTTTCGGCGCCAGAGGTATCAATAACCGTGCGCGAATCAATTTGGCTGGCCACCTGAAAACTGATACGGCTGGAAATGTTAGCCTTGATAAGCCCCGTAATAACTTCAACCGAAGGCCGCTGCGTTGCCAGCACCAAGTGGATGCCCGTTGCCCGAGCCATTTGCGCCAAACGGACAATGCCCGCTTCCAGTTCTTTGCCTTTGGCGGCCATCAAATCGGCTAATTCATCCACAATCAGCACGATATATGGCATATGGGAATTGGCCGCCAGCACGCTTTTATTGGTGTTGTAACTTCTAATGTTGCGGGCGTTTACCTCGGCGAACACTTCAAAGCGCCGTTCCATTTCTTTGGCCAGCCACTGCAGGGCGTTAATGGTGCGCGTGGCATCGTTAATAACCGGGCACAGCAAATGCGGAATGTTGTTATAGTTTTGGAATTCCACCCGCTTTGGGTCAACCATGATCAGGCGCAGCTGTTCGGGCGTGCTTTTATACAGCAAACTTAAAATCAGGGAATTCAAGAAAATGGTTTTTCCCGTTCCGGTTGCACCCGCCACCAGCATGTGGGGCTGTTCGGCTAAATCGGTATACGTTGGGCTGCCGGAAACATCTTTTCCCAGCGCCAGCATCAGGTTTGCCGGACTCTGCTGGTACTGGTTATCGGCCACCAAATTGCGCAGGGTAACCGTTGCGCGCACTTTATTAGGCACCTCAATGCCCACCAAAGATTTACCTGGAATGGGCGCTTCAATGCGGATGGGATGAGCCGCCAGTGCCAACGCTAAATTATTGGAAAGCGTGGTGATTTTGGAAAGCTTCACCCCTTCGGCGGGCTTGAACGCATATTGGGTAACGGCCGGACCCACATTCACTTCAGTCATTTCCACCGGAATGCCAAAGTTTTCAAACGTTTTTTTGATAATCAGCGAATTCTCTTTTATGTTTCCGCTGGTTGGCACGGTTTCATTTTTGCTCAATAAATCAATGGGCGGCAAAGCGTATTTGCCCTTTTGCAGCGCCTGGCCGACATTCACCTCAACCGGCACTTTTTCTTTGCCCTGGCCCGTATCAAAGGTTTTTCCAAAGAGCGATGCTTTTGGCGCGGCCTTTATCGGTTCAGGCTTTACCGTTTCTCCAACACCTTTGATTTTCAAGTTAGGCGAATCAAAACTTTTTCCCGGTTCAAACGCCGGTTTTTTACTCTCTTTTTCAACCGGATGGCCATCCCACATGAACTGACCGAAAATGAACAGGCCGATCATGATGATAACGGCAAAAATGATGTTGGACACCAAAAGCCCGAACCCGCTGACCAGTAATTTGGCAGCCCAGCCGAATAGCCCCGTATATTCACTGTTCAAATTCTGGTTGGAAGCAATGCCCGCCACGCCAATCCAGAGCACGGCCAATGCCAGCACAATGGCCAGAATTTTTACCTTTTTCTGCGAGCGCAAAAAAACAAAACCCCCGGTAAACAGGGATAATATAATGGTGGCAATAATGATTTTTGAATCCCCAAGCAAATAGTCCAGCATGGTCACCATGCCCCGCCCCACCATTCCCGCTTTCTCAAAAAACGAAAGGGTGATGATGGTGGCAACCAAAAACATGACGGTCGCCTTGATTTGGCGCTTGGTGCGGATAGTCAGCAGATACTCTTTCTTCTTATCTTTAACCGGTTTTTCCCCTTTTTCCAACGTATCGTTCTTCGCCATAATATATAATTATACCACCCCTATATATGGATATTCAAGGGGAAAAACAACTAAAAGCCGCCTTTCGGCGGCTTTATTCTAGCTTCCAGCTACTAACTTCTAGCTTCTATTTTTGGGCCTAAACCCGGTTCCCACCGGGATCAGTTTTCCGATGATGACGTTTTCCTTCAAGCCACGCAACCTGTCCTCTTTGCCTTCCAGCGCGGCTTTGATCAGCACGCGAGAAGTCTGCTGGAACGAAGCGGCCGACAGGAACGATTCCGAAGCCAGCGCCACTTCCGAAATGCCCAGCAAAATTTGGGCGCCAAGCGGAGCCTCTTTCTTGGCAGCCCTCAACCGTTCCACTTCCTCCTGGAAAATGGTCCACTCGATTATTTCACCGCGCACCCAGCCTGACTCACCCTCTTCCTTGATGCGGATTCGGCTGAACATTTTTTGGATAATCACCTCAATGTGCTTGTCGTGGATGTCCACGCCCTGTGAAGAGTAAATCCGTTGCACTTCTTTTAGGATATAGCGCCGGGTTTCTTCCAAACCGGCTGATTTGTACAGTTTCTTCAAATCCAGGTTTCCCGCGCACAGCGGCTGGTTTTCTTTAATATCCTGGCCTTGAGCCACCAGAATGGCAATCCGATTTGGGATTTTGTACTCAATCGGCAACGGCTTGGCATTGGTTTTTTCAGCCTCTTTCTTGGATTTTTTGGCGGCGCTTTCGGTGGTTGGCTGGACCGTGATAATGCGGTTTTCCTCGTCAATCTTCGTGACCTTGCCATCAGTCAAACTCATCACCGCCTCCCCCTTTGGTACCCGCGCTTCAAAAATTTCCTCGATACGCGGCAACCCCTGGGTAATGTCACCGGCGCCAACCACGCCCCCCAAGTGGTGGGTCCTCAATGTCAGCTGGGTTCCCGGCTCTCCAATGGCCTGGGCGGCCACCACCCCAACCGCTTCGCCCAGCTTCACCAGGCTATTGCGGCTCAAGTCCCAGCCGTAGCAGTTTTGGCAAATACCCTTGATGCTCTTGCAAGTCAAAGCAGAGCGGATTTGCACCTTCCCAATTCCTTCGGCGGTAATTTGTTTTGCCTGCGGCCAGGTGATAATTTCGCCTTTTTGCGCAATGGTTTGCTTCTTATCGGCAGTTGAAACCACGTCAGCCAAACAGATCCTGCCTACCAGTTTAAAGGTAAAGTCTTGCTCAATGTCATCGGCGTCTTTCCGGAACGCCTCCATGCCTTTTTTGTCGCCGCAATCTTCTTCATTGGTAATCATGTCGTGGGCAACATCAATCAGTCTGCGGGTCAGGTAACCGGCTGAAGAGGTTCTCAAAGCGGTATCAGCAGTGCCTTTTCTGGCGCCGTGCGTTGAAATGAAATATTCCAGCACGTTAAACCCTTCTGCAAAGGAAGATTTAACCGGCAATTCAATAATATCCCCGGCCGGATTGTTCACCAAACCTTTCATGCCGGCCATTTGCACGGGCTGGCTCCAGGTTGCGCGGGCCCCGGCGGTGATAATGGAAATAACCGGCCCATCTTGGGGAAGCGTGGTTTTCAGCAATGCTTCAAGCCGGGTTTTTACCCCCTGCCAGATCAAAATTTTCTGGCTGGTTTTTTCTTCATGGCTCAATAACCCCTTTTCAAAGTGGCTGTCAATGCGTTCCACTTCTTTTTCGGCATCCAAAACCATCTGCTTTTTTTCTTTTGGCACCACCAAGTCATCCATGCCCCAGGAAACCCCGGAAAGCGTGCAGTGCTCAAAGCCCATGGTTTTAACCCGGTCCAGCGTTGCCATGGATTCTTCGCCCGGATACTTTTCAATGATATCGCGGATAAGGGCTTTAAGCGCCTTGTTGTCAATCAGTTTTGAAACATACGGATAGGTTTTTGGCAGCGCGGCGTTTAAAATCAGCCTTCCCACGGAAGTTTCTATCAGTTCATGCGCATCAGATTTTGGATTTGGTACCCTGATTTTGGCGTCTTTTTCCAAATACCCGTATTCGTGCGCGGTAATGGCTTCGGAATCACTTGAGTAAATTTTCAGTTCGGTACCTTCTTTCGGTTCCTTCACTTTGGTCAGGTAGTAGCAGCCCAAAGCAATGTCACGAAATGGCCCGATAACCGGCAAACCGGTGGCCGGCCTCAATAAGTTCAAGCTAGAAAGCATGATTTCTTTGGCTTCTTTTTGGGCTTCGTCGCTCAATGGCAGATACACGGCCATTTGGTCGCCGTCAAAATCAGCATTGAACGCCTCGCACGCCAACGGATGCAGCCTGATGGTTTCCCCTTCGGTCAAAACGGGGTGGAAGGCCTGGATGCCAAGGCGGTGCAAGGTTGGGGCGCGGTTAAGCAGCACCACTTTGTCTTTTACGATTTCTTCTAAAATGGCCCACACTTCAGGCACTTTTTCTTCAATCAAACGGGCGGCGCCGCGGATGTTATAGGCCAATTCCTTGTCCAAAATGCGCTTGATGACAAAGGGCTTGAAAATTTCCAAGGCCATGGTTTTTGGCAGCCCGCACTGTGAAAATTTAAGCTCCGGGCCAACAGTAATAACGGAACGGCCGGAATAATCCACGCGCTTTCCCAGCAAGTTTTGGCGGAATCTTCCCTGTTTTCCGGCCAGCATGGCAGCCAAAGATTTCAGCAAACGTTTGCCGCCGGTGGTGGCCGTGGTGGTCACCCCTTTTCTCATTTCATTGTCAATTAACGCATCCACCGCTTCCTGCAACATGCGCTTTTCATTGCGCACAATGACCGAAGGCGCGGAAATTTCCTGCAAATATTTCAAACGGTTGTTGCGGTTGATGACGCGCCGGTACAAATCGTTCAAATCACTGGAAGCATAGCGGCCGCCGTCCAGCTGGACCATGGGCCGCAAATCCGGGGGCAACACCGGCAGCACGTCAATAAACATCCATTCGGGGCGGACTTTTGCTTTCAGCATCCCCTGGAACAGTTTCAAGCGGCGCAAAATTTTCTTTTTGGTCAATGGCGGCGCGTCCTGGCTTTCTTGTACCAGTTCATCGGTGGTGATTTGCAGATCAACCTTGGTAAATAAATCACGGATGACTTCAGCCCCGGTTCCGGCTTCAAACATTTCGCCGTATTTCATGGACAGGTCGTGGTAAATGACCTCCGACAAAATCATCAGCGGCTTGACGCTTAGTATTTCTTCTTTTACTTTTTCTTTGGCCACTTTCAGTTCGTTTTTCTTGGCTTCAGTGGTTTCTTGTTTGGACTTGGTCTTGAATTCCTCTTCCACCTGGTCAAGCAAACGCTGGCGGGCTTCGCTGTCAACCTTGGTAATGATATAACTGGAAAAATAAATAACCTTTTCCAGCTGCTGGCTGGATTTATTTAAAATCAATCCCATGCGGCTTGGCACGCCCCGCAAAAACCAAATATGCGAAACCGGAGTTGCCAGCTTAATGTGGCCCATGCGTTCGCGCCGTACCTGGCTTTTGGTCACTTCAACCCCGCAACGGTCGCACACCACGCCTTTGTATCTGATGCGCTTATATTTTCCGCAGGCGCATTCGTAATCTTTTTCCGGGCCGAAAATGCGCTCGTCAAACAGGCCGTCTTTTTCCGGTTTTTGGGTGCGGTAGTTAATGGTTTCCGGCCTGATTATTTCGCCGTGCGACCAACCCAAAATTTCCTCGGGAGAGGCTATTTTAATTCTGATTGACTCAAGGTCTAGTACTCGCATGGGCGTGAATATTATTAATTGTTATTCTTTTTCTTTCCCAGTAGTAGAATTTCTGTTAGAAATTCACTACGGGACACCCTGTAGAGAATTTTGATGCGTCAAAATTCTTCTACGGGGCTTTTTTGATGGATTTTTCCTTCACTTCAACCCCCATTCCCAGGGATTTAAGTTCCGCCACCAGCAAATTAAACGATGCCGGAATGTTAGGGTTCTTGATCGGTTCGCCTTTCAAAATGGCTTCATAGGTTGTGGCGCGTCCAACCACATCGTCGGATTTAATGGTCAGCATTTCCTGCAATGTGTATGCGGCGCCATACCCCTGCAGCGCCCACACTTCCATTTCCCCGAAGCGCTGGCCGCCAAATTGGGCTTTTCCGCCAAGCGGCTGCTGGGTGATTAGTGAGTAAGGGCCGATGCTGCGGGCGTGCACTTTGTCGTCCACCATGTGGATGAGCTTCATGATATACATGTATCCCACCGTAATCGGTTTTGGGAATGCCAAACCCGTCCTTCCATCATACAGCGTAACCTGGCCGGATTCGGGCAGCCCCGCTTCTTTCAGCTCTTTTTTAATATCTTCTTTATTGGCGCCAAGCAACGAAGGCGTAATGGCCAAGTAATTCAGTTTATGCGCGGCCCAGCCCAAGTGGGTTTCCAAAATCTGCCCAAGGTTCATGCGGCTTGGAACCGATAACGGCGAAAGCACCAGATCCACCGGCGTCCCATCGGCCAAAAACGGCATTTCCCCTTCCGGTAAAATGCGGGAAACAACCCCCTTGTTCCCGTGGCGCCCGACCAATTTATCCCCCACTTTCACGTGGCGCAGTTCAGAAACTTCAACCTGGATTTTTTTAATAACCCCGGGCTCCAGTTTGTGCCCCAAATCGCGGCTGAAAATTTTCACGTTGGTCACTTTGCCATGCTTTCCATGTTCCATGCGCATGGAACTGTCTTTGACATCTTTGGCTTTTTCGCCGAAAATGGCGCGCAGCAACCGTTCTTCGGGAGTCAGCTCGGCTTCTCCTTTTGGCGAAATTTTCCCGACCAGAATATCATTGGGGCCAACCGAAGCACCCACCCGGATAATCCCTTCTTCATCCAAATCTTTCAGTTTTTCTTCGCCAACGTTCGGGATATCAGAGGTGGTAACCTCATCCCCCAGCTTTGTTTCACGCACATCGCAGGTGAAATCTTCAATATGGATGGAAGTGAATTCAAATTCTTTGACCAGTTTTTCTGAAATGCCGATGGAATCTTCAAAGCCCATGCCGCGCAACGGCAAAAAACACACTAAAATATTCCTTCCCAAGGCCAATCTTCCGTTGGAAATGGCGGCGCCATCAGCAAGCACATCCCCCTTTTTAACCTGTTCTCCTTTGGAAATAATCGGTTTTTGGTGGAAACAGGAATACTGGTTGGTTTTAACAAACGTTTGCAGTTCATACGTTTCTTCCACTTTTTTTCCACCCATGTCATACAGCATGGTAATATGCGAAGCATCAACTTCTTTAACCACGCCGTTGGCTTCGGCCAAAATAACCTGCCCGGAGTCGCGCGCCACATTCCGTTCAACGCCGGTTCCCACCAACGGGGCTTCGGGCCTGATTAACGGCACGGCCTGGCGTTGCATGTTTGAACCCATCAGGGCGCGGGAAGCGTCATCATTTTGCAAAAACGGAATCAGCGCCGCAGCGGAAGAAATAAACTGCTTGCTGGAAACATCGGAATAATCCACTTTGGAAATTTCAACTTCGGCCGGTTCCCCTTTTACGCGGGCTTCCACTTTATTGGGCGGAACTTCAGGCAAAATATTCTGTTTGGCATCCAATGGCACCGAAGCCGGCACAATCACAAACCGTTCTTCTTCCTGGGCGGACAGGTAATGCACTTCATCAGTAATCCTGCCATTTTTCACTTTAAAATAAGGGGCTTCTATGAATCCATACGGGTTAACGCGGGCAAACGAAGCCAAGTGCCCCACCAGCCCAACGTTCGGTCCTTCCGGGGTTTCAATAGGGCAGATGCGGCCATAGTGGCTGGGCTGCACATCGCGCACTTCAAAACCGGCGCGTTCGCGGGTTAAGCCTCCCGGCCCCGTGGTAGTAAGGCGGCGCTTGTGTTCCAATTCCGCCAACGGATTTTCATTGTCCATGAACTGGGAAAACTGTGAAGAGGTGAAAAATTCTTTTACCACTGCCATCAATGGCCGCGGATTGATGAGCTGGGTGGCGGTAATGGTGGCCGGGTCCAGGGTGGACATTTTG
>Ga0209542_10006209_pt1 | contig 23342 bp, 29 predicted proteins | sample RifCSPhighO2_01_FD_184028 | JGI IMG/M metagenome (GOLD analysis project Ga0209542, IMG submission 184028) | Soil microbial communities from Rifle, Colorado - Rifle CSP2_plank highO2_0.1 (SPAdes) (version 2) | ecosystem: Environmental > Terrestrial > Deep subsurface > Rock core/Sediment ... | reverse complement strand
GCCGCTACATCGAGCTTCAAAATGTGTATGACATCGGCCAGGACATCACAGCCGAATTCTCATGAGTAGCGGAGCATAGGGAAACCCCGCACGACCCCAAAAGGGGGAGTGCGGGGAGGACGTCATTTATACGAAAGAGCCAGTTAGGCCTTCGGCGAGGCAGATCTCTACCGGATGATCGGGAAGTATGGTCTGGACGAAGTCGATATGCTGAATTCCCCGCCCGAGCATCAGGACTCCATTGATCTTGTACCAAAAATCGCCTCGCAGGCGATGGACTTGGCCTTGATGCTGGATCCTCGCTCGACGGAGAAGCGGCTGGCCTTCAAACTCGAGCGAAATAGCATCAGGATCATTTGGGTCGAGGAGCTCGGCGGCTAACAGGAGTTCTCTCATGGAGCTAGCGAGCGGGTGTTTTTGGATGACCGAGGAGTAGCGGAGAATGGTCGAGTCCTCAAAATCGAGTTTGGTGGCAATCTCGATCGTTCCACTCTGGACCGGGTTGGTCTCATTGAAGGTCCCATTTCCAGACGGCGGTTTGGTCGGGGGAACAACTGTAGTGCACCCAACTGTCAATGTGGCTATCGCTCCCACGCCAATAACCAGCGCCTCCCGCCTTGAGAACATGGCAGTCATGCGTCCTCCTTTGATTTTTTAGTTTTGTTCGGTCTGCTTTCTTTTTTGCCAGTAATAATAACCAATGGCTGAGAGAAAAATTGCAACAACGATCCCGTAGAGAACCGTGCCGCTATAAAACCAGGCGCGCGGAATGCCGAAGAAAGTTTTTTGCCCCACCTCCACAGAGATGGGGATTTTTATTCCCGAGTTGGCCTGCAGGGCCGCGGGGGAGAGAGCGCTCGCCACCACGGATATGTCAGTCTGCAGTTTTTGGTTCGCTTCGAGGGGTTTTTGTAAGGAAATCTTTACGCTCCGTCCGGCGCCGGCCTCGAGAGTGAAACTTTTCGGTTCGACCGAGAGGGTGTCAGTGAAACTGTCCGGATATACTTCAAAAACCTGCACGTCCGCTGTCGGATTTCGGACAGCAAGCTCCAGCTCTCCGGTTTTGCCGGCGGCGACGATCAGAGTTAGTCGAGCTGGCGTGACCTCTATGCCAGCCGCGTGGGCGAGCATGGGGGAGAGGAGAGAGAAAAAGACTGTGACTGCGGTGAGCACGCGTTTCATTGCGCTCTTGCCCAGAAGGTTACCTGTCCGGATTTAATTCCGCCTCCGCCCGCGTAATCTAGCGGCACGGAAAGCCCCAAGTCGTATTCGTTTTCCTCGCCCGCGTCGAGATTGGTCTGGAAATTCTGCCATGATGAACTGCCGACGCGTAAATTTCCCTGGTAGAGAGCGTCGCCCGTGACCACGCTTTCCAAAATCACTCCGACATTACCTGTGTTATCGATCTCGACCTCCCGCGAAGCGCTCGCTCCCCGCTGGAGAGTGCCGAAATTGATCTCCCCGGGGTTCACCACAAAGGAGATTGTCTGTCCCCCGACTTGTCCGACTTCAACAGTCGCGTTTAGGCCGACGCTATTTCCCGAGGGCTGCCCGACTTGCAGGGAAGCTCTATTGGAACGCACGAAGCCGACTTTTTCGGCGAACACTTCATAAAATCCAGTGGACGGCGTGAGAGTGACCTGCCCCGCCGCATTCGTGGAGAGGATTTGCGCGCCAACTTGTACGTCTGCCCCGACAACCGGCAGCCAAACGCCGTTTTGGTGAAATTCTACCGTGGCGGTCACTGGACTTTGGGATGCGATCTCGTTGTCAGAGAGGACTAGACGGGTCGGCAGCCAGTCGAATTCTCCGTAGAACCACAGCACTTGGTCGCCGGCATCAAGTGAATAGTCAGCGGCGCCGACATTGGGGGACTCAAAGTCCACTAGATACAGCCAGCCGGTCAGCCCCTGGGTCGCGTCGCTGCCGATGCGCGAGAGGTACGGCCCGAAACTCGTGTTATCCACTTGGTAGGTGAAGCCGCACATGGCGGCCGAGTTTTTTACCATGTCGAGAGCGGTCGGCCCGCTTGCCTGTCCACTGCAGATCTGGTCAGCGCTTCCTTCAATGCGAAATTCGAATTTTTCTCCCGAAGGAACCGAAGAAAAGATTTTTACCGGCAAGAATTTACCACTCATGGCGATGACCGCGTACGCGGTGGTGACTGCCGAGAACGCATCCTCACCGCTTCCCGATCGGAATTCGAAATATCCACTCGAGTCTTGCAGGGCATCGAGGTATGTGAGAGGGGTGTTGCTGCCCTGCGACCAGGTCGAGGGATTGATGCCCAGCGCATTGAGTGCCCACACTACCCAGGCCGTTGAAGAGGAGTCTGACTGGGTACCAAACTGGCTCTCGGGATCGTAGGGGAAACCTCCATCAGAGTTTTGCGCGTTTTGCAGGTAAGTTCGAGCGTCCTGAATGTCCCCAGAGGATGGCGCCGCTCCGGCAGTGAGCAGGGCGAGGATGGTAGCCGCGGTCATGTTGGTATCTGAAGCGGAGGAAAGGGTAAATCCCCAGCCGCCGTCCGAGTTCTGCTCGGCAAGCAGGTGGTTTTTTGACCCGGTGATCACCGTATCTGTCACAGGAAGGCCGGCCGCGCGCAGGGCTAGTACCCCAAAAATATCGTCATTGAGAGTTTGCGCGTCACCGATCTGACCGCTCTGGTAGAAGTTTTTCAGAGCTGCTACATAGTCCGAGTTCCCGAAAGTGCGCGGGTCCTGGCCCGCGGCCGCGATGGCGATGATGGGCGCCTCGTACTGTATCGCTGACGAGGCATTCAGATTTTTGAGATGATCCGCGTTCGGGTTTTGCCCGAGGGCGGATAGCGCCATCACACTCCAGGGGCTGGTGTTGTGGGACTGAAGATAACTTGCGGCCGAGGGGGCATTGTACGCGATGCCCACGAGCGGAGCCGTGAGGATGCTCGCGATGACGAGCAGTATCGCGGTTTTTTTCATACTATCCTTTCTGCCAAACTAAAACGCCCCGCAAAGGGGGCGAATTGTTCAGGCGAGGAAACAAAAGGCCCTTCTCTTTGCTCGAAGAGACAGAGGAGCTTGGTCCTTGCGAGTAACTAGGTTAGTCATCTGACTTGTCGCTGAAGTAGCGGCGACTCACAGTTGCGGCACAGCACCGGATTTCCACCGGTTTCCCTAACCGACCCCTAAAACAGGGGAGTTACTCGAAATATTTATTTGTGAAGGTAAGGTGAAGTCTACGCCTCGGTAGTAAATTGTCAAATTGTTAATTATCAACAAACCGCGCGGCCCCTCTATCTGCCCTTGACGCGGTCCTTTGGATTGGATTAAATTACATTTAAGTTCTTTTTGAAAAAAATATCATCAAGAATACGGTGAGAGGTGCCAATCCTCAGTGACCCGTTGGCAACCTGAAATACCAGGTGCCCAAAATTGGCTTTCTGTAACTACAGAAAGATGTGCTCCGACGTTTTTGGTCGGGGAAGAACGCTCCTTGTAGTTACATTGGAGTTTTTTGTTTTAGAGGGGATAAAAAATCTAAAGCGGAGGGAACAATGCAATATGATCAGGAAGTCAGCTGCAGTCATTGCAATGAGCGGATTTATCTCTGGTATGTCGCCCTGAACAAACGCTGCCCGGTCTGCGTCCGCGAGCTAAAGGTGTTCGTAACGCTGGTCCATTCGATCGCGATCGTCGGCCCGGACGCTATGCAGAGCACTTCGTTTCAGCTGCCGCTTGGGCTGCTGCCGGAAGCACTTTTTCAGTCTTGGCGCGCCTACCCAATCGGCCACGCGCGAGCGGCGTAATCGGATCTGATCATGACATGACAGGGGGAGCTTCGGCTTCCCCTGATTTTTTTATGTTGCCCGGGAAATCCCAAATGCCGCGAGTTTCTCGGCGGGTTTGCGCCAGTTGAAATCAATCTTGTCTACCTTGGCGAATCCCGGTCCCTGTCTTGCCCAAGTCAGGAGCCGGGTGAGGTTTTTCTTCTCTCCCTGTGCCAAAATCTCAACCGTTCCGTCGGGCGCGTTCCGCACCCAGCCGGTCAACTGCAGCCCCTGCGCCAATTTATTGGTTTGGTAGCGAAAACCGACGTTTTGGACCTCGCCGGAAACTTTTATGTGGAGTTCGTGAAGCATTGAAAAAGTTTTAGAAATATGCTATAATTAGTATATACAAATTGAGCCAGGTTTGTCTTAAGAAACAAAAAGTAAACTTCTAAAACCCTGCAAGTGTCCTGTTCGGACAACTGCGGGGCAAGCAAAAATACAATGCAGGACAACGATCTGATCCCGGACGAGTGGCAAGCAGGTTCGGGAAATTCCAACGTCCACAAGGAATATGCTCCCCAAGCAGCGCCTGGTTCACAAGTCCCGGCGAAACCGCCGACCCCGGCTGAAGAACCCGTGAAAAAGCAGGGAGTGTTAGGGCGGCTCTTTGGTTTTGGACAGCCGAAAAAAGCGCCGGGCGAAACCGCGACGCCAGCGGCGTTACCGAAAAAAGCCGACTGGAACCCGATAGATTTTTCAAAGACCCCGAGGATCACTAGCGGCATTTACGGCGCACGCAGCAGTTTTGAGAGTCATGTGAAGAAGCAGCTCAAAAGCGACTTGGGCTCGGTTCTCGACGCGAATCAGCGCAAGGAAGTCGCCGATATGATGGCCAACAAGCGCGGGCACGGGCTCCGGCGCGATGAGGTCAGGAAGGAGCTTCGCAAGATGGAGGAGTCGGGCAAACTCAACAAATTCGAGCGGAAGCGTATAGAGCGCAAGCTCGGCGCAAATAAAAGTTCTTCTTTCTTCTGAAACAAAAACCCCGCCGTAAGGCGGGGTTTAAAGTTGAGCTGGGATTTTTTACTCGACGATGAACGCGCCGACCATGCCCATTGCCCGGTGAGTACCGACCGAACAATAGTACTCGAACCCGCCGGCTTTGTCGGCCGTGAATTCAACGGAAGCGCTTTGGCCGGTATTGACCTGCGCCGTGCCGACAGAATACCCATCAAGTGTCCAGTCATGGAAACCGCCGGCGCTCGTGAAGTTGATCTTGATTTTATCTCCCTGTTTCACGCGGATTTCCCGGGGAGAAAAGAAAAAGCTCTGGCCGGTGATGTTGAATTCTTTGACCGTGGGTGAGAGCGTCTCAGTTGAACCGCCGCTGGGCGGGGGACTGACCGGGGTTTCCGTGACTGGCGCTTCATCATTCGCTTCGTCCGCGCTTGGCGTATCTGTGTCTGCGGGAATTTGTTCTTCCGGAGCGGGTGATCCGTCGTCCTGACTCACGGCTGTATAAACTGCCCAACCGCCGCCTGCCACTACCAGAAGGATGATGACTATTAAGATCGGAGAGATGCCTGATTGTTTGTTCATATTTTCCTTTTCTTAATTATTTTTTTAGCGGTGTCTCTTCAAAAAAGTTAGAATTCATTTTGCGGAAAATTCTGAAAACTGATGCGGACTCCTCCTTCTGTGTGAACGTTCACTCTTTCCCAACGGGTGAAAAAATATCTGGATTTTCATCGCCGGTTACCTCAAGTACAGCCCATGCACCTTTATTCATTCGCGCCAGCGCGTGATCTACTAATAAGTATTTACCAGGTACATCCAATTTAAACTCAACAATACCAGCACCTCCCGGCAATACAGCTGTGGCTTGAGTGTTGTGTTCTAATGCACCACCGATATTTGCATTTGGGTATACGGTATCAAATATCTCTCCAATAACATGGAACGATGAAATTAGATTTACCCCGCCATTTCCTACATATATGCGCACGGTATCCCCAACCTCAGCGTGCATCCTTGGAACTTGTTCTACTTTTCCATTAAATGTTACATAGTTTGGAGTCCCTTCCAAAAGCGCTTCGGAGTCAAAAGGAACCAACCCCTTTTTCCCTAATTGCCCCATTGTATAAAGTTCTCCCTGCATAACGTAAAATTCTTTATCAACTTTTATCAGACCTTCTCTTGGCTCCACTAATATTAGTCCATATTGTCCATGAGAATTATGGGTGCTTACATTTGGCGTCGCGCAATGATAAACATAAAGGCCTGGATTTAACGCTTTCCATTTAAAGGTTTTTGTTTCTCCTGGTTTTACATTTGTAAGCACGGCACCACCACCAGGACCTGTGACCGCGTGAAGATCAATGTTGTGTGGGTGTAAGCTAGACGGATGATTTGTGAGGGTTAGTTCAATAGTATCTCCTTCGCGTACTCGTAGCATCGGGCCAGGTACTTGGTTGTTGTATGTCCAATAATTAAAATAGATGCCTGGAGCAATTTCTCCTATAACTTCTTGTGCAGTCAAACTAATTCTTACTCTTCCATCCGTGTCAGGTGTTTGAGAATTTTCTGGTACTAGATTTGGATTTGCTCCGATATCGGTAATTTTTTCAAATCTGTTTTTGTATTTAAAAAATTCAATAATTTTGCCAAAGGGTATAGAGGCGGGCACACTCCCTGGCGCGTGCGAATGCATGAATGCCGGCATTGCAAAATTCGGCGGATATGTCTTGTTGGCAATGAGGCCGGAGAAAAACGCGATGACAAGTACGATAGCCGGGATATAAATGCCGCGTTTTTTTAGGGCAGCACCGGCGGTGCTATGGCGTACTATCTGTACGATCAGGACACCAAGGGCAATTATACCAACAACTGCCGATAAAATTTCAAAAATAAGAAAAGTAAACATACGCTTTCATTAAAATTATTTTACTAACCCTTCCATTGGAGTACCTAACGACTTGGCGATTTTTTGGATTTTTTGAACACTTGGCTTGTGGAACCGTTCCATAGATTTACATAGATGCAGGTAATTTATAATGGATTGATATGGACCCTGTCGGACTCGAACCAGTCATCTCCACATTGTCTTCCTACGGAAGATCTCCTCGGAGGAGGACAAATGTGCCCCGCCTGTCGACGCCTTTGGACCGTGTGAGAATGGATTCGGCTACGCTCACCACATGTCGAACTCCCCTCTCCGGATTGTCCCGATAACTCTGGTGGACCCTACCGGACTCGAACCGGTCACCTCCACATTGTCTTCCTACGGAAGATCCCCCGAAGGAGGACAAATGTGCCCTTCCTGTCACTTTGGACCGTGCGAGAATGGATTCGGCTACGCTCACCACATGTCGAACTCCCGTCTCCGGATTGTCCCGATAACTCTGGTGGACCCTACCGGACTCGAACCGGTCACCTCCACATTGCAAATGTGGCGCTCTACCAGATGAGCTAAGGGCCCGCCAGAGTTATCGTGGATCCTCGACCTCACTAATTCTAAATTCAAAATGTGAGTCGGGACAAATGCGGTGTTCTGCCATTTAACTATAGGCCCGTTTTTTTTGGAGCCTTAAATATTATTTTTCTTTCAATCCGCCAAAGACATTGCCGACCGGTCCAAACACGTTGTCAATAAGTCCGAACATATAGAGACCGGCGAAAATAATGACAGCCAGACCGAACAGCCGGTAAAAGAAATAAGTCCCGCCGAAGCCGCCGGAAAAATATTTCTCCGCCCAGTCAAAGCGCCCGAAAATCTGCGTCAGATTGTAGGTGTATTTCATGAGCAATATACCGATGATTATCCAAATTGTTCCCCAAACAAATCTCATTCTTGTTTTTCCCTGGTGGGTGTGGAAGGAATCGGACCTTCGACCCCGTCATTATCAGTGACGTGCTCTACCACTGAGCTACACACCCGCGCGTCCCGACGTCACCGCAGGACCCAATTTATATAAAAAAGCTTTATCAATCTACCAAAAATTGGCTTTTTTGTCCACTTTGACTATTTCGCGGGGTTTGTGCTACACTGCTGAGTAGTTTTCCTCCGATTTGAAAGCAAAAAGAGAAACCAAAGAATGTTTTTTTCCCGTTCCAAAAGCAAATTAGGAATTGATATCGGAACGTCTAGCATTAAGGTGGTACAACTCAAAAAAGAGGCGGAATCATACGCATTGGAGACCTACGGGATGGTGAAGGTCAACTATGACGTTTCGGGGAAAGCAGATTTTGATGTCATCGCGGAAACTGCTTCAGTGCTCAAAAAGCTGATGACCGAGTCCCGGGTCAACACCAAAAAAGTCGTGGCATCGCTACCAAATAGCATCGTTTTCGTGTCGGTGATCACTATGCCGACAATGGGAGAGAAAGAGCTTAAAAACGCCATTCAGTGGGAGGCACAGCGCTATATCCCGCTTCCCCTTGAAGAAGTGACCCTCTCGTGGAGTGTCCTCAATGAACCCCCCGAAAACGGACAGATGAAGGTATTGCTCACGGCGGTGCCGTCCGCAGTTATTGAAAATTATCTGAAGATGTTCAAACTTGCCGGACTCGAACCGAGCGCACTCGAGATCGAGGCACTCGCGCTCATTCGGGCACTGGTCGGAAGTCGCAAGGAGAGCCTCATCATCGTCGACTTGGGAGCGAGAAATACCAGTCTGAATTTGGTGGACAATAGTTTCCTCAGAGTATCGCGAAACTTGGGTGTCGGGGGAGACAGCATCACCAACGCAATTTCCCGCAGCTTGAAAGTCAGCACTTCCCGGGCGGAACAGTTCAAAAGAGATCTTTCATTCAGCGACGGGGTAAAGGAGATGCCCCAGGCGATCAGGGAAGTGGTGGACAATATCAAATATGAAACTTTGCAGCTCGTTAAAATTTTTGAAAGCTCAGGCGGCCATATCCAAGAAATAATCCTGGCCGGTGCAGGTGCGCAGCTGCCAGGTCTCTCATCCTTCTTCGCGGACTCCGGCATCAAAATCACCCTCGGCGACCCTTTAAAATTCATTTCCTACGATCCTCGGCTCAAGGCCAACCTCAGCGAAGCCGGACTAAGCCTCTCGGTGGCGTTGGGACTTGCGATGCGGGAATAATAAGGCGAATGGCGATGAGCGATTTGCGATTAGAAAGTACTAGTCGCCGATCGCTAGTCGCTAATCGCGACACACAATGGCAGAAATAAACCTTCTCAAGGACAGTTCACAAAGCAAAAAAAGCTACACGCTGGAAGGACCGACAAAGAGCATTGCTCTCTCGGTAACCATCGGGCTTTTGGTATTGGAAGCGGCCCTTTATGGAGGGTTATTTTGGTATCATCGCAATCAGGATAACAAAATTGTCGCGGCGGATCGCCGGGCTTCCGAAGTCAATTTGGAGATCAGCAAAACCTCGACAGAACGTAAAGAGGCGATCTCGTATCAGAATCGGTTGAAGACCTTGGGCACTCTGCTCGATCATCATTTGTTCTGGACTGCGATGATGGCTGAGCTCGAAAGGGTCAGTTTGAAGACCGCAATTTTTACGGAAATTTTTTATGTACCGGGCGAAACCCAGATATCGCTTGGCGGGCGGGTGTCTTCTTACACCGAGCTCGGCAAATTGATCCTCGCGCTCGATGAGTCGCCCTCGTTCAGCAGTATTTCGCTTCAGTCCAGCGGACAAAAGCTGGCGGAAGAGGGCGGATATGGGTTTGTACTGAACTTTAGTTTTAATCCCGACCTGCTCACCAAAAAATAATGAAGGGCTCGGTTTTCAATTCATCACAATTTTCAAGCGGCATTGTCGTCCCTCTTCTGGTGGTCGCCATGATTGGCATCGGGTATTTTGTCGTCTGGCCGAAATACCAGGTCCTCCAGGAGACGAAACAAGTGCTCGACACTAAAGTTTTGGACGTTACTTTACGGGAAGGGCAGCTCCAGAGCATTCAGAGTTTGGTAAACGAGTTTGATAAGAAAAGAGACACCCTGTCGGCTCTTGATTTGGCTTTGCCGACCGCCGCGAAGATCCCTGAGCTGTTGGCGAATTTTGACGTGCTTGCGGCGCAGAGCGGTTTGGAGCTGAACAGCGTGAATTTTTCCTTACTCCCGGATCTTGATACGCCGGTGGAAGGATTGCCCGAATCGGAGTTCTTGTATGCCGAAGCTTTCCGCGAACAGGCTAAAAATCTGCGGATTCTGCAGGCCGCCGTGTTGGTGAAGGGACTTTACCCGGGATTTAAAACTTTTCTGGCCGTACTCGAGCAAAATTTGCGCTTGATGGACGTGGAGGGAATCTCGATAACCAGTCCGGGATCCGCCGAGGGAGAACTCCAACAGATGAACGTGACGATAAATATTTATTATCACCGCAATGCAGTTCCTGCCGGAGAATAAAAAACGCACCATCGTTTACCTCGTAATTCTCGCTTTGGCTGTCGGCGGGAGCGCTTATTTGCTGCTTAAGAATCCGTCCGCTCCGCCCCCTCCGCCTTCTGTTTCGACCGGGGGGACTCGGTCAGCTCTGCTTTTGCCTTATGGCAGTCAAATAGATACTGCCTTAATCCAAGGGGATAAATTCCGCGCGCTGGTTGCACCCCCCCCGCTGACCGTTCAGCCGGAAGAGCAGGGAAAAACCGATCTGTTTCAGTGATGAATATGGAGACAACGACAGTTTCTGAACCGAAAACCGAGACGGGGAGCAAAGCCAGAAGCGGAGCTCCTCGCAATTTTGAGCAGTTCTTGGTGGACGAGAAATATCTCACTTCCAAGGAGCTGCTGCAGGCGCGGCAGACGCAAAGCATAAATAAAAATAGGCTCGAAGAGACCTTGGTGTCGTTGAAGCTTCTCGACGAGGAGAAAATGACTCGCGCCAAAGCCGTTTTTTTTCATATCCCGTACATTGATCTCCGTTCCATCGCCATGCCCAAGGAAGCCCTGACGTTGGTTTCCAAGGAGACCATGGAAAATTACGCTTTTATACCCTTTGCTAAAGCCGCGGGAACGCTCAAAATCGCGTTAACCGATCCTAGCAACCTCCAGGCTCTGGAAGCTCTGGAATTTTTGGCGCAGCAGGGAAAATATCGCATCGAACTTTACCTCACGTCGAGGGGCAGCTATCTCGAAGCGCTTCAGAAAAACAGGACTATCACCAGCGAGGTCGGTGAAGCGTTGGAAGTCATGAAGCAGAAGGAATATGCCGGGATCGTTCAGAAAAAAGAGGCAGAAGTCCCGGATGTGTCGAAAAAAATAACCCCTGAAGCGCCTATCACCAGGATCGTGGACGTCGTCATCCAGCACGCAATCACCGCCCGCGCTTCAGATATCCATATCGAGCCGCAGGAAAATGAACTTCGCATTCGTTACCGAGTGGACGGTGTACTCCATAGTTCTCTGATCGTCCCCAAGATCGTTCACCCGGCCATTGTTTCACGTATCAAAATCCTTTCAAACCTGAAGATCGACGAACAACGACTTCCGCAGGATGGTCGGTTTCATATGGACGTCGATAAGCGCTCCATCGATTTCCGCGTTTCCACGCTGCCGACCGTGAATGGGGAAAAGGTCGTCGCGCGTATCCTGGACAAATCCGGGGGCGTACCCAAGTTAGAAGAACTTGGCATCGTCGGCATGAAGCTGAGTAGGCTCAAAGAAAATATCACCAAAGCGCATGGCATGGTGCTGGTAACCGGACCCACTGGATCGGGGAAATCCACCACTCTTTACGCCGTACTAAATATTCTGAATAAGATCGGGGTTAACATTGTTACCCTTGAGGATCCTGTCGAGTATTTTATCGACGGGGTCAACCAGTCGCAGATCAACCCTGATATCGGTCTCACCTTTGCTTCGGGACTGCGTTCTATATTGCGGCAGGATCCGAATATCATCATGGTCGGTGAGATCCGCGACCGGGAAACCGCTGAGCTCGCCGTGCATTCTGCCCTCACCGGTCACTTGGTGTTTTCCACACTGCACACCAACGACGCTATCGGGGCGATCCCGCGTTTATTGGATATGGGTATCGAGGCTTTTTTGCTCACTGCCTCACTCAACGCCGTCATGGCCCAACGGTTAGTGCGCAAAATTTGTCAGGATTGCAAAAAAGAAATTCCTGCGACCGACGAGGTCAAGAAGATCTTTATTAGCGAGCTTGCCGACATCCCAACAGAGGAATCTTTGGACATAGTCCTGAAGGAGAAGGACATGAAAATTTTTGCCGGAGCGGGTTGCCGCGTCTGCGGAGACTCCGGGTATAAAGGCCGGATAGCCATAGTCGAAGTCATGCCGCTATCTGACGCTATTAAAAATTTGGTACTCAATCACGAGGCAATCTCCAAAATCAAGGAACAAGCCAAAAAAGAAGGGATGATCGGGATGAAGCAGGACGGCCTCATCAAAGTGCTCAGGGGCGCTACTACGATAGAGGAAGTTATCCGAGTAACAAAAGAGTAACCAAAGAACCAATGAACGAAAGAACTGAAAAACAACCAAGAGTGTGTGTTTCTTTCAGCCGTTCTTTAGTTTTTAGGTTCCTCGGTTTTTAGGTTTATTATGCGGATTTTATATGTTGAACCGGACGAATACTATCATCATTATTTCCAGAATTTTTTTGGGGACCGCGTTTCGTTGCGTTTTGCTCCGGATGCCGCTGCGGCCGGGGCCATGCTCAGAGAGGAGAGGCCGGATGTTATGATGATGGAGTTGCTGCTCCCGGATCTGAGCGGCTACGAGTTTTTGAAGGATATTTTTCCCAAGTGGCAGGAGCGCCCATTTCCGATAATCATCTATTCCCAAATCGAACATCCGCAGGATGTCGCCGCTTCTTTGGGAATCGGAATCGCCGGGTATTTCATCAAAGGCAAGGACCATCCGCGGGAGCTCGAGAAATCAATTTTCAGCCTTAATTTTTCCAGGGCATGAGCAGTTTCAAAAGCAACGAAATAGAAATGGACCGCATTTTGGCGAAAATTTTGGAGGCGGACGCGTCCGACCTTCATTTGCACGCAGGCAAACCGCCTCTCATGCGCGTCGACAGCAAGCTGAGCCCCATCACCGGGTATCCGGTTTTTGACGACGAGGAACTGGAAAAGCTCATCGGCGTTTTGATGACCGATGCGCAGAAATTGCAGCTGCAGGAGAAAAAACAGCTCGACTTTTCATATAGTTTCAAAGGTCACGCCCGCTTCCGCGTCAACGTCTACTACCAAAAAGGGACCATGGCCGCGGCACTCAGGAATATTCCTGCGAAAATCCGCACCCTAGAGGAACTCAATGTACCCAAAGAACTCGAAGTGCTCAGCGCGGCGCGGCAGGGGATGGTGCTGTTCGTCGGCCCTACCGGACACGGCAAATCGACGACCCTCGCGGCACTCATCGATATTATCAACCATACTCGTACGGACCACGTCATCACCGTCGAGGATCCGATCGAGTATGTTTTTTCCCAGGACAAGTCGCTCATCAGCCAGCGCGAAGTATTCCTGGATACGACCAGTTTTGCCGCCGCCATAGCCGCGACTCTGCGCGAAGATCCGAACGTCGTGATGATAGGGGAAATGCGCGATCTCGACTCTATAGCCACAGCGATCACCGTTGCGGAAACAGGGCACTTGGTATTCGCGACCTTGCATACCAATGACGCTCCTCAAAGCATCGATCGCATAGTGGACGTATTTCCGTCGCATCAACAGGGCCAGATCCGCTCCCAGCTCGCCAACGTCCTCATCGCCGTTGTGTCCCAGCGATTGCTGCCGCGGGTCGGCGGCGGACGCATCCCGGCGATCGAACTGATGATGGCCAACACCGCGGTGAGGAACGTCATCCGCGAAGGACGCACTTATGAACTCCCAAATATCATCAGTACCAGTACGGAGGCCGGCATGATCGGGCTTGATAGAAGTCTCTCGGAGCTGGTCCGCAAGGGACTGGTGAAGATGGAAGACGCGCTCGATTATGCTACTAATAAAGAGCTCCTCCGTTCATTGGTAAAAAGATTTTAGAAGACAGCTTTTTAGCTGTCTAGCTTACTAGGGGGCTGTTAAAAAATTCTAATAAGCTAACTAGCTAGTAAGCTAGAAAGCTAGGATAAAATGCTTTTCAATTATCAAGCAAAAGACGATAGGGGCTCCCTCAAAAAAGGAGTAGTCGAGGCGGCTACCACTTCCGCCGCTACGGATGTGCTCCACGCCAACGGGCTGGTCGTACTCCAATTGAGCTCGCAAGGGGAAGGGATCAACCTCGAGCGCTACCTCAGTTTCCTCAACCGCGTTTCGAAGAAAGACCTGGTGGTGTTTTCGCGCCAACTCTCCACGCTCATCAACGCGAAAGTCCCGATTGTGCAGGCTTTGGAAGTGATGGTTGACCAGGTCAGCAGTAAACGCCTGAAGGGCATCATCGAGGAGCTCATCGAGCAGGTTGTGGGCGGCAAGAGTCTGTCCGAGGCGATGTCCACTTTCCCCGATGTTTTCCCGGAACTGTATTTGCATTTGGTGGCTTCCGGGGAAATGTCCGGGACAGTTGACAGAGCGCTCAACTACATCGCCGATCAGCAAGAGAAGGACTATGATCTCACTGCCAAGATCCGGGGCGCGCTCGCTTATCCGGCTTTCATCGTTGCCGCGATCACTATCGTCGGCGGGATCATGTTCGTCTTCGTTCTGCCGCAGATGATCACCGTACTCGAGGAAGCGGGAGTGGAGTTGCCGATAACTACAAAAATACTGATCTTTGCAACCAAGGTCGTCTCGGGTTATTGGTATTTACTGATCGGTGGGGTCATCGCCGCGATTTTTGGTTTTCGGGTGTATGTGCGGACTATCGGAGGACGTCTTGTGTGGGATACTCTCAAAATGAAGGTCCCGGTTTTCGGCAAGCTCCTGATGAATATTTATATGGACAGGTTCTCTCTTAATTTAGCGAGTCTTGTGGCCGGAGGGATCCCGATCGTCCAGTCACTTCGGACTGTCGCGGCGATCATCACGAATATGGTCTACCGGCAGATAATCCTCGAAGCCGCTTTGCAGGTCGAACAGGGCAAGTCTATCGCCTCTGTTCTAGCCGATCGTCCGGAATTTCCCAAGCTGGTCTCGCAAATGATCAAGATCGGGGAGCAGACCGGCAGTCTGGAGGAAATTTTGACGAAAATTTCTCGGTTTTACGACAAAGAGCTCAATAATACCCTCAACACCCTCACTACCCTTCTGGAGCCGTTTGTGATGATACTGCTCGGCCTTGCCGTGGCGATCATGGTCGCCGGGATTCTCTTGCCGATCTACAATCTTGCCGGCGCACAATAGTCAAAGCCAGGAGACCGTAGACAGTAGTCAGTAGTGAACGTGGGGAATAAGAGAGAAAAATTTACAAAGTACGCAAACTGTTGTATAGTTAACCGCACTGGATAAATATCCACACTGCCTCGAAAGGGGGTGAAACAAAATAGTGAAAACAATTCAAAAATTGGCCAAAAGAGAGGGCTTTACCCTCATCGAACTTTTGGTCGTTATCGCCATCATCGGCATTCTCTCGGCCGTCGTTTTGGTGTCCCTGAACAGCGCCCGTCTGAAATCCAGAGACGCGCGTCGCCTCGCTGACGTCCGGCAAATGATGACCGCGCTGGAACTTTTCTTCAATGATTGCGGAGGTTATCCCGACCCCGCGGGAGGTCTGACCACCGGCGACGCAACTGGTTGCCCGTCTGGCACTGACTTCGGTGATTTCATGGGTACCATCCCCACCCCGCCGACGCCCCCCGCAGGTGGGACATATGCTTACGGTGGGTCAACAGCGTCTTACACTATAACGTTCTCTCTGGAAGGTGTGACAGGCGGCTTCTCGTCTGGATCTCACGTAGCGTCCCCGAACGGGTTGCAATAGCCAGTATCCTCCAGAATTTTTCTTCTGGAGATACTCAAACAGCTAAATCATTTAGCTGTTTGAGTATGACTGGATTAGGTAGGATTTAGGCGTTGGCTTCTTAGCTAATTAGGGATGAAAATAAATATAGGAAATACATTTTTAGCTAAAAAGCTAAAAAGCTACAAGCTACAAGCTAGTTCGGGGTTCACCCCCACACCAAATTTTGGTGTGAGCTTGCGAGGCAAGCGGGGGCCCGCCTCGGCTCGCCGAGAGCGAGACGGGTTCACGCTGATTGAACTCCTGGTTGTGGTCGCCATCATCGGCATGCTCCTCTCGATAATCAGTTTGTCTCTGACCAGCTCCCGCCAGAAAGCCCGCGACACCAAACGCATCTCTGACATGAAGCAGATAAAGACGGGAATGGATCTGTTTTTTTCCACAGGCGGCGGATACCCGGATACCGGAGCCTGGGTGGTCGGAGCAAATTTGACCTGCGGAACAGAGCAAATTATGCGTATTCCACCCGATCCCGGCGGTGCCCTCTATGCTTATGCTTACACCGCGAACGGTATTTCGGGGACTGGCTGCGGAGGGACAGTCCGCGGAGGATACTCCATCCAGTTCTTTATGGAGCGGCAGGCGGCCTATTACACCATGGATGAGGACGGCACTTTCCGAGATCCGGGCAACAACCCAGTTTCTGTGGATGCGCTACTTTGATATTCTCATTTCGGATTTGGGTAAAAAATTTAACATAATAACTAAAGCTAAATCCGCTCCCGGCAGCGGATTTTATTCATTCGGGCCATGAAAACAGTGATCACGAAGGTCAGGAGCGCGTTGGCGAGATTTGATGTTCTTCTCATCTGTATTTTGGCGCTTGCTTTGCGTTCAGTGAAGTATGGGGACGCTTACTATGGCACGGTGACCGAGTTTTTTCGCGATATGCTAGTCCTGCTCGATATGACCGGCAAAGGCACCTGGCTGGTCGCCGGCCCGCCGGCTTCAGTCGGCGGGATGAGTTTTGGCCCGGTTTATTATTATCTGCTTCTCCCGTTTTTTTATATCGGGAGTTACCGGCCGGCCGCCGTTGTTTTGGCAAGCGCGTTTTTCTCAGTGGCCGCAATATTTCTGTCGTATAAACTTCTCGATCTCTGGCTGGGCCGGGGGGTGGCGCGTCTGGGAGCACTGGCTATGGCGGTCGCGATGTTCGACATCCAGAATGCGGCGTATGTTTCAAACCCAAACCTTCTCCCTTTTTTCGTCGTCTTGTTTTTTTATATTCTGACGCGAATCCTCATGGGGCAACGGTCTTTCCTATTGGCAGTCGGCCTCGGGATTTGTCTGGGGATAGCCACTCAGCTGCACCCTACCGCGCTGCTTCTACTTCCCGCGGTTTTGGCGCTAGTCGTTGCGCGAAAAAGGAAAAGTTTTTCCTGGCAAGATCTGCTGATCGCGGGGGTAACAGCGACGATTTCCTACCTGCCCTATTTATTCCTTCAGGTCCGCAACAGTTTTCAGGATTACCAACGGGTCGGCGAGCTGGGCGTCCATAGTTTCGGGTGGATCAAATTCCCCTCAGTACAGGTTGTCGTAGTATTCTGGGACAGTCTGTTCTTTTTCCGCAACAATTATTTTAACTTCCCGGAAATAAACCGCGGACTGTATTTGACCCTTCTGCCTTTCTATTTCGTTATTATTTTGCTCCTGTGGTGGACCTGGCGGGTGAGTAAAACGCTTCGGATCCCTGTTCCTATCACCCCGGAGGGAAAGTTTTTACTTACGGGCTGGATAACTCTCGGAACCGCGATGCTCCTCTTTTATCAGGGCAAGGTTCCTCATTTTTATTTTTTGGTGCTCTGGCCGCTGCCGGCGTTTTTTCTGGCCTGGCTGGTCTATTGGCTCGCCGTAAACCGGTCATGGCTGGCCAAATATGTTTTCGGGCTGTTCCTGTTCGTTCAGTTTATCCATATTTTTTACTTTTTTGACACGCAATTTCGCCGCCAATATGATCATACTGACATGCTCAATTTTTTTCAGCGGATCCGGGCTGACGCGGAGTCCCGTTCGTTCAATATCATTTCTGACATGTATAATACCAATCAATTTTTGTACTATTCACGTTTGGCCGGACTCCGCGGCGAGTCTCCCCAAGCGGATGTTCTGTATTTGGTCCGTGACGCGGAGATCGAGGAGTCCATCGTGCCAAACCCGGAGCATTACCTCGAGGTCAGCCGTTTTAGTGAAGGCCCGCTCGCGGCGGTGAAGTACGAACGGAGGGATGATTAAGATGTCTGCGGTTATTTTCATTTTTATTTTTGGTTTGATCGTGGGCAGCTTCCTGAATGCGCTGATCCACCGACTCCACTCCGGTGAGTCGATGCTGGAGCGGCATTCCCGCTGTCCGCATTGCCGCCACGCGCTCTCCGCGGCTGACCTCGTTCCCATCTTGAGTTTTTTCGCCCTGCGCGGTCGTTGCCGTTATTGCCGGAAGCCGATCTCTTGGCAGTATCCGCTGGTCGAGCTGGCCACGGCCGTCGCATTTGTGTTGGTTTATTTCGATGTCACGACATCGGCCCTTGGCAACGGAAAATTTCCAATTTCCAATTTCCAATTTCTAAACTACCTACCAGCTACCACCTACCAGCTGATATTCTATCTTGTTTTCGCCTGTTTTCTCATCGTGATTTTTGTCTATGACCTTCGGCATTTCCTCATCCTGGACAAAGTCGTTTTTTCTGCCTCCGCACTGGCACTTCTGTACGCATTTGCCCAGGGAAATTTTCTCGAGGCCGCCCTTGGCGCACTTTTACTCTCTGGTTTTTTTGGCATCATCTATCTCGTCTCGCGAGGGCGATGGATCGGACTCGGGGACGTGAAGCTGGGAATTTTTCTGGGACTGCTCGTGCCTTTTCCTGAAACTTTGGCGCTGTTCGCCATCGCCTACCTGGCGGGCGCGCTCGTCGGCATGGGACTCATCGCCGCGGGCCGGAAGAAGTTCTCCGACCGTCTCCCGTTCGGGACATTTTTAACGTTTGCCGCGTTTATTGCTATGCTATGGGGGAAGGAACTCGTCACTTGGTACTCGCAGTTAATTGGAATTTAATGAAACAAAAAATTCAGTCCCAATCCGGTTTCACGCTTATCGACTTGGTTGTGGCGGCGACCATGACGATATTTATGATGGTCATGGTGACCGCGAATTTGCAAAAGATCCGCACTTCCCAGGAAGTGCGGAATACCGCCCTGGATCTCCTTTCGAGTGTCCGCGACACGCAAAACAGCATCCTGGCCGGCAAGATCCCGGCGACGCTTAGCGTTCCTCCGGAAGCCACTGCTCTCACATTCACTCCCAATGACAGGAGTTTCCAGCGCCGGTACGTTACCCGCGTGAACCCTAGCGCCACCACTACCTCCACTCCCGAAACCGTGCCTTTTCGCTCCCTCGTGCGCATTCTGGATATCACAATTGACGGCGCGGCGACGGGCGGGGCGATTTCACTAGTAACTGTTTCTCCGTACGGCTCGATCTATATGTGTCAGGGAGCAAATTGCAGTTACAATCGGATTTTGAGGATCCGTCTGGAACATGTGCGCACACTCGAAGTTCGGACGTTAGTAGTAGACGGGATTTCCGGAAGGATTACGACGGAGTAGAAAAATGGTAGTTAGCCCGCCTTGACTCGCCCGCCTAGACTCGGCGAGGCTGGCAGGCGAGGCAGGTAGATAGTAGTCCGGGAGCATTTAATAAATATTTTATGGCCAGACGAGTCAATCTAACACCAGTACCCAGGCGACCAGCGCGGCGGAGGGTGGTCAGGAGAAAGGAAGTCTTCGTTTCTCCTCCCGCATCAGCAGAACCCGAGCAAAATTTGGCCGCCCCCGAGGCGGCGAAAATTGGTTTTACGCAGCGATACGGAACCCCCCTCGCGATTCTCTTAGGCGCCGCCATCATCGCCGTAGGGATTTATTTTTCCAAAAATCCGTTTACGCCGACTCCAGTCGCCGACAATCCCTCAAGCGGAGTCCAACGCGTAGATGTTTCCGCCGATGATGACCCCATACTGGGTCGCGCTGATGCGCCGGTCACCATCATCGAGTTCAGCGATTTTCAATGTCCTTTCTGTCGGCAGTTCTGGCGCGACACCCTGCCGCAGATAAAAACTAATTACATCGACAAGGGTTTAGTTAAACTCGTCTACAGGGATTTTCCACTGACCAATATCCACCCTGCGGCCCAAGTCGCCGCCGAGGCGGGCGCGTGCGCCTATGCCCAGGGAAAATTCTGGGAATTCCATGACGCGGTTTTCGCGCGCCAGGACGAGCAAGGCGCGACCACCATCGCTTTTACCGCGGATGACGTGAAGTCTTGGGGGGCGGAGGTCGGACTTGCGGCCGCCTTCAATGAGTGCGTTGATTCAGGGAGCAACCGCGCCGAGGTGCTCAAAGATTTTCAGGCAGGGGTCGCCGTCGGAGTAGGCGGCACCCCCACCTTTTTCGTGAACGGCATCGCGGTGGAGGGCGCCCTGCCTTACGCGCAGTTTCAGGCGCTCCTGGAGCAGGAACTTCAGGAAAAATAATTCCGAGCCCTCCTTGCCCGCACGTCTTATTTAGCAATTATTTAATAATACTCATTTGTCCTTTTGACAAACATTACACGATCGTGGCACGTTTGTCATACTAACTGTGAATTTTTCGACCCCCTTGCTTAACCGTACAGGAAACAATCCGCTCGAGCGCCAACGGCGACCCATAGTTAAGTCTCGCATTGCCGATCATATCGTGACAGCAATGATGGTTGGTGTGCTGGTACCGGCGATTTTGACGTCACCTTTCGGCCTTTACTATTTGGTGCGCGGGGGCATCAGATACTATTTTCGCCGCAACGATTTCCATCGAGAAATTAAACGGCTGCAAAAAGACGGATATGTGGCTTTGACCAAAACACCGCAAGGCTGGATGCTTCGTCTACTCAAGAAAGGGGAACATCGCTTGCAAAGGGCGAACCTGCGCACCCTGGAACTGCCCCGGCCTGCGCGGTGGGACAAAAAATGGCGGCTGTTTATTTTTGATATTCCCGAGAAGGTCAGAGTAAGTCGGGATCTATTGAGGGGAAAACTCAAGGAGCTCGGGCTCTATAATATTCAGCGGAGCGTGTTTGTCTATCCTTATGATTGCCGCGAGGAGCTGGAGATGGTTACGGAGCATTACGGAGTGACAAAATTTGCGACTTACGCCGAAACGAATTTTATCGATATTGACAAAGAATTGCGTCACCATTTTGATTTATGATTTACAGGCAAAATGCCGCAATATAGTTATGACAAACGTACCACGATCGTGTGACATTTGTCATAACGGGGTGGGCGACGGGCTTGTCCTCCCAGTTTTCGGGGAATAGCAGGATTTTTTTGTCACGAAGCCGCTGTCTAGAGTTGCAAATTATGATATAATATAATAGTTATGGGACACATCATCCAATTTCAAGTTTATAAAGGTGACAAGCAGTACGTGGCCTCGGGAGTCGACCTCCCGATTGTGACGCAGGCAAAAACCCTCGATAAGCTGGTGCAAAATCTCAAAGAAGCGGTCGCACTGCATCTCGAAATATGAGACCGTTGAATTTAAAAAATGTTATCTGGAAAGAAGGGAAGCATTATGTCGCGCAGTGTTTGGACGTGGATGTTTCCAGTTTCGGTAAAACCAAGAAAGAAGCGTTGCATAATTTACAGGAAGCGCTGGAGCTCCACTTTGAAAACATATGAAAGCCTTACGAAAAGTTAAATCTCAAGAAAAACGCCTGCCGATTTTTGTCGAAAAAGGACAGGATGGTTTTTACGTGGTTGAGTGTCCTCTTTTTGACGGGTGTTACAGTCAGGGGAAAACGATTGACGAGGCGTTGCGTAACATTCGCGAAGTCATCTCGCTGGTGACAGAGGAAAAACAAGCCCGCGAAACCTTACGTAATTATCACCCCGAAGAGATTAGCCTTCACACGATTGCGATCTGACAGATGCCGGAGTTGCCGCTTCTATCGGGAAGAGAACTCATGTAGCCCACGGCTAATGCCGTAGTATCTCCTACCCGCCTTCGCTAAAGCTGCGGCGGGTTTATCCGCCTGGGATCTCGCGCGGAATCCGCCGAAGCCAGACAATGTTTTGCTTTCACGTGCCTTTGCCCGTACCGCCCTTCATCCACAGGCAAGCCCGTGGTCTTCGGGCGGAGGCGGATAAAAATATTGTCCAAACTTGGCTATCGCGAGATCAGGCAGCGCGGTAGCCATATTCGTTTGTCTTGCCCGGGCCGCAAATCGGTAACTGTGCCAAATTACCGTGCGATTGACCGCTCCCTGCTGCGCAAGATTTTGCGGGACGCCGAGCTGGGGCCAGAGGAATTTTTGAAATTGATATAAACTCCCGAACCCCCTCTCCTGCGAAGGGGGAGAAACAGTGAGATTGCTTCTCCCTCGACCCATTCGACGGAAGCTCAGGGTCGCCTTGAGCAAAGCCGAAAGGCGACTTCGTTCGGGATCGCAAAGACAAAAAAATAGATTCAGGCTCGACGACCGGAACGACAAGGATGAAGTTCGACCTCTCTTACCTGAAGGCGTCCTCCCTATCGCCTGGGGAGGAGGTTTACCCCAGTCCTTAAGTTTTTTCGTTTATAAATTTAGTCCCTTGCCAAGGGGGAGAAAATATGATAATTAGGTATTGGACAAACGTACCACGATCGTTGCTTTTTTGTCACGGTGAGCGCGGGACGGAAATTTGAGATGCCGAAAACCCGGAGGGTGTGAAAATTTTCAAAGATTTTGTGGTTTTTGTTTTGCCTGCCCCCACACCAAACACCCTGAGATGCTTATTTTGCAAAAACAGTCCACCTGCCGGTCAGGTGTTCTGGTGTGGGGGTGAACTATTGACATTCTGGCGGTAAGTACTATAGTAATTAACTGCGGTGAAAGAGGGAACACAAGCTTGACATTTCTCTGCATTTGCGTAGAAATGTCGGGTTTTGAGTCCTTCCTTCCATTGCAGAATTTCTAAGATTTTGCAGGCTCCCAGTAGTAGATTCGTCAGCTGACGAATCACTACCGGGCTTCGCTTTTCAGTCCCCCAGCCGTGGAACATAGGAGGAACACATGAAACGGTTAGTTTTGATTTGCGCAGTCATGCTTGGCTGCGGCGGGGGACCAGGGAATCCGAATCCTCCAAATCCGCCAGGACCGACGCCACCATCAGTGAGTATCACCGCTCCAGCGCCCAATACACAAATTTCGGGCACAGTGACGATTACAGCGAGCGTCAAAAACGGACCCGCCGGAGTACCGGTGCAGTTCAAAGTCGATAACGCGAACATTGGCCCGCCAGTGCCGGTCACGAACGGTTCGACTTCAACCGGGTGGAACTCCGCATCCGCGAGCGATGGCCCGCACACTCTGTCGGCATCATTGACCGACGGGTCAGCGACCAGCTCCCCAGTTTCAGTGATGGTGGCCAACACGGGTGTATCATCTGTTTCCATAACCTCACCGCCCCCGGGCGCTATGCTCTCGGGTACAGCGAATCTCAACGCGACTTGCGCCAATTGTGCCGCCGGGTCGTCCGTGCAATTCAAGTACGACAGCAACAACATCGGCGGGCCTGCGTCGGTAGTGTCAGGAACAGCGAGCCAGCAGTGGAACACCGTGGGCATCCTAAATGGGTCTCACATTCTCTCTGCACAACTCGTCGGTTCCACAGTTACCA
>Ga0209542_10006208_pt1 | contig 23349 bp, 27 predicted proteins | sample RifCSPhighO2_01_FD_184028 | JGI IMG/M metagenome (GOLD analysis project Ga0209542, IMG submission 184028) | Soil microbial communities from Rifle, Colorado - Rifle CSP2_plank highO2_0.1 (SPAdes) (version 2) | ecosystem: Environmental > Terrestrial > Deep subsurface > Rock core/Sediment ... | reverse complement strand
GAAGCAGGAGCGATAAGGGTGCAGAAACAACATGTAGATTGCTGTCAGTTTTGCAGACAGCAAAACTCCAAAGTCGAGATTATATCGGTTTTATGAATAATCTACTTCAGACGACTAAGTAGATACTCATAACAAAAAGCTTTTTAACTCCATAAGGTTTTTAAACCATCTTTCAATCTACAAAGTATGGCATCAGTAAGAATAAAACTAGCAAGCATTGATATTAATTCTATTAATAGTATCTGTGATTCTATTAAATCTATTTCATCAGGCGCAGGAATAATTATGCGGGGTCCTATTCCTCTTCCAACAAAGAAATTTAAAGTTACAACCCGCAAGAGTCCTTGTGGGAATGGCACAGCAACTTTTGACAGATTTGAGATGAGAGTTCATAAAAGAGTTATTGACCTTCCAGCAAATGACAGGGTTCTTCATGCAATTATGAGACTTCAGATTCCTCGTTCTGTTAATATTAAGATAGAGATGGTTGATTGAAAATTAAGAGGTGATAGGCTTCAGACCTTATTCTGATAATATTAAGATGATTAGAAAAATGCAAGAAGCTGTTAGACACTATGATTCCCTTGGTAATCCTTTAGAAGCTGTTTTAAGTATTCCGAAAAATTCTAGTTCTGTTGTAATCTTATCTCATGGTTTTACTTCTAATAAAAATAGCAGATTGTATACAGAACTTGAAAGCAGTTTAAATGGTGTTGGAATAGGTACGGTTCGATATGATTATTTTGGGCACGGTCCAGCATATGGGCATACAGGATATGCTGTTTCCAATGATACTACACTCACAAAAGCACTTGAAAGTTTAAGAGCAGTTATTACCCTTGTTAAATCAAAGGGAAAATTTAATATAGGTTTACTGGGCTCAAGCTTTGGAGGTTTACTTTCTCTCATTATTGCTTCACAAGATCAAGATATAAAGGCTTTAGCTTTAAAATCATCAGTTACAGACCCAAAACAATTCTGGAGAGGAAGATTAGGCAGGAAAAAGATTGAGGACTGGAGAAGAGATGGAGTTATACAAGTCACACAAGACATTGTAGATTATAATTTAAGATATAATTATTGGGCAGACCTTAAAAAATATAAAATTTTAGATATGGCTAAAAATATTAAATGTCCTGTTCTCGTAATTCATGGTGAAAAAGATACTTGTGTTCCTATAAACCAGAGCCAAGAATTAGCAAAAGTGTTGCATATAGATGTCAAAGTAGTCAAAGGAGCCGACCATAGTTATTCAAATCCAGAACAATATAAAGAGATAAAACAAATGATTCATGATTTCTTTGTTAGAGAATTAGCTCATTAATTTTTGTACCTATCTAACTCCAGAATATTCTTAATTTATATCTTAAACAACCCTGTGCAAACCCCATGTTCTGGAGCAATAATTCTAGGAGACAAATCACTCCTTTCCTTTATCAAAGATTTAAAAGTTTTTAATGCTAGTTCAGGAGTATTATTATTCTTGCTTATATGGCTTAGGATTATCTGCTTTAGCTTTGATGGAGCATGCTCTAGAACAGCAAGAGATGCTTGCATATTGCTCAAATGCCCTAAATCTGATTTTATCCAGTTTTTTAAGAAGTATGGATAACTTCCAGACTCAAGCATCTTAATATCATGATTGCTTTCCAAGCATAAAAAATCAGCCTCTCTTATTTCCCGCAGGATGTTATTGCAGCAAAATCCTGCATCTGTTATTATGCTTGCTCTTTTTTTTCCATCTGAAACAGAGAATGAAACTGGATCTGCAGCCTTATGACTCTTTGAGAATGATTCTATTTCTAATCCAGCTATTTTAATAGTATCTTTATTTTCTATAATTTTTATCCTGCCATGTAAAAAATCAGCAGTCTTTTGTGTTGCAAAAACAGGAATATTAAAATGGCGGGAAAAAACATCAATTCCTTTTGTATGGTCTGCATGCTCGTGCGTAATAAAAATTCCTTTTATTCTTTCTGCAGGAATTTTTAAGTTATCCAGCCTAGAAACAATCTGCCTGGAAGAAATCCCAGCATCTACTAATATACCTTCATGCCGATTTCCAATATAAAAACTATTTCCCGAGCTTCCTGATGATAATACTGCTAATTCCATACTTCTTTTTTATTATAAACTTCTTCTAATAATCTAAGAAAGCTTTTAAAGCCTTCGAAATAGAATTATCTTATAATTGTTTGGCTTCTTTCTGGTCCTACAGAAATTACTCTAGATTTTCCCAATGTAAATCCCTCTAAATATCCTATAGAATCTTTCAAGCCATCAGGCAATTCATCAAAACTTCCTGCTTGAGAAATATTTTCTGTAAAACCTTCAAATCTTCTGTATAAAGGCTTAGCTGCTCTCAAAGCAACAGAGTCTCTTTTAAAATTTAGAAGATTTTCATAGCCTATACACAAATCAAAATTTCCTGCACCTTGCATAACATCTGATTTTGTCAAGACTAAATCTCCCCCATTAATACCAACAGCATATTTTAAAGCCATTAAATCTGTTCTTCCAATTCTTCTTGGTCTGCCTGTTGTTGCGCCATATTCTTCTGCAGCTAATCTTAATCCAATACCTTTTTTAAAATCATCTTCAAGATTTATCAGACTCAAAATCGCAGGATGATTATGATCATATTTAATTCCATTAGAAGTTTTCTCAAAAGGAATTCCAAATTCATTAAGCTCTGTTATCAATGGATGAGTGGGAGTTCCATCCTCATTAGTTTCAGCACAATAATCTTCTGATTTCTTTCCCCCAAATTCTGTAGGAAAAGGCCCTCCACCAACTCTTGTCATAATTGGAAATTTAGCAATTCCTAAAACCATATCTATCTGCCTAGCATTAATTCCTACACCAGTTGCTGTTCCATTTGCTGAGCAGTCAGAGCCAGTCTCATAAGGATAAGTTCCAAATTCAGAACTTAATAATAATCCCTGAGCACCTTCCAATAAAATTCTTTTTCCTGCCCTTATAAAATCCTGCATTTCTGAAATAGTATCTCTAACAAAAGGTTTTACTCTTTCTCTATATTTTTTTATATAAGCCATAACCTCATCTTTGTCTGCTTGCAATAAAGAATGATATTCTCCTAATTTCTTTAATCTAGCAGCAATAACATCTTCATTAAATAAATCTCTTATCATTATTCCTGCTCTTGAAGAAACCTTATCAGCATAACAAGGTCCTATTCCTCTTCCTGTAGAGCCAACCCCTCCTGCTTTTTGTGTTCCTGTTGTTGATTTATCTTTTTTAACATGAAAAGGAAGAGTTACAAAAGCATCTTCACTTATCATTAAATTATTATAAGGCATTCCTGCTGTATCTAATTCATCTAATTCCTGGCAGAGAACAGCTAAATCTATAACCATCCCATTTCCTAAAATATTTATTTTCCCCATTCTATCATTTACAATTCCGCTTGGAATTAAATGATAAATCCTTTTTTGATTTCCCACAACAGTAGTATGTCCTGCATTATTTCCGCCAGTTCCTCTTCCAGTTATATCAGCCCAAAAAGCTGCAAGCAATTCAACAATTTTTCCCTTCCCTGTATCTCCCCACTGGTTGCATACTACAGAAATTATCTGCTTTCTCCTTACAAGTTTTTCTAATCCTATCATCTTAAATTTGTTCCAAATTTAATGAAGCAAAAATTTTTAATTTTTTCATCTTCTGTAATTCGGAGCCTCCTTTATTACTTCAATATCATGAGGATGAGATTCTGTAATTCCAGCATTTGTTAGTCTTATAAAATGCGCTCTTTGTTCTAATTCACCAATATTACTTGCTCCAATATAACCAAAACCAGATTTAATTCCCCCAACTAATTGATAAACTATCTCACTTACAGAACCTTTTAATGGAACAGCTGCTTCTACTCCTTCTGGCACTAATTTTTCCGGAGCAACACCCTGCTGTTTATATCTAGCAGCTGTCTGATGTTCAATCATTGCTCCTAAGCTCCCCATGCCTCTATATTTTCTATATCTTACACCATTTCTATCTGTAATAATTTCTCCTGGAGCTTCATCTGCTTCTGCAAACAATTTTCCAAGCATTACGCAAGATGCTCCTGCTGCTAATGCTTTAACAATATCTCCAGAATATCTTATTCCACCATCAGCAATAGCAACTTTTCCATATCTTCTTGTTGCTCTTGCAACATTATAAACAGCTGTTAATTGAGGAACACCAACTCCCGCCACAATTCTTGTTGTGCAAATAGTCCCTGCTCCAAGCCCCACTTTTACAGCATCTGCTCCTGCTTTTAATAAATCAACTGCTCCTTGATATGTAGCAGCATTTCCTGCAACTAAAGAAAAATCATATTTTTTAAAATTTCTTCTTATCTCTCTAACTGTTTTAATAACATTTTCAGAATCTCCGTGAGCTGTTCCAACTAAAAGCACATCACATTTTGCTTCCAGTAATTTTTGCACTCTTTCATAATCATTAACTCCAACATTTGCTCCAACTCTTAATCTTCCATTTACATCTCTATTAAACATAGGTGTTCTGCCCTCAACAATTTCTTTTACATCTTTGAATGTATATAATCCTTTTAATTCTCCATCTCTAGAAACAAGTATTAATTTTGCTACTCTGGCTTTTTTCATGAATCTATATGCATCATCAACATCTAAATCCTTTGTTGTTGTTAATGGATTTTCAACCATAAAATCTCTTGCAATATTATTATCACTTGCAAACTGGCTTCTATCCCTTGTCAGCAAGCCAACAACTTTTCCTTGTTTATTTAAAACAACAAGAGATGAAAATCTATTGCTATATTTAGCAAGTGTTTCTTTTACCTGTTTAAAGTTATCATCTTCTCTAACAGTTATTGGATTTTCTATTTTTGCATTAAATGTATATTTAACTTCATCAACCCATTTTACTTGTTCTTCAATACTTGGAGATTTCCATAAGAAGCCAATGCCACCTTCCATTGCAAGCTTTCTTGCCATATCTGCTTCAGTTACACTATCCATATCTGCACTTACTAAAGGAATATGCATCTGTAAGTCTGGAGCCAAAAAAGTTTCCAGCGAAACATCTCTAGGAACAACTCTGCTTCTTGCAGGCTCAATAGTTACATCATCAAAAGTTAATCCAGAAAATTTTTTATTAAAATACTGAAAAAACCTGTCTCTTTGTAATTGATTCATTTTATTTTAATTTATTTAAGTTCAAATGTTCTTTTTGCAGTATATCTCGCATATGTTCTGAGTAGATTTGCTCTCTGATATGCAGTTCCAACATAATTTTCTAATCTCCCCTGCAATATCTGCTGATGATTTTCAGGAAGTGTTTTATATAAAGCTGAAAATTCACTATCTTCTAATGCAACATCTACTAATTTTCTTCCTGTTGATTTTGCTACTTTTCCAATTTCTTTTACAAAATCATGCCCTACTCCATATTGAGAATGAACAAATCCTTTTCCTCTTAATATTGCAACCATTGCTTCACTAGGATTGTCTCTTACTGGTTGCAAATTCCTTTCCATCCTATCAGCATTTATAGAAAGTTGAGGTAGAGTTTTATTTAATCTTAAAAATGCTTCGTAAACCTGGGTCATCATTGATTGAGGCTGATATCTTGCTTGAACTGAGCCTCTTAAATCTCTCTGGAAATCAGAATGTATCATTTCATAAAGAACTCTCATCCCAGACTCAACAACAGCAGCTTTTCCAGTCATATTTTCATATTGTATTGGATTATTTTTAGTTGCATCAGCTGAACTTCCACCTAATCTTTGTGCAGCATCTCTTGAAGTTATTTCTCCAATAGCAGAAGAATATAACATTCTCATATCATTTGTAAAATCTGCAAGAACATGCATTAAAGTTGTCAAACCATGGCCTAGATCAGCAACTTTTTCTTTTTGAGTTACTTGAGTAGCAGTTAAATCAGAACTTAATCCCAACTTTCCTAAAACAGTATCTTCAAAAAATCTAGAATCTTTTCCAGGCTTTGCAACAACCATTTCAACACTTGCCCCTGTTCCAACAATTCCTGAAACTTTTCCTCTTAAATCTGAGAAATATTGGTCGCATAATTCAACTCTATCTGCAATTCTTCCTGCATATCCTGCCATTGTTAAAGCAAAAGGAACAGGAGATGTGTCTTGAAGATGAGTTCTCCCCACTTGTAATATTTTTTCATCTTCAGCTTTTTGAGATATATCACATAATTTTTCTATTCCTTTAGAAATTTCTGATCTTATAACTTCAAACCAAGCTCTCTTAAACATGTAAGCTCTTGCTGTATCTAAAATATCATAAGAAGTTGTTCCTGGATGAAGCAAAGCCTTAGTTTCAGGAGAAACAAATCTTCCTATTTCTTCTATGACTGCTAATTGATCATGCTTAGTAACTTTTTCTTCAAGCAAAGCCATATTCAATGGAGAAATTTGATGCATTGCTCTATCAACCTCATCTAGATGTCTTTTCTCAGCCTGCCCAAACTCAACTCTTGCTTCTAATAATGTTCTTTGTACAAAAGCACATATTTGCCATTCTGCTTTTGGACTTAAAAAATCTGCTAAATCTCTTGAAGCCTCAGCATATTTTGCATCATCAGGAGAAATATTTCTTAATCTAAATTCAGCTATAGCTCTTTCGTCAGGCGCTAGTTTCCCAACTAAATTTAAATCTTTTTCTGCCATTTTAAAAATGTCCAAAGCATCTTTCTAAAGTTGCTGGCATTGCAATCCAGTGCTCATTTGCAGCGTCGATTACAGAAGCATCTTTAATAGAACCATATGGCTGAATAACTGCAGAAACACCAACTCTTCCAAGCCTATCAATAGAATCTCTGTCTGGAAAGAATGCATCAGAAGACATTGCAGCTCCCTCAAAGGGATTTTCTTTAAGTTTTTCCCATCCCTGCATTCCCATTAAAGGATCATAAGAAATTCCTTCTCTATCCATAGCTTTTTGCATTCCTTTTACAATTGCCTGCTCAACTGCTCCTACTCTTTCTACCTGTCCAGAACCAATTGCGACTGATACTCCATTTTTAACAAAAACAATTCCATTGCTTCTTACTCCAGACACATTAATCCACCAAGCTGTTAGTAAATCTTCTAATTCTCTTTCAGTAGGATCTCTATTAATTGTATGACTTCCTTTTTCATCAACAATCACTGGATCTAAAACTAAACTTTCTTTGCCTTTAATTGAAGTTAAAGGAAGAGTCTGTACTCCAACTCTTCCAGTAGGCATATCTTTTAATGAAACTAATCCATAAGTATTATCTCCATGAAATCTTGGCAACTCTTCAACACCGAATATTTTTGCTATCCTCATATTTTTTGATTGGCTTTGAATATAATCTAAAACTCCAGATTCATATCCTATAGCTGCCAAAACATCAACAAAAAATGGACTTGAGCCTTTTAATTCAAATAACGCTGCTGCCGTTTCTATATTAAGAGGTCTGTTAAAAACAGCAGTTCCTCCAAAATTACTTCTTCGGTCAGCATCTCTTGCCTGTCTAAATAATTGTGTAATATTCAAAAGCTCTTTGCCTTTTGCATATCCAGAAACAATATTATGTTTCATTATTACTACAGTGGGATTATCAGAATATTTTAAAACATCCATTGCTCTGGAAATATCCATTTGATTAGTAAGAGATAAACCCCCTTTCCCCTGATCATCTGTTCTTGCGTACTTAAATCCAGAACTCCCTGAAATATATAAAGAATTTACCTCATTTATTTGTGCTAATCTATAAACTGCTGCCTGCTGCCCAGGATTTTCCCCATATTTTAAATCACTTTCTTTTGTCAATAGAATTGGAAAACTTTCTGGAAAGTCTCCTTCATTTCTTTCTCTATATTTTCTCTTAAATTGCGTTATATCTGTTCCTCTTGCCATTTTAATTAATCTTCTGTAGAAAATTTATAAGTTGCTTTAATTTCATCTGCTTGAGTCTGCAAAAAGTATTCTGCAATTTTTGCATCGTAATTTGCAGTAACCGCAAATACTTTCTTTGCAAGCCTTACTCTCATATCAAAAGTAATGCATCCTTCTGCTTCTTTTATTTCTCTTACAATCATTTCATAGTCTTTAGGATCACAGATCGGAGCACAGCCCATAAAATTCTTAGCAGCTGCTCTTATCATTGCCGGCCCCCCAATATCAATATTCCCTCTTGCGGACTCAAAATTAAGGGGCTTTCCTGTTTTTGGATCGGTCTTGCCTGCTCTTATATCTTCAATAACTTTTTCAAAAGGATAGAGATTAACAACTACTAAATCCATACAAACTGCTTTTAAACTCGAAAGATATTCTCTGTGGCTAAAATTATTTCTTTCTGCCAAAATACCTGCATGAATTGCAGGATGTAAAGTCTTTACTAATCCCCCTTCCATCTCAGGAAATCCAGTATATTCTGCAACTTCAACAAGATTTCCATCAGCATTTTCTCCTAATAGTTCTTTAATCTTTGTATAAGTCCCCCCAGTTGAAGTAAAAATTACCTCAGGATTTATCTCAAGTAGTTGAGGAATCAAGAATTCCAATCCAGATTTATCGAATACACTTATAAGTACATTCTCAACAGGAATTCTATCTATTACAGTTCCTTTTAAATCTCTTATCATGCTGCCACCTGCTGGCAAATTATTTGTAATCCTGAAACAACTCTTTCTTCTCTCTGCCTTAAATCTGGTTCAAATCCTTTTCTGAGAAGGACTTGTATTCCTTCAATATATCTTATTGCAATTAGTAATCTCTGTTCAGAAGTATATCCTTTATCTCCTTCAGAAAAGCCTCTTGCAAATTCTTTTGAATAAGATTTTGGCGCAAGTTCTTGAATTTCTTCTGCCTGTAATTTTTTCATCTGTTCTTCATAATCCTGAGCAGACCAGAATCTTGAAGAATCCATTGTCCATATTTCATCTTGAGATTTTATTTCTCCATCTCTGCTAATTCCATGTTCAGTTTTTGTATCAACAGGAATTATTCCTCTACTTCTAAAGAAGTGATTTACAATACCAAACGCAAACAGCGAGCTGTTTCTAATTTGAGTATATTGTGCTTGGGTGCAAATTCCTCTTTTAAACATCTCTTCAGGAGCAAGAGACTCGTCATGTTCATCAGATTTGGTCGAAGGAGTATCCATAACATATGGAAGAATACCATTTGCAATTAATCCTTCTGGAAGTCTATGCCCGCAAAAAGTTCTTTCTCCTTTTATATAATGCTGGTATAAAGATGTAGAAGTAGAACTTTTTGCCATATAAGCTCTTAAAACATTTTCAAATCCTAGTTGCTGTAAATTTTCAGAAGCAATAACAACAGAATTATCTCCTAATCCAGGAATATCAAACTGAGAAGTTCCAATAGCTGGAGCTAACATTCTTCTCATAAAATTATGATTTAATGCCAAAATTTGATCTTTGAATGGAATAGAGCCTCTTAAAATATCATGAGTTGAAATTCTATCTGTTCTAACCATTATCCTTAATGGAATCCCATCTTGTGTGTTTAAAGGAGGATTATCAAATTCTACAGTCTCGCCATTTTTTTTCTTGAAACCTCCTCTCCCACCATAAATAGAATCAGAAACTTTTCCTGGCCTTGCAACATATCCTCTTAATCTTGGAACAACACCTGAATCTAATATTTCTTGAGTTGTTATATATCCTTTTTCTTTATCAATATAACCTGTTACAATCTGTTGTATCTCACAGCTATCTAAGAAAGTCACCATTTTATAACTTCTCCACAGCCCCCATTGCTATTCTTAATCCTTTATGAGCTTCTAATTTTTCAACTCTCTCCTGTCTTTTATTATGAATATTTACCAAGGCAGCCTCATTTCTTGTTAATATTGCCCCCATAAGTGCGGCATTTGTATAATTTTGAGAAGATACAATTCCTGTTGTATAAGTTCCATCTAGCATATGTAAATAATCTCCATAAGACTCTTTTATTGGAGCACAAGAAACTCCAATTTGAATTCCAACCCCTTTGTTTAGCCTTTCATCCATCAACTGAATTAATTTAGATGCCATAGGCTCCATGAAGTCATAAACATTTAACAATAAAGAGTCTGAGACTATTTTAGAGTCTCCCATCACAAATTTAAAAGGTAAACCAAATTCTTCGCATTGCTTTACTAATTTTACAACTCCATCTTCCTCACTTGAAGTCCTTCCCTTTAAGATTGTTAATTCTCTTCCAGTATGATTTAAAGCATTAGCAAATCTATTAGCAATATTCAAAGCAGCATAACTATTATTTAATCCTACAGCTAAAACAGGATTATAAGGAGGTTTTTCTGCTGTTGATAATAAAGCAGTTAATCCATCTGAACTATCATCAGTGACTGGAATTCCTAGATTTAAATCATAAATCTGCGAAGAAGCTTTTATAACCCCTGTAAGAAGATTAGATAATCCTGCTCCAGAAACAAAAACAAAAACATCTAGGCCATGAGTTATTAACCTATGTACTATTCTATCAACTTTATCAGGAGTATTATCCTTAGAAGCATAATGGACAAGAACTTCAAAAGGAAATTCTTGTGTAAACCTCTGAATTCCAGGAACTATTTTTGCTTCATCACTTGTTGAACCAAGTATCACATTAAAACGTCTTTTAATTTCTGGCATAATTCTCTCTGTCTTGCAAGCTATTTAAAGATTTATGTGACAAAATTAATATATCAAAATATTGATTACTACTTTCTTCCAGTAGTCTTTTTATATTAAATTAATAATCAATAACTTCATTTATTTGATGATAAGCAGAACAAGGTGTTAAATTAGATAGGTTATTAATCTAGGCGGGGTTTATAAATCAATTTTAACTATAATATTTATGGCAAGAATATTTTTAGGCAGAGGCAGGAAGAAATCTGGAGATGACACTCAAAATGCTCACAGGCAGACTATTCCAGAGATAGTTACACCTGTATTAAGAGATTCTGATATTCTTTTAGAGATTTTAGATGCAAGATTTATTGATGAAACAAGAAATAAGGAAATTGAAGCAGTTATAAAAGAAAGAGGAAAAGTTGTTATTTATATAATAAATAAAATAGATATAGCAGATATAAATGCTGTAAAAGAAAAAATACAGCTTGAGAATCTTCACCCTTATATTTTATTTTCATGCAAATATAGAAGAGGATTGAGAAATCTAAGAACTTTAATAAAAATAGAAACAAAAAGGCAGGGCTGGAGAAATACAAGAGTAGGAGTAATAGGATATCCAAATACAGGAAAAAGTTCAGTAATTAATCTACTTGTAGGAAAACAAGTTGCAAGAGTTTCTTCAGAATCAGGATTTACAAAAGGAATACAGCATATAAGACTAAGCAAAGGAATTGTTCTTCTAGATACTCCTGGAATAATCCCGGCAAAAGAAAATTCTATGATTAATACTAAAGATTTGACTAAACATACGCAAATTAGTGTAAGAACTTGGGATAAAGTTAAAGATCCTGATATAATATTATATGAATTAATGAAAAAATATCCTAAGATAATCCAGCAACACTATAATCTAAAAGAAGATGATGATATTAATAAATTAATAGAAGAAGTAGGGCGCAGGAAGAACTTTATGATAAAAGGGGGAAAAATTGACACAGACAGGGCAGCAAGACAAATTTTAAAAGATTTTCAAGAAGGGAAGATAAGAATTCAAGGTTTATGACCTTAATAATTAGATTTCATAATCTCAAAAATCATAAATTTTTGATGAGTTTGAAAAAGCAAAGCTTTTCATAACCCTTAAAAACCTATTTTCTATATAAATATATGCCAAAACAAAAGTTAATTAACAAAAAGAGTATAATAATATTCTTAGCATTAGTCATACTAATTATTGCAGGATTAATTTATTTAAATAATAGCAAGAATAAAATTATTTTATTTGAAACTTCTATAGGTAATTTTACAGTAGAAATGTTTGACAAGACTATGCCAATTACTACAAGCAATTTCGAAAAGCATGTAGAGCAAGGGTTTTATGACAACACAATTTTCCATAGAGTAGTTAAAGATTTTGTAATTCAAGGAGGAGATCCTACAGGCTTAGGAGTAGTAAGCTATGCTGCAGAATATCACAGAATAGGAGACAATGAGAATAAAGGCACATGGAAGATTCCAGATGAATTTACTTCAGATAATCAAAATAACAGAGGAACAATAGCAATGGCAAACTCAGGAAAAGATACAGGAGGAAGCCAATTCTTCATAAATCTCCAGAAAAACAATTTCTTAGATGATAAGCATCCTGTATTCGGAAGAGTAGTTGAAGGTCTGGAAGTTGTTGATGCAATAGGAAGAGTAGAGACAAATAATGATAAGCCTGCAGAAAAAGTAACAATTTATTCTATAAAATTTATTAATGTCAGAGAAATAAACTACAGCCTTTAGGCTGTAGACGTTGCCAAGCAACGTCGAATTTCTCTGAACATCCTAAAAATGAGGGGCTTTACAAACCCCCTCCTTTAGGCGGGGGCGCCCCATCATTTTTTTGATTAGAAATTCGGCAATTATTCTCAAACACATAAATCCTTTTAAAGCAATAAAGTTAAAATAATTTATGAATAATGTAGTATATAGACAACTGCATAGTTTATGGCTCATTTGTTTTGCAGTTCTCTATCTGTCTAACTGCGATAGAATAGGTTATAAGTCGCGCAGTTATTCATATCTAGATATTTTAAAAGGAAAGTTGCCAGCGCATATAGCAAGGTAAAATTATTGAAAATGGAAAATATAATTACAAGAACAGAAAGGCAAAAAATAGAATTAAGAGAAGGGAATAGAAACGATTTTCTAGAAGGCCTGGTTGTTGGTTTAATAGATAATTCACCCTTTCTCATAGGTATGGATCGAGGTCATGAGTCAACAACTAATTTAGGCAGAAGAGGAATTCAAGCAGGAACTGCTTTAATGATTGCAGCTTATGCTGCTGCTGGATGTGCATTAGCCTATTTATCCCAGTATGATCCTCTATTAAATTAATTTTTAAACCCACAGGTTTTTAAACCATCTTTTCCTCTCATTAATATTAAGCACATGGATAGATTGTGAATTAATGTCCACAAGACTTTATTACCACTTTCTAAACTTTATTTAATATATTAATATGAAAAAATTTGAAGAACTTGGATTAAGCCCTGCTATTTTGTCTTTAATAATAGATGCGGGATTTACAGAGCCTACTGAAATCCAGGAAAAAGCAATTCCTATAGCCATGCAGGGAAAAGATTTAATTGGCTCAGCAAAAACAGGCTCTGGGAAAACTCTTGCATTCGGTCTGCCAATAATAGAAAAGCTTTCTCAAGGCTTAAAGTCTCAAGCATTAATTTTAGTTCCAACAAGGGAACTTGCACAGCAAGTAGGAGAAACTTTAGAAATATTTTCAAAAGATAAAGGATTAAGAGTTGCTGTTGTCTATGGTGGAGTAGATATTAAAAATCAGATAAATGAAGTAAAATATTCTGAAATTATTGTAGGCACACCTGGCAGAATTTTAGACCATATAGACAGAAGGACAATAGAATTTTTTGACTTAAAAATTCTTGTTTTAGATGAAGCAGATAGAATGTTAGATATGGGGTTTTACGAAGATGTTATCAAGATAGTTAATAATTGCCCAAGAAAAAGGCAGACTTTATTATTTTCAGCTACAATTTCCCAGGATATAGATTATCTTGCTAATAAATATATGATTTCTCCTGTTGAAATTTCTGCAGAAACTTTAGTAGATGCTTCAAAACTTGAACAAGTTTATTATGATGTTCCTCAACATATGAAATTTTCTCTTCTTGTTCATTTATTAAAAGATGAGCAATCAGGCTTAGCTATGGTATTTTGCGCCACAAGAAATAATGCAGATTTTGTTGGAAAAAATCTTTCTGCTTTAGGCATAGAAACTGTAATAATCCATGGAGGATTTTCTCAGGATAAAAGAACAAAAATTATGGAGCACTTTAAGCAGGGAAAATTTTATGTTCTTGTCTGCACAGATGTTGCTGCTAGAGGTTTGGACATTCAAGAAGTAACCCATGTATATAATTATGATATTCCAAAAGTAACAGAAGAATATATTCATAGAATAGGAAGAACAGCAAGAGCTGGTAAAAATGGAAAAGCAATTTCTTTAGTCTCTCCTAGAGACTATGATAATTTAAATAATGTCTTAAAGGGGGCTGAAGTTAAGATTAAGCAGATAGAACTTCCAAGAATTGAAAGATCTTATATAAAATGGTTTCCAGAACCAAGAGAAGAAAGAGAGGGGAGATTTGGAGGCAGAACAGGATTTAGAGGAAGAGGTGGAGATAAAGGTGGAAGTGGACATTCAGAAAAAGGAAGAACTTATGGAGATGGAAGGTCAAGATTTTCAAGCACCCATGGAAAACCAAGAAGCAGGTTTAATTCTAGAAGATAATTATTTAATTTCTATTTTGTTTCTCTAAAAGCATATCAGGGTAACCCATATTAGGTGCTTTTTCCCATTCAGCCCCTAATTCTTCAAGGATTTTATAACACTGTTCTTTTGTATTTTTAATAGACCCATCAATTTTTTTTGCTTCTATTTCTAAGAAATATCCTAATTCTTCAATATAATCAATAAGAATTTCAAAGTTCTTATAATCATAAAATTTCCTATGTTTTGTTATTGTTACTTTGTGAATCATATCTAATTTCTTCAGAATCTCTGAAATTATCTCAGGATTTTCTACCTTTGTTTCATATTCATCTGTTTTCAGCAAGCTCCCATCATCTTCAAAATGGCAAAAATGATATCCAAAATGATTCTTTTCTTCTTCATATCTAACTCTGAGATATTCTTTTGTGGGATTTACAGAGAAAAAATCTTTGTGAATAGGAACAAAGTACTCATCTTTTTGATTTTTTTCTTTTACAAACTTAGCTTTTTCATTCAAAAAAGAAATAACATCATCGCTATTTTTTAGAATTACCTTAATCTCTACTTCTTCATTCATAAAAAGTTTAAAATACTAAGATTAATAAATTTAAGCTTTTTACTTTATCTCTACGCCCAGTTTCTTAAGCTCTTCAATATGAGCTTTTATCAAACTTTCAGTAACTTGAACTATTTTTATCATCTCATTTCTTTCATTTACTAGCGTCTGGATACTTCCTTTATGAAATCCTATTTGCTCATCCTTGCTCATTTCTGTTTTTTTATCTTCTTTTGTCATTTTTTCTTGAAGTTTATCTGTATTAAGTTTTATTTCTCTTGCCATTTTAACAAATCCTCAGATTTTTAAAAGCCTGCGGATATCAATCTGCAGGATTTCAGAAACACTTCTTGTTTCTGAATAAATATAATTAATACCTATTTAAATCTTAACAGCAATATAATTTCTTAGATTTCCCAGCCTCTTTTCCAAAAGGATTTCCATAATCCTTAATATTTTTAATCATCTCTTTATTTTCCTTAGTTGTTTTTCCTTTTTCTGCTAAAATAAGCCTGGCTTTTCTAAAAGCATCACATAATTTTAGATTTAATGGACACTTTATCTCACAGGCTTTGCATAAAGTGCAATCATAAATTATTTTATCATAAATATTTTCTTGAAGTATCATTGCTTTTCCTCTTGGACTTAAAATTTCTTCATGCATTACTCTAAAAACAGGACAAAGTGCCTTGCATAACCCGCATTTTACACATTTCTCAACAATTTCTTGGACTTCTTCAATTGCATTATCAGCTTCTATACTTTCTGTCATCATGCAACTAATGTGAGTCTCCTTCCCCTCACATCTTGAATTACCCCAATCTTATTTATTTCTCGTATTAATGTTTCCCTTCTTTTCTGAATAACAGGCCTTAGACATACAGCACTGCTAAAAAGAGGACATCTTCTTAATTGAATTCTATTTCCTAAGAAATAAGCCCGAGCTGTATTATTAACATCAAAATCAAAAACAATAGTATCTAAATGATTATAATTTTTAACATCTCTTGTTAAATTTTGGATAAATTCTCCAATAATCTTCCTGGAACTTCCAACCGATTGCCAGATATAATCTCTATAAATAAAATAAATCTCTCTCCCATTTCTTCTATGATATCCTTTATTATCAACCTCTCCATTTCCAGCATAGACATCTAAAGTTAAGGTTCTATCTTCCGTAGTTAATCTTCTCTTTGCCATATTAAAATCTCCCAACCGATAATTTTATATAGTATTGATAACTATAACTAGAGTATAGGGGAACGCGACCTGACGAAATCCATATTTTGTTATGGTGAGTAGGATAGACGGACGCACTTACCCTATCACTTAATCTATTATTATTGTTTAACATTTTAATCTCTCTATATTTAATAGATTATCCAAAACCAAGCTCATTTGATATTCTGGACTTCCATTTATTAATTCGCTTTCTTGTTTTATAATTGTTTTTTCTCCATCAGCAATACTAACTAACTTTCTAAAGTTAGGATATTCATGATTATCAATTGAAACAAAGATAATACAATTATCATGTTTTTTCAGAAATTCCAAAACATCTAAATAAATCTCCATATTCTTGCACATATCTTTAATTTTTAATCTAAGAAAGCTAGATTTAATATCTTCACGCTTTATTGTCTTTTTTACATTTTTTAAATATAATTTTTTATTATCTGCTTCTCTATAATGTCTAAATCTAGTAATTTTTGGAAGCAATTCCTTAAGTTTACTTTTATCGATTATTAAATAGCCAATTAAATTTTCAGAATAATCAATAAAGATATAATAGTCAAATTCCATTATAATATCTTCCCCCTATTAAATTTTTCAGCAGGATCATATCTCTTTTTTAACAAATTTATTAATTTCTTATCCTGCTCTTCAATAAATTCTTTTTTTGATAATCCAATTCCATGCTCTCCTGTAATCTGGCTATGTAATTTTTTTACATATTTTATCATTTCTTCTATTAAATTTTTTTGGCTCGGCATAAAGCAAGGATGTAGAATTCCAGAGCCAAGATGCCCAAAATATGGAATCCCATGTTCCTCAAGCCATAAAATAAACTCAGGAATTTTTGCTGTTAGAATTTTAGGGTCTTCAATTATAGTATAACCAATAGAAGCAAGAACAGGATACGCTTTATTTCTAGTCTTCATTAAATCATCATATTTTTTATCTTGTAAATGTCCTTTGTAAGACTCATATTCTATAATTAAATGATATTTTCCTGGCAATCCTAAGAATAATGATGTCTTCTTATCAAATAATTCTATCATGCTTATCTCACTATCTGGCTTAATTTTCTTTACAGCTTCCAAAACTTCATTTATCTCGCTGGATTCAACTAAATCTACAGTTTTCTTTTTTATTTCTGTCAACTTTAACACAGCTCTAACAATAATTCCTGTAATTCCTTCCATCCCAGAAACATCCATTAAATCAATTTTATTTATCTTTTTCAAATTTCCAAAACCATCAATGACTTCAAGCGATTGTACCCAGTCTGATGTCCTGCCATATTTTACAGCCCTGCTTCCAACAGCATTTGTAGCTATCATTCCGCCAATAGTTGCAACAGAATGAGATGAAGGATTAATAGGAAATTCCAATCCATAAAGTCTTAAGACTTCTTGAAGCTCATCTAAGACTATTCCTGCTTCAACATGCACTACTCTTTTATCTTTATCTATCTCTATAATTTTATTTAGCCTTGATAAATCAACTACAACAGAATTTTGAGGAACACTGCCTCCCACTAATCCTGTTCCTGCCCCCCTAGGAACAAGATCTATCTGGCTTTGTTTGACTAAAGTTTCTATCTCCCCTATACTTTCAGGTATTATCACACCAGCCAGTTCTCCTGGAATCTGGCTTGCATCTGTCTTATAAACTATTTTTTCTATTTCTTCTTTCTTAGCATTAAGTTTTATTTTTTCTGATTTCATATTTGTATCTCTATTGATTTTCTATTTTTAAAAATTAAAATTGATTTATATCCAACTTTTCTAGCAAGTTCATAAGCTTCTTCTAATCCTTCACTAACAGACAAATCATGCGAATCTGTTCCAATAGTAATGGGAATTCCCTTTTTCCTTGCCTCTATTAAAATCCATTCTGAAGGATACTGTTCTTGTATAGGATATCTCCATCCAGCAGTATTAATTTCTAAACACATCCCTTTTTCTTTTATAAGTTCTAAATTTTCCAAAACTAATCTTTTATACCATTCTTCTTTCTCTGAAAACAAAGAATTATTCTCATTATACATCTTAACAAAATCAAAATGAGAAACACAATCAAATAATTGAGATTTGACAAGTAATTTTTGTTGTTTATAATATTTTTTAACAAGTTCTTTATAATCATTTTTGAATTTCATCAGGGTATTACTAAGAGTCTCTTCATCCAAGGGCACAGGTATAAACTCTCCATCTAATTCAACACGATGAACACTGCCAAGAACAAAATCAAAATTATTCTTATGAATTACTTCTTTTATCCAAATTTCATATCCTTCAAGCCAGTCTAATTCTGCCCCTATAAAAATATTTATCTGTGTTTTATATTTCTCTTTTAAATTCAATATCTCTACAGCATAATCCTCTGCATAAAAATTATTATCCCAGCCGTCTTTTTTAGTTGTTCCTTCAGGTCTTTTAAAATGGTCAGTAAAGCATAAATAAGTTATTCCTGCTCTTATTGCTTCTTTTACAACATCTTCTGGGCTTAATTTTCCATCGCTTCCTATTGAATGAATATGAAAATTTATTTTATTCATGAACTGGCCCCCTTTGCTTCTATGAATTCTTTTGCATCTGTCTTTAAAGCTTGCAAGCCAAGAGAGTCTGCAAGAGCATAAGAAAATTCTTCAACTTCTATTTCTTTATTTGTTAAATGAGAAAAACATAAAGGGCATGTAGTAATTATCTTACTTGCCCCTGTTTGTATAGCCTCTTTTATTCTTTTTTTTACTATTTCTCCTGCTAGCTTAGGATTATTAACTTTTAATCCTGCCCCAGCTCCGCAGCACAAACTATTTTCCTTGCTGTGAATCATCTCAACAATTTCATATCCTATTAATCGCAGGATGTTTCTTGGCTCTTCATATATTCCAGAATGCCTTCCTAAATGGCAAGGATCATGATAAGTAATTCTGCCAGTCTTCCTATTTACAATATCTTTTTCTTTGAGATTATTTAATACAGCTGTGGTTACATACTCAACTTCTATATCCCAATCACTCATCATTTCCTTATAATCCTTAAAAAAAGTCTTAAAACAAGCAGGACAATTAGTTATTATCTTTTTAATATTATGTTCTTTAAACAGCTGAAAATTCTTTCTGGCAAGTTTCCTTGCTTCAACTTCATATCCTGCATTGCGGACAGGTGAGCCACAGCATAATTCTTGAGGAATCATAATAAAATCTATTCCAATCTTTGTCAAAATCCTTTTATAGTTCTCAGCCTCAGCTTTCAGCACAAACTTGCTTAAACATCCGGGATAATACAACACGTTGCCTGATTTTAAAAATGAAAATATTCCCATAAAAGCAACATACAGAAAGAGTATATAAAATTTCTGATAATAGAAACCGGGGCTGTCATAACTGATAAGGTATATTAAACACCACTTTTGATTTTCATATAATTTTGTTATCCTAATAGCCTTTAGTTTAATAGTAATATTATTAGAAAAATAGTTAATATTATTTATTTAATGGAATGCACCCACAAATGATGATAATTATACAGCCTCATTATAACTTTAATTTAATAAATCCCCCCTATTTTATCCTCATTACGCACTCTCTTCTTCATAACTTCTGCAAATATATCTCTTCTTTTTATTCTAGGTTTTGCAAATCCCACTTTCTTCTTTATTCCATTAGTTTCCACATAGGCAGTCTGCTTTACAGCTTCAGCAGGAGTAAGTACAAGAATATAATTACTTCTTATTCTATCTCCCAAACCAACAGGCACAAGTTTGCCTTCAAAAGGAATATTAAGAATAATATCTTCTATTTTTAGGTGAGCATAATCCTGCCTCATAGTCTCATCTCCTAAAACAGCCAATAAAACATCTTCATAATTTGTTCCCCCATTTAACCTAACAGATATAGGATGAGTGGGGACAGCATATAAAAACCTCTCAGTATCTGTTTCTCTAAATGTAACCAGAACTTCTCTTCCTTTTCTAATGCCAGGCTCAGTTGACATTTTTTTTCTAAACTTTCAGTCTTTATAAATATTTCTTTATCAAAAAAATATAATATATATTTATAAAATATTAAATAAAATCATTATTCCAAGCAGCAGCATTAATAATCCCCCAAATAACTTAGTCCAGCGCCTTAATCTCTGCCTATAATGTTCAGCTTTATCTGTCTCTAGCACAAAGAAATAAACTAAGAAGAGAATAATAAGCAAAGGCATAATATAAAATAAATTATATAAAATTATATATAATAAACCCTGGATTCCAGTTATTCCTTTCTCTGCCATAATACTTACATAAGCTAAAGGCAATCCTAAAGTGCATCCTAACTCAACAAAACTTAGTATTACTGCCAAAATTATTACAGCAGGGACAGTTGCTTTTTTTACATAATTCTCAAGCAAAGGCCTTGCAAATTTAGGAATCTCCAAGCTTGGTCCAATTCCTTTCAAGAAAAAGTCCTTAATATTTATTGCAGCAATCAACAACAAGACTATCCCAATTATAGTCTTTCCAATTCCTCTAAACCCTATAAAAGAAACTATATTTACTAAACCAAGCATAATAGAAATATAAACAATAAATATTACAAAGGTAAATGTCAATCCAAGCTTTAATATTTTGCTTTTACTAGCTGATAAAGTAAATAAATATCCAAGCAGAAATATCAGAATAGAAAAAGTGCAAGGATTAAAGCCATCTGCAAATCCTAGAATAATTCCTATAAAAAATAAAGGATAATCTCTGCTTATTTCAATATTTTTTCCAAATAAAGAAAATCTTATCAAACTGCTTTTTCCCCGGCAATTATTATTTAAGCAGGATTTAATTATCTCTTCTAAATTCTTGCCTATGCTTTCAGGATTATCAAATCCAATTATATGCCTGCTTCCCATAAAAAAACCAGGCACCGCCCAGGAATTCTTAGGAACATTATAAGCAGTTAAAAATTCTTCAAATATCTGCTGGTTACTAGAATTATGCCAGGTTTCATGATAAATAATAGTTAAATTATATTTATTCTTCAAAGACAATAAAAAAGGTTCAGCTGCCTTGCAATGAGGGCATTCTGAGCCATAAAAGAAGTATAAAGTTTTATTGTCATTTTGAGCATTTTGCAAACATTGTGATTGAGCTGACACATTTATCAATCCAACTAAAATTATAATTAAAATAGCAAATACTAATAAATATCCTTTTCCCATAATAAAGTTAATAGATTATTATTTAAAAAGCTATGTCTCAAAAACTTTTAGTTTTTGATGAGCCAGAAAATCTACTGATTTTCTGGATTTGAATCTAATTCTTCCAAGGACTATGCCCAAACTGGATAACTAAATCAAAATCTTTCTTATTAACTTGAGGAGTATCACAAGCTCCAAAACAGCTTCCTTGCCAGATAAAAAAACAAGTTTTAGGAAGCTGTTTTTCTAAATATGAAACTATGGCAAGAGAATAAGGTTTCATGCCATCTGGAAATTGCAGCAGGATTTTTTTTGCTTTAATCTTATTTATCTCTTTTATAATTTTATTTAATTCTAAATCATATTTTTCCTGAATTTCTTCTATAATTTTAACTTGCATAATCGTCCTAGAATAATAATCCTTAAATACCTTTCCAGTTCAAACATTTTTTCTTGTATATATTTCTGCAATAAAGCCCCCGCCGAGGATTGAACTCGGGACCCTTTCCTTTTTAGACTTTTACCAAGGAAATACTCTTACCAACTGAGCTACAGGGGCTGAATAGTTTTCTAAGAAACCACTATTATAAAAACCTAACCATCTAACATCCCCTGCAACCCGTGATGCTCTCAATTACTTCTACAGAAGCTTTAAACCTATTCTTCCTTGAGCTGTGTTGCATGACTCCCAAAAAACAACACAGCTATCGCTAATTCTCTAATTTATCACTCGTTGCTAACTGATTATAAGCCCAGAATTTAATTTTTACTTCATGATACATATTTTTAGTCTTCGTTGCACTTACATATTCTCCAAATATTCTTTTACATCCTGAAAAGATGCCCTCAGTTAAAGGCCATCTTCTCCCATATCCTTTTTCTCTTGACCATTCTTCATAAGGCATGCTTTTGTATACTCTAACTTCTTGCTTTCTTCTTGGTGATTTTGTTCTTACAGAACAATTATCTCTCAATTTGATTGCAGTTGGAATATCATATTTATCGCATAAATCAAACATATCTTCATTTTCATGCAATCCGTCAGCTAACAGAACTTTTATGTTATCATGATTTTTTCTTACCATTCCCCTTCCCGTAGACCTTTCATCCAAATCCTCATTTCCAACTCTAATATCAATAACATATTTTTTGTCTTTCTTGTTTTTACAACCCATTATTACAACTTTAATCCATCCTTTTTTTACTTTCCATTTCTCCCTCATCCATCCCCCTCTTTTTGTTGATTTTTCTCCAGAGCCATCAACACCGACTTCAAGATAATCTTTCATATCCTCTTCAAGTATCTTGAAGTCGATTTTAAGGGAATTATACCGACGAGAAATCTGAGAATAACTAATAATTGGGAATCTATATTTGTAAGTTTCTGATAACCACCTCATAAAACCTTCAAGCCCTCTAAAATCAAATCTGCAGTGAAGAACTGCAAGAAACTTTATCATAGACTCTGGATAAAGATAAGGTTCACCAACCTTTCCAGAATTCATTTGCTTTATTTCCTCACCCCATTTATTCAAAAATTCGGGATTAAAATAGAAATAGCCCCGCATTATTAATTCTTCATTATATTCTTGCCAGTTTCTATTATCTATATATTTCCTCTTTTTTGTCATATTACTGATATTTTAGTATCAGTAACAATATTTATATATTGTGGTTATGTAGTATATACATGAAAGCAGTCATTGTAAGTTATACTCTTGAGAAAGCTAAGCAAAGTCAAAGACTCCTTATACATAGGTTACTCTATGGATATAGGGATTTTTCCAATAACGGATCCTATAATTATCAAAGAAAGGGGCTGATAGAAACCTGTTCTGGAAGGAAATTGAATAGAGGGGTTTTTATAATACCTCTAAAGGTTAAGGATAAAATTATCTCTTTACTTAAGAAAAATAAGGCAAATTTACAGGTTATACCTGTGGTGTTGCACTAATCATGCAACACAGCT